>Ga0209777_10002979_pt1 | contig 21523 bp, 15 predicted proteins | sample FrelakmetHBP12HB_FD_187147 | JGI IMG/M metagenome (GOLD analysis project Ga0209777, IMG submission 187147) | Freshwater lake sediment microbial communities from the University of Notre Dame, USA, for methane emissions studies -HBP12 HB (SPAdes)... | ecosystem: Environmental > Aquatic >...
GTGGACTTACTAAGCGTACCCCGCGTTCTTCCAGCGCCGCCATGTTCACCCCACTCCCATAAGCTCCATCCGCACACACCACCTCCGGTCTACTCCCTAATCGCTCGATAACCTCGTCGATCACCGTCACAGCACTGTCATGCTCCGATTCATTCGCTGGTCGCACCTCTATTCCCAACACCACCCGATTGGCATTATCCACTACCGTCTGCTGCTTATAGCCCGGCTTTATCGTTCCATCCGGAAATCGACCCAAACGCGCTTCCGAATCGGTACTTCCCGGTTGATTGACTTTCCCCCGATCCAAGTCCGCCCGAATCGTCGTCGCATCAACATGTAAGACCTTTCCCTCAATCAACCCACTCTTCCGGCACTGCGCGATACTGCGCGTAAACAACTCGTTGAACACATCGTCACCAAAGCGATCCAACGCCTTCGACAGCGTCGAATGATCCGGCAACACCTCATCCAACTCATACCCGATAAACCAACGATACGCCAAGTTCACCTGCACTTGACGCATCAACTCACGAACCTCGCCGATATGCTCGATCGCTTGAAGAAGAAATAATCGCATTACAACTTCCGGATCGATCGAGGGGCGACCGTTGTTCTGACAATAACGTTCCCGAACCGCTTCATGAACATAACTCAAATCCAACACCCGATTCAGGCGTCTCAACCGATGATCTGACGGGATGTACTCCTCAAGCGGCGGCAGAAGCACCATCCGTTGCTGTCTGTTATCTCTCTTTGTTTGCATGATCCAAATCAATCTTGTTCATGGATCCACCAAAAGGACTTTTTCAACAGTCCCCTTGCTGTGGGTTCTCTGCCACATCAAAGCACGGTGCCCCATCTACTCATGATGGGTCTCGTAAGTCTTCCGTTGTGATCGTCTTCGATTTGGGTCAAACCTGTCCTGACGAAAGCTTCGCAAGAACAGTTAACTCCGTCAACCGGAACCCAGTAATAGAGCGTATCGTGACAACCGTGAGTCCGATCGACATCGCACCAGTAGCGGACGTTTGCGATGTCGATGTCTCAATGGAGGAGCGTCCCCTTTTCCCCGCAACCCGTTCGCGTTTCCGACTCTTCTTATGAGTCTCGGATGAGTCGATCAGACTGTGTCGCAAGAATCTCTTGTCCTGTCCGTGCCTTGGGCTTTGCTCAGGAGTGCGTGTCAGCGGCGCCGGCCATTCCCGCGAAAACGGCGACCCTGGACAATCTTCGAACGACACAGCGAGACCGCACAGATCGTTCATCCGTCATGGGAAAACGCAGGTCGAGGTTCGCTCGTTCTTTGACATCGCGAATAACACTATTCGCGCCATAAGGGTATCCCACCCGCAAGGGTGGGACTTTGATCGAAGCACTCGCCCCTCAGAACTCCCACCCTGGCGGGTGGGTTACCGGTTGACACTCCACCGTTTGTTGCATCTAGGAGACCCTACTCCCACTCAATCGTTGCCGGTGGTTTCGAACTGATATCGTAGACGACGCGATTGACCCCTTTTACGTTGTTGATGATCAGACTTGACGCTTCCCCCAAAACCTCATGCGGAATTTTCGCCCAGTCGGCGGTCATCCCGTCCATTGAGGTCACTGCGCGCAGTGCGATGACATAGTCATAGGTGCGTTCGTCCCCCATCACCCCGACGGTTCGGATCGGTAACAGCGTCGAAAACGCCTGCCAGATTTCCTCGTACAGGTTGCGCTTGCGAAGCAGGTCGATGAATATGGCGTCCACTTTGCGCAGGATATCGAGACGTTCCGGTGTGATCTCGCCGAGCACCCGCACTGCCAGTCCGGGTCCCGGGAACGGATGACGCATGAGAATATGATGCGCCAATCCGAGTTGCGTTCCGATCTCGCGCACTTCGTCCTTAAACAGTTCGCGCAGCGGTTCGACCAATTCCAGATGCATCTTTTCCGGCAGTCCTCCGACATTGTGATGCGATTTGATTGTCGCAGAAGGTCCCTTAAACGAGACTGACTCTATCACATCGGGATACAACGTCCCCTGCGCGAGGAATCTGATATCGCCATATCGTTTTGCTTCTCGTTCGAATACTTCGATAAACAGGCGGCCGATGATCTTGCGCTTTGTTTCCGGATCGGTGACCCCCTTCAGCTCGCTGAGGAACTGCTCCCCGGCATCGACGCGTTTGATATGCAGGTCGAGATGTTCAAGCGCATCCAGTACATCGTTTTCTTCATTCAGCCGCAATAGGCCGTTATCCACGAACACGGCGATCAACCTCTCTCCGATTGCGCGTCGCAACAGCAACCCGGCAACCGCCGAATCAACGCCGCCGGAGATTCCGAGGATGACCTTGCTCTCCCCGACACGACCGCGAATATCGGTGATCGTCCGCTCGACAAACGAAGTCATCGTCCAATCACCTCTGACCCCGCAGATATCGTGAAGGAAATTGTGCAGGATCGTGCGCCCCTGCTCGGTATGGACAACTTCCGGATGGAACTGCAGGCAATAGATCGATGCAGAAGGATTCTCCATGGCCGCAAAGGCGACATCCGTGGTTGAAGCCGTAGCTACGAACCCACTCGGAAGCACGCAGATCGTATCTCCATGACTCATCCAGACGGTTGACGGCGAAGTCGTCCCACGGAACAATCGCGAGGAAGTGTTGGCTTCGATAACGGCGCGACCGTACTCGCGCGATTCACTGCGGAGCAACTTGCCACCATATTCCCTGGCGACCAACTGCATACCATAGCAGACACCGAGCACCGGAATCTTCAAGTCGAAGAACCGCCGATCGGCATTGGGTGCGTCCGGTTCCAACACTGAAGCCGGGCCCCCTGATAGGATGATGCCCCGAATGTTGCGGTTACTCAACTTCTCGAACGCGACGTTACAGGGATGAATCTCGCAGTAGACATGTTTCTCGCGGACCCGGCGAGCGATCAATTGGGTGTACTGCGAGCCGAAATCAAGAATCAGAATCAATTCGTTTGCTTGTGCGGTCATAGCCACCTGTCTTCTTTGCGCGTCAACTCACGTTTCCAGTTGATGTCGTCGGTCTCGGGATGATCGTTGTTATAGTGCAGTCCACGCGATTCTTTGCGCTCAAGAGCGAAATCAACAATCAGTTTGGCGCAGGTTGCCAGATTGCGCAGTTCCGTGGCTTCATAGCTCAACCCTCTGGTCCGGACATAGTCTTCGATATCGCGAGCCAAAATGCTGACCCGTTCCTGCGCGCGGTTGAGTCGATAGTCGGAGCGCACGACACCAACATAATCCCACATCAGGTTCAACAGCTCGCTGCGATCATGCTCCAACAGCACTCGCTCCTTGCGCTTCAGTCGTTCGCCAACTTCATTCTCTTGACGTGTGCGAGCGACGTCATCGATGAACCGTGAGATGTCGACTACCTCGGCAACGTTGGCCGCAAAGCGAGCGGTGGCGATGGCTTCCAGTAGCGAATTGGAGGCAAGTCGATTGGCTCCGTGCATTCCGGTCATCGCAACCTCGCCGCAGGCAAAAAGCGACTTGATGTCGGTGCGACCGTCCGGATCGGTCTTGACACCGCCGCAGCAGTAGTGCGCCGCCGGTACGACGGGAATCCGCTCTTTGGTGACATCGATACCGAGCTTAAGGCAAGTTTGGTAAATGTGAGGAAACCGCACCTTAATGAACTCGCTGCCGAGGGGAGTCATGTCGAGATAGACATACAAATCACCCGACGCTTTGAGCTCGGCGTCGATCGCGCGCGCTACGGTATCGCGCGGCGCCAACTCGGCCATCGCATGATATTTGTGCATAAAGCGTTCGCCGCGTCGAGTAAGAAGGAGTGCTCCCTCGCCACGGACGGCTTCGGAAATCAAAAACGAATTACCGTCGGGATGATACAGAGTCGTCGGATGGAATTGTATAAATTCCATATTAGAAACGGATGCGCCTGCGCGGTATGCCATGGCTACACCATCACCGGTGGCAATAGGGGGATTGGTCGTGTGTTTGTAGACGACGCCTTCACCTCCGGTCGCCAGCAGCACCGACCCAGCGTAGAAGTCGCGCGCATGATGACTGCGACTGTCGAGACAGGTGGCGCCGATACACCGCTTCTCGCCGGTTGTTTCGATTGTGATCAGATCTACCGCAATGTGATTCTCATACAAAGTGATGTTGGCGTTTTCGTGCACGCGCTCCAGGAGCGCTTTCTCAATCTCCCGACCGGTGAAATCGGCGGCATGCACGACCCTGCGCTCAGAGTGACCTCCTTCGCGCGAGAGCTCAAGTTGCTCAGCTTTCATAGGTTGTTCGCGGGAGAACTGCACTCCCTGTGAGATCAGCTCCGCAATGCAGGCCGGGCCGTTCTTAACGATCCGTTCGACTATATCGGGATGCGATAAACCGCAGCCGGTAGTGAGAGTGTCGGCAATGTGCTTCTCAAAGCTGTCGGTCGGCGACATCACTGCCGCGATACCACCCTGGGCGTAGTTAGTGTTGGAGTCGCTCTTGCGCTTCTTGGTGATTACCGCCACGGAACCCAGAGACGCAACTTTGAGCGCGTACGATAGCCCCGCGATTCCAGAACCGATGACAAGGAAGTCAAATTTCAACAAGCCAGCACCTCGGCAATCTTGCCCCAGAATATATCCTCGCGTTCCGCGACGGCAACCGATATTTCGACCACGGCGCAGCTACCACGTGCAAAACCGTCGCGCGGAAGTTTCACGGCGTCTTTTTCAGTCGTCAGAAGCAGATCGCACGACCCGTCGGTTAGCATACTGCGCAACAACACAAGATCGGTTTCTGAGTAACAATGGTGATCATCAAAGACTATACTCTGATTCACCGTGATTCCGTTGGCGATAAGAAGTTGCGTAAAGCTGTCAGGGTTACCAATGCCGCAAAATGCAGCGCACTTGCGTTGTGATAGTTCGTTTAACTCGACCGGTTCGCGTGTGGCAAGATCATACAACCGAGAGATTGTGGTTCTGACTTCGAAGATGCGCTTCACATTCACATACTTGCGCAGTTTTTCTTTCAGAGCCGAAAGTTCGGCAGGCGTGTGAGACTCAGCACGCGTGATCAAGATGAGATCCGCCCTAGCCAATGACGACAGCGGCTCGCGCAGATTCCCAGCCGGAAGCAGCCAACCGTTTCCAAACGGATTGCAGGCATCAACAAGCACGATGTCATAGTCGCGAAGAAGCTGACGATGCTGAAATCCATCATCGAGCAGGAAAATGCCGATATCCTGTCTCTCTTGCAGAGTCTTGATATTGTGCATACGGTTTTGCCCAACGCCAAACCAGGTGTCGGGGAGCTTGCGCGCGAGCAGCGCGATTTCATCTCCCACGACATTGTTGGACACTGGCACGGAGCTGTTGAAAACGAGGCTGCCTTTTTCCGATGGCGATTGATAGCCGCGCGACAACACGGCAAACGGTAGGTCGCGCGATTTCAACCAGTTGGCAAGCATCAGCGTAACTGGCGTTTTACCAGTTCCACCGGTCGTGATGTTGCCGATTGAAATGACCTTGCCTGGGCAGAGCTTTGATTCTAATACGTTGCTCCTATAAAGGAGATTCCGTACAGCGACTGTCATCCGGTAGATCAGGCTGAGGGGAACCAACAAGTATCTGAGTGCTGATGCCAGAGGAGTTCGCAGACGGCCAGACTGTACAGCGGCAAGGGTTGATCTTATCAGTGACATGGCAGACTCATTGGGTGACGGCGGCAATGTAGCGATTGATGATTGAAGCGTTTTCCTGCCGTAGCGCTGTGGCTCGTGCGGCGTAAATGGACTTGGTATGCGGGTCGTTCACAATCGCGACAATACTCTTGCAGAAGTCCCCGGCGTCGGCAACGGGAATTCCCATCTCATACTTGATTACCAAGTCGCATCCAGCCCGCTGGTTTTCGCAATACGGGCCAAACAGCACAGGACAGCCCGCCAGCGCAGGCTCCAGCAAATTGTGGCCACCAAGCGGAACCAGCGTACCGCCAACGAAGGCGACCGAAGAGTAGTGATAGAACAGGTTGAGCTGGCCGATCGTATCGAGTAGCAGCACCTGAGTCTGCTTTTCCAAGATCGATTTGCTGTACTGGCAATAAGATAAGCCGTAACGTCTCAACAGCGCAAGGATTTCATCTGTTCTTTCAAGATGACGTGGCGCAAGCACCAGGCGAGCATCACGAAGTTGATTACATAGCAGAGCAAAAGCACTTAGCAATATCGCTTCTTCGCCGGGTCGGGTCGAACCGCAGGTGACAATCTTCATGTTTTGCCAAGGTCGCAAATACTCACCGGTCTTCTGCAAATCGGCAGGCGCGGGTGGAACGTATTCCCCCTTGAGTGAGCCGACGATTTCAATGCGCGCATCCTCCCCCGCCAATTCGCGCAGGCGAGCGGCATCTTCCTCGCTCTGCATCAGAAGAGCATCACATCTCTCAAGCAACGGTCGAAACAGCGGCATGAAGGCAGCGTAGCGATGCAGCGATTTCTCAGAGAGTCGTCCGGAAACCTGCATGACCTTGATGTCGCGACCAAATGCCTCTGCCATCAACGACGGCCAAAGTTCGGTTTCCAGTAGAATGATCTTGCTCGGATTGTACGTTGTCAGGAAGCGCCGTACATACTTCGGAATATCCAACGGATGATAGGCAATAACATCGGCGTGGCTTCCGGATTGCAGAGCATTGTGACGTCCGGTTTTGGTCGTGACGGTCAGCAACACCGGCTGAGCGGCGACTTCCTTGAGCCGTTTGATTAGCTTGACCGCGATAGTGACTTCACCAACGGATGAGGCCACGAACCAAAGGGGACGGCGATCGCTCTTGATCGCACTGAGTCCCAGACCGAGTCTTTCGATCTGTGTCCTGTTGCCGAAGAGGCGCGTAATCATCACAGCGATCGAAAGCGGCAGCACGTAGACATAAGTCAGACAACGATACAAGAATCTCATTGCAGAAACTCTTGCGCAATCAGCATCGCAGCGTGTTCGGCTGCACCCGGTTTGCCGAGCCGACCTCTAACCAAACTCAGTTTCTGCAACATGGTTTCTGACGCTGACGTGTCAGAGAGCATGCTGCTACAGAATGCGGCCAAATTCTCAGAGTTCATTTCGGCTTGCAGGAACTCAGGCACGATTGTTTCGCCGGCGACGATGTTCACCAGCCCAACGTTTTTCAAATTAATCAAGCGCTTCGCGATCTGATAAGTGATCCAGCCGGTCTGGTAAACCACACAGAAGGGTCTGCCGCATAATGCCGCCTCCAACGTGGCCGTGCCTGAGGCGACAATGGAAACACTCGCAGACTTCAACAGATCATAGCGCTCTTCCGTGATGTGTACAGGACTGATTCCTGCCTCCCGTTCGGCAATTGCGTACAGTGAAGCCTCGACTTCTTTCCTCACCGCCACAAACGGCACCACGAAAACGTCAGATTTCCGCAGAAGTGCAACAGTGGCAAGCATGATGCAATAGTGCCGTTCGATTTCAACTTCACGCGAACCTGGCAACAGTGCAATAGTTTTGGCGGCAGGGTCAATTTTGTGCTTTACGTGAAACGCCTGCGGACTTGCTTCAATACTGATCGTATCAAGAAGCGGATGACCAACAAATTCGCAACGGAGCTTCATCGGATCGAAGAGCTGTTTTTCGAAAGGCAGAATTGACAATAGTAGATCAACTCGCGCTTCAATCTGGCGAATGCGTCCCGGTTTCCAGGCCCAGACTTGCGGGACGATATAATATACGACTTTGATACCGCGATTTTTCAATTCGCGCGCCAAGCGCAGGTTCATGCCCGGATAGTCGATTAGGATTGCCAAGGCGGGCTTTTCGGCATCGACTCTGTCTAGGACGGTGTGGAATACTCTGCGAAAATGCACAAGACGTTTAGCCACTTCCCAAAAGCCGGCGACCGCCAGTGCGGAGAGATCATAGAGCAGATCGACTCCGGCAGTGCGCATTTGCTCGCCCCCCAACCCAAAAAAGCGAAGCCCGCCATGGCGGGCTTGAAGCACACGAATTACGGCGGCAGCGTGAAGGTCTCCCGAAGCTTCACCTGCAGCAACGAAAATCGGCTTCAAGACATAATCCTGTTGAGGTTATCCATAGCAATGGTCTCAATCCGTTTCGCCAGAGCCAAGGCTGCGGTAGCCGCGGTTCCGCTGACGCGCACCGGTATGTCGAGTATGACGGCATCGACAAACGAAGAAATCTCGGCGGTGAGCATGTCGTAAGTGGGATAGGCCAGTTGCCGAAACATGATCTTGCGTCCCGTGGGTTCATGCTGTAAGGCACAGAAGTAGCCGTCATAAGACTTGGTGTCGTCAAGGGGCGCCAACACAAAATGTTCACCGGTCATCTTCAAGAAGTCAACCGAGAGATAGTTGTCTTTGGAAAACAAACGCAGCTTGCGCATTTTCTTGACAGAGATACGTGACGCCGTAAGGTTGGCGACCGTGCCGTTGGCAAATTCGATGCGAGCATTCGCAATATCCGGCTTGTCGGAGACAACGGCGACTGCCGAGGCATGCACATCCTGCACCGGAGACTTCACTACCGAGAGGAGCAGATCGATATCGTGAATCATCAATTCCAGAATGACCGCGACGGCCAGACCACGCGGACTAAACTGGGTCAGACGGTGTCCTTCGATAAAGCGCGGCGGTCCGGGAAGCAATCCCAACCCTTCAAACGCGGGATTAAAGCGTTCGATGTGTCCGACCTGCAACTTCAATCCCTTGCGAGCAGCAAGCTCTGTCAACTCGCGCCCTTCAGCCTCGGTGGTGGCAATCGGTTTCTCGACCAAGACATGTTTGCCAGCGTCGAGCGCGCGCTTGGCCTCGGCGAAGTGTAACTCGGTGGGTACTACGATGCTGACGGCATCAACATTATCAAACAGTGCTTCAATGCTCCGGCAGTCGCGACAACCAGTCTGCAACGCTGTTGCCGTGGTCTTCTCAGGAATGATATCAAAGGCAGCGGTGAGAGTGGCGTTCTCAATAGACGCGATTTTCTCGGCGTGAAAGCGGCCCAAATGACCACAGCCAACAACACCATATCGTAACTTGTTCATCATCTTCCCTACTTGCAGATACCACGCTCAGAAGCGGCAATAAAATCAAGGACTTCCTGTACTTCGGGAATCAATTCCACTTCGGCTTTGATCTTTTCTACTGCCTGAGTCGTGTTGAGCTTGGAGCGAAACAGAATTCGAAATGCCTTGTCCAAACCATCGAGAGTCTCTTGCGTAAAATCGCGCCGTCTCAGACCAACGACATTTAGTCCCATGACCTTCATGGGATAGCCCCCGCACATTGCGTAGGGGCAAATGTCCATCGGCACACGGAAACCACCGCCGATCATGACATGCCTGCCGATTTTGACGAACTGATGCACCGGCACGAGTCCGCCGAGTATGGCGTAATCGCCGATTTCGATGTGACCGGCGAGATTGACCGAGTTGGCAAGAATCACGTGGTCACCAATGAGACAATCGTGCGCGACGTGACTATAGGCCATCAAGAGGCAATCCCTGCCGACCGTCGTTTCGCCGCGATGCTTGGTGCCCCGATTCATAGTCACATATTCGCGGATGGTAGTGTTGTCGCCGATTTGTAACAGCGACGGCTCACCTCCGAATTTCAGATCTTGCGGGATCGTCGCGAGCACGGCGCCGTGATGCACTTTCACGTTCTTGCCGAGTCGCGCTCCGCCAGCGATGAGGACGTTAGAGCCGATCCGGCAGCCGTCGTCGATGTTGACGTTGTCTTCGATAATTGCATGCGCACCGATCTCAATGCCATCACCGAGCGAGGCGCCGGCAGCCACGATGGCCGTTGGATGAATGATATTGGTACTCATTTATCTATCACCTGTGCCAACATTTCCGCTTCGCAAACCAGCGTATCACCGACAAAGGTCTCGCCGGTCATTTTGCAGATTCCGCGACGGAAAGATAGCATTTTGAGTTCGAAGCGCAGTTGATCTCCCGGCATGACGGGTCGGCGAAATCGCACGCCATCAATGCCGAGGAAATAGACAATCTTGCTCTCCGGATTCTCGACCGCGTTCAGCAGCAGGAACCCTCCGGCTTGCGCCATCGCCTCAACGATCAACACACCCGGCATGATAGGATGGCCGGGAAAGTGCCCCTGGAAGAACGGCTCATTGATCGTGACGTTCTTCAACGCCGACACCGATTTTGCGGGGACGATGTCGATTATGCGATCGATCAACAGGAACGGATAGCGATGGGGCAAAATCTTGAGAATGGCGTTGATGTCGAGGACATGGTCGCCACTTGATCGGCTTGGGAATTTCTTACGAATCTGTTTCTTCTGGTAGAGCGAACGCATCTTTTTCGCCAAGGCAACATTGGCGGCATGGCCAGAACGCGCAGCGAGAATGTGGCCTTTGATGGGAGCGCCGATCAGGAACAGGTCGCCGATGAGATCGATCACTTTGTGGCGCACCGGCTCATTGTAGAAACGGAGCGGAACATCGTTGAGGATTCCAGTCTTGCCAATGAAAACGTCCTGCTGCAAGCCGAATAATTCGCGTAAGCGTTCGACTTCGGTCTGACCGATATCGTGATCGCAGATCACAATCGCCGAATCGAGTCCGCCGCCTTTGATAATGCCGCGTTCCTTCATAGTCTCGATTTCCGAGAGGAAACAGAAGGTTCGGGAAGGCGCAAACTCGTTGACAAACTCATCTTCGAGGCTGACCAGCGATGTGTACTGCGTGCCGAGCGCGGGGTTCTTGTAGTCAACCAGAAAGGTAACGCGGAATTGATCACTGGGGACCACAACGATATCGACGCCGCGCTCTTTCTCGGAATAAGCCAGATGTGAGTCGATTTCAAAGAATTCCTTCGGCTGCGCCTGTCTGACCACTCCACCCTGCAAGAGAATATCGACGAACGGCTTGGAGGAGCCGTCATATACGGGAGGTTCGATGTTGTCGAGTTCGATAACAAGATTGTCTATCTGCAAACCGGCCACGGCCGCCAACACGTGCTCAACGGTATAGATTTTCGCCTCGCCTTTCTGGAGGGTCGTGCCGCGATCCAGTCCCACGACGTGATCGATGTCCGCCGGTACTTCGGGCATACCGGGGAGATCGGTGCGCACAAAGCAGACGCCGGAACCGGGCGGAGCAGGCTTGAAAGTGATAGTCGATTGGCAGCCGGTGTGCAAGCCGATCCCAGATCCGCTTGCGGGCTGCGCTATCGTCTGTTGTTCTTCGATCATCGAGAATTCCTTTCCTCATGACGGAACTAGTTTAACAGTTTAATCAAAGGCGACCGCATTATCAACCCCCAATAGCCAAAAAAGAGACCGGCGCACATCTGCGATTGGGGTGACTGTTGGAAGCAACTTTGTTTGACAGCGTGCATATAACCGATATATTTGGCTCCTGTTATGTCGAAACGCGCCAAAAAGGAGATGCGATGAAAGCAATGCTGTTTGTACTCATTCTGGTTACGGTAGGTGTTATGGTTACTGATGGATGTAATGGTCCTGGCAAGAATCCGGTGGTCGTGCTGGAGACGTCGGAAGGAAAGATCGAGCTTGAATTGTTCCCGAAGGTGGCGCCGAAGCACGTCGAGAATTTCCTGGGTTTGGTGAGGAGAGGATTCTACGATTCGCTGGTCTTCCACAGGGTTATCGACGGCTTCATGATTCAAAGCGGAGATCCTAAAGGGGATGGCTCCGGTGGTTCGGGGACGACTGTGCCGGCGGAGTTTAACGATTCGCTGCATCATGCCGGCACGCTTGGCATGGCACGTAATAGCGATCCCAACTCGGCCTCATCGCAGTTCTATATTTGTCTGGCACCAACGCCGCGCTTGGACCACCAGTACACTGTTTTCGGAAAGACGATTGCCGGGTTTGATGTCGTGCAGAAAATCGGCAAGACCCCGACATCTGGGCCGGGACAGCGGATTGCCGGCGATGCACAATGGAAAAATGAACTGCTGCAGTTGCAGAAGGATGGGAAAGCTGATGTCCTGATACAAAACGGTTTTCCGACACCTGATCGGCCGCTTAAGCGCGTGTATCTCATTCGCGCTTACGAGAAGAAGTGAAGCGAATTCTCGTCTTTGGCTCGACCGGCTCGATTGGTCGCAATGTCCTTGACATCATCGCCAAAAACCCTGACAAGTTTGAGGTCGAGCTTCTGTCCTGCCACAGGAATACTGGGACGCTAATCGAGCAGGCAAGAACATTCAAGGTTTCTGCCGTCCATCTGAGTGATTACACAGACGTGGAGACTGTCAGGCAAGCGCTGCCAGCGTCAACACGAATCTTTGTGGGCAACGCGGCATTTGCTGAGATATTTCGAGACATGGACGCTGATTTGGTGGTCAACGCCATCGTGGGGGCGGCGGGGCTGGCAGTGTCATACCACGCACTGGCAGCGGGAAAAACACTCGCATTGGCAAACAAGGAATCGCTGGTCGCCGGTGGCGAGTTGTTGAAACAAGTTTGTCGACAGACCGACGCGCAGATCATCCCGATCGATTCAGAGCATTCGGCGGTGTTTCAATGTTTGCAGACGGGACGGCCAAACGAAGTTGAAAAGATCATCTTGACAGCCTCGGGTGGACCTTTTCGCAATCGCCCGAAGGAGACGTTTGGTTCAGTAACAATTGAAGAGGCGCTGAAGCACCCAAACTGGTCAATGGGGGCGAAAATCACTATCGATTCGGCAACGATGATGAACAAATGCCTTGAGGTGATCGAGGCGCACTTCTTGTTTGATGTGACACCGGAGCAGATTGATGTCGTGATCCATCCGGAATCGGTCATTCATTCGATGGTGCAGTTCTGCGACGGTTCAGTAATTGCGCAGTTGTCACCGCCGGATATGCGGCTACCGATTGCCTATGCGCTCCATTTTCCAGAGCGATTGGTTACCGATTTGCCGCGCGCGGATTTCAGCCGGTTGAGGTCGCTGCATTTTGAGCCGGTCGATCACGAGCGGTTTCCGGCGATAGCGCTGGCATACAAGGTGTTGCGCATGGCGGGATTGGCGGCGCTGACCCTTAATGCAGCCAATGAAATTGCCGTGGCGGCTTTTCTTGCCGGAAGAATTAAACTCCCCGATATTTATGCCGTAGTGGATAAGATGGTTACCGAAAGCATCACGATCTCTAAACCATCGCTAATTGAATTACTTGAGGCAGACCGTCAGGTGCGAAAACGGACAGAAGAAATAATCGCCTCGGAAACATTTATCCGGTGAAGGGGTTAATAGAGTTGTCATGTTAGAAATATTGGCGTTCATATTCGTACTCGGTCTGTTGATTTTCGTCCATGAACTCGGGCATTTTATGTTGGCGAAAGCATCCGGCATCCGCGTGGAGACGTTTTCGCTCGGATTTCCGCCTAAGCTGATCAGTTTCCGGAGGGGTGATACGGAGTACTGCCTTTCCTGGATACCGCTTGGTGGTTATGTCAAAATGGCGGGTGAAAAGCCGGAGGAATCCGAAGTACGCGGTGAGCCGTGGGAGTATATGTCGAAACCGGTCTGGAAGCGAATGTTGGTGATTCTGGCCGGTCCGACGATGAATTATGTCCTGACGATCGTCATTCTCTTTGGCATCTACTTCTTCAAGGGGGAGCCGGTGATCGACGAGACCAAGGCAATGATCGGTCAAGTGCTGAAAGGCAATCCCGCGGAAAGCGCAGGCCTGAAACCCAATGATGTCATCATCGGTGTTGACGACTCTACGGTTACATCCTTTCAACGCATGTACGACATTGTCACCAAACGACCCGGGGAATCGGCGAAGCTGATATGGTTGCGCGGCAGCGATACGATGAGCGCGATCGTGCAGATTAGGTCAGATACGACGATGAACGACAAGGGTGATATTGTCGTGCTTGGCAAGATCGGTGTGGGACAGGATGTGACCTACAAGCCAATGGGCTTCTTCACTTCGCTGAACCAAGGGTTCATGATGACGAATTTCTATGCGGGGACGATTTTCAAGTTCCTCAAGGATCTCGTGACCGGTTCGGTTTCAACCAAGCTGATCGGGGGTCCGCTGTTTATCGCCCAGGCCGTTGGGGTAGCAGCCAAGACCGGCTTTGTGGAAGTGCTGATATTGGCGGCGATTCTCTCAGTCAATCTCGGCGTCGTCAACATGATACCGATACCGGTACTGGACGGCGGTCAGGCGCTATTCTTGATAATTGAAAAGATCAAAGGACGTCCACTGTCAATGCGAGCGCGTTCAATTGCGCAACAGATCGGTTTTGTTTTCTTGATTCTGCTGATCATATTCGTCACCAAGAACGATATCTGGCGGATCAGTATCTTCGGGTGGTAGAGCCGTCACACATCCGTTTCTTACAAAGACAGCTTCTGACAGTCATGGGAAACCACACAATTGTCAGGAGCCCTTTGCGACATGATCTGCTTCTACTTGTCAGACACGCGACACATTAGGATCGATTCTGCTGTTATCAGAGTCGGGCTACTGACCTACCGAATTTAGCTGCGGGTCGTGAGTTTGTCGAACGGTCGAACAATCGAAGCCCATACTGATACATGCGACACCGATTGCCCTAAGTACTTCGACGCCGTTCGCCCTGAGCTTGTCGAAGGGCAAGAGGCGTCCGTTCATCCTTCGACAAGCTCAGGACGAACGGATAGGGAGGGGCAGTAAACTGGGTTGGATTCCCAGTCGAGTAGATCAAAACCGAAGCGGTTTTGACCTTATACCATTGACACGAAGTACGGTATCTACAGCTTGGGAATCACACAATTGTCAGGAGCCCTCCGAGGCACGATCTGCTTCTTCCTTGTCAGATGCACGGCGCAATAGGATCGAATCTGCCCTTATCAGAGTCGGGCTACTGACCTACAGCAAGTGAACCACCCCTACCCACACTCCGTGCAGGGGGCGGGACCACCGCAGAAGATGTAAATGATCAAGCGAACCACGTCAGCGATATTGATTCTGCGACTGCAATCAACGTCGCCTTGCGAGAGCGGCTCAGGTGCAGGCCCACCGACGAAGATGTAGTTGATCAAGATCACTGCGTCTCTCAAGTCAACTTGTTCATCGGTGTTGGCGTCACCGCAGGGATAGTCGGGTGTCCAACTCAGCTTGATCATAAAAGCATTTGACCAACCTTGATTCGCCGGCTGATAGGGATTCAACGTCGGAAAGTCGGAAGAAATTGTCTGACCCGTCACATAGGCATTGCCGCTGCCATCGACCGCGATGGCGTTTCCAAAATCGTCGCTTCCCCCGCCAAGGTATGTGCTGTAGATCAGACTGTTGCCGGAATTTGACAACTTGGTCACAAAGGCATCAATGCCGCCTTGATCCGTCTGATAGGGATTCAAGGTCGGCAAGTTGGAAGAATAAGTATAGCCCGTCACATAAGCATTGCCATTGCCATCAACAGCGATGCGGTGTCCCGCTTCGTCGAATCCCCCGCCGACGTAGGTGCTGTAAATCAGGCTGTTGCCGGAATTGGAGAGCTTGGTCACAAAAACATCCGAGAAGCCTTGAAACGTCGTCTGATAGGGATTCAAAGTCGGGAAGTCAGAAGAATAAGTCATGCCCGTCACATAGGCATTGCCGCTGCCATCGACCGCGATGTCGTTTCCCCAATCGGAGTCTCCCCCGCCGAGGTAGGTGCTGTAAATCAGGCTATTGCCGGAACTGGAAAACTTGGTCACAAAGACATCATCGTAGCTAGCTGGGCCTTGATAAGTCTGATAGGGATTCAAAGTCGGGAAGTCGGAAGAAGTAGTCGGGCCTGTCACATAGGCATTGCCACTGCCATCAACCGCGATGCCGTATCCGTAATCGTAGTATTCTCCACCGAGGTAGGTGCTGTAGATCAGGCTATTGCCGAGACTGGAGAGCTTGGTCACGAAGGCATCATTTGGGCCACCTTGATACGTCGACTGATAGGGATTCAAAGTCGGGAAGTTAGTAGACTCAGTCCCGCCCGTCACATAGGCATAACCGCTGCCATCAACCGCGATCGCGCTTCCAAGATCGTAGCTTTCCCCGCCGAGGTAGGTGCTGTAGATCAGGCTGTCGCCGGAACTGGAGAGCTTGGCAACGAAAACATCATTGTAGCCGCCTTGAAACGTCGCCTGATAAGGATTCAAAGTCGGGAAGTTGGAAGAATTAGTCCAGCCCGTCACATAGGAATTGCTGCCGCTATCAATCGCGATGGCGTATCCCAAATCCGAGTCTTCCCCGCCGAAGTAAGTGCTGAAAATCAGGCTGTTGCCGGAACTGGCCAGTTTGGTAACAAAAACATCATACGAGCCTTGATCCGTCTGATAGGGATTCAAGGTCGGGAAGTTGGAAGACAGAGTCCCGCCCGTCACATAGGCATTGCCGCTGCCATCGACCGCAATGCCGGATCCCCAATCGTAGCCCTCCCCGCCGAGGTAGGTGCTGTAGAACAACGAGAGTGTCCCTGAGTTCGCTGGGGCGAGACTCTGGGCGCTGACTGCAGAACTGAGCGTCTGCGCTGATAACTGCGAGAAGCTGGCTGTACCGGACAAGACAGCCCTCACCCCCGACCCCTCTCCCACGGGGCGAGGGGCGCATACAGGAGATTTCATTGCGGCGGTCATGTCGCCCCACTTGGTTTTCAGGATCAGTTTGCCATCGGAGTCGAGCGAAGTTGATTCTGCGCCTTCGTATTCGACTTTGATATGCGCGATATCGGCACCCGGCGCAGCGATAAACTCGTATGCCGCCTGACCGGTGCCGTCACCGGAGTATTTCAGGTCGATACCAGGATAGACATCTTTAAGCGTGATCGCTTCGTAGTTGGGGACATCGGTATGCCACTTGGATGGATCGTTTCCGAGGAAGTAGTTGCATTTGTATTCCATTTGGCCTTCGGCGATGATCTCGGGATTTGGATTGGCGCCGACGAATTTGGCGGTGAGGACGAGCTGTTCGATGGAGTCTTTGTCGTGCCTGTCGCCCGGCAGGATAGGCATTCCTGCCTGTCCAGGGTCAGACAAGAATGTCCGACCTACCGAACCTGGATCCCCGCCCGTCAGAGCCGGGTCGTGACCTTCGCGGGGATGACCGGCGAGGGTGTTGGCATCATGGTCAATACGTCGCGTGAATTGGTAGGTCACACCTTCTTTCGTGAACCACATTGTCGCCCCACCGGCGTTGGCGCGGAACAAGACCTGTGAATCCCATTGGCCGTTGTTTTGCGTGAAGGCCAGTGGCATCTTGTTGAAAGACCGTACCGTTGGCAAAGTGTTGGCTGCAAGAAGAGAGCCGCACAAAATTGCGGTGATAAATCCTAAAACAAGCGTTGTCAAACGAGGCATGATGCCCTCCCAAGACGTGAGGAATGGCTATGATAAGACTTCAAATCGGTGAATAAGATAGCGATAATGCGGGAGAAAGTCAACTAAAATCTCCCCCTGGCGGGGAGTGAGGAAGAACCTCGCAATGACACGGTCCGGGATTTTCCAACGTGGGTGCCCTACCCGCAAGGGTGGGTTTGCTCTCATTCCCGCGATAGGGACTGTTGAAAAACTGCTGTCGCCTGAATGTCGCGACTAAAGTCGCTCCTACAGTCATTTCACACGTGCTGCTAACGCGGCTTGTAGGAGCGACTTCAGTCGCGACCTGTTTTCTCTTATGCTACTGCGACACTCAGCGCAACAGTGTTAGCGAGGCTTTTTCAACACTCCCGATAGCGGGAATCCCGGATTATTACATCGGCACGAATCGAATATCAAGACACGATCGGAAACCCAGGATCAATCAGGCGACCCATCCGCCCTCGGAGCTACCGGCCTAAGCCCGCTTGGTCTTTGACATTGTGAATACTTGGTCGAACCAATATAGCACAATCGCCCTGCTGTGTGCGGCGCTGGAGACCGTCATCCTATCCATCGAACTCACAGCGCACAGCGCGGACGCATGACTGGCGCTTGCGGTTATTCCCGGCCGGGACGATTTAGCGAGCGCCAGTCATCGGGAGTATTCTTGTCGAGCCACTTAAGAAAATCGAGTTCGGATTTGAGAAACTTGATCCGGTGCTTGATTACCGCCAGCTTGCCGAAAGACATCTCCCCTTCTCGTTCCGCCCGCGCCCAGACATCCTGGATACCCTCCAGTTCTTTCTGCAGCGCTTCCTGTCGATGTTCAAGCAATTTCTTGAAATGCACCGTGTCGGCGGCGAAACGATCGGCAAATCCCAGCAGCAAATCAAAATCAAAGTAGACATGGTTATAGAATAACTGCGACACGACTTCGTGATTCCGGAGTGTCTCCCTCCCCTTGTCCACCAAACGGTATTCCTTCTTTAGTTCCGGTTGATCCTTCCGGAGCAATTCCACCAGACCGGCGCGCGCCAGCTTGCGCAATGAGTAGTACAAATGAGGGCGCGAGTACTCCGCCCAATAGTCGGCGCCCATCTCAATCAAACGGCGATCGATTTCCCAGGCGTGCGCCGCTCGTTCAGAAAGGAACGCCAGAATGATCAGGTCGGTACGGGTAATCGGCATAACTCATTATTGGCAACGCGCGGAGCGCTGTCAACATTTTACTGTTCCAGCAACGTTGCCGGATGGCACACTATGTAATAAATGCACAGCGCTTTTCCTCAATGCCAGTGCGGCCGCTGACGATATCTCCAACGAAAGGGAGGTGGGCACATACCGATCAAACGTACTTTTTGACAGTCGCTGACGAACTGAACCTACATGATGGCGAGAGAGCATGGCGTTTAAGAGCAGAATACTGGTAGTAGATGATGACCCGGAAGTCTGCGAAGTTGCTGCCGAGATGCTGCGCGACAACGTTCACCTCGCGGTGGCAACGGAGACCGATCCCCAGAAGGCCATTGGGCTGGTGAAGGATTCGCAGTTCGACCTGATCTTGACCGACTTGATGATGGGCAAGCACTCCGGCATGGAAATGCTCGAAGCGGCGCTGGAAGCCGATCCCGACACAGTAGTTGTGTTCATGACCGGTTATCCGACGGTCGAAAATGCCACCCAAGCGCTGAAATGCGGCGCCTACGACTTTCTGGTCAAACCATTCCAGATGGAGCAGTTGCTCGCCACCGTCGAGCGTGGTCTTCGCAAATTGCAGCTTTCGCGCGAGAATATCCGACTCAAAGAGCAACTGGCCCTTTTCAAAATTGCCGAGGCGATGGGTCTGACGATTCATCTCAGCACAGCGCTCAATCAGGTGCTGAAGCTGATCATGAAGGAGTTCAGCGTCGAAGCCGCGTCAATTCTGCTCTTCGATCCTTCCAAACCGACGCCGTTCGTAGTGCAAGCCTTGCAGACGCAATCTGGGATCGACCGCAGCTTCCTTGAGGGAAAGACCAACCACTCGCTGATGGCCGTCAAGTCGAAAATCGTGGAGATAGAGAATATCTACGCCAGTTCCGCAGTCGCCGAGGATATACTTGAACAAGACCGGATAACAACCTATCTCTCCTGCCCGCTTTTGATCCGCGGACGCGTGATCGGCATTCTCAATATGCAGCGCGCAAACGTCCATCACGAATTTGCGACCGGCGAACTGCAATCACTCAAAGTAATCGCTTCCAAAGCGGCCTATGCGATCAGCAACTCGAAGCTTTACGATGACCTCGAGAAGGCGTATCTTTCCACGATCATGGCGCTGGCCAACGCGGTCGAAGCGCGCGATCGATATACCAGTGGTCATACGGTGCGCGTGACCTATCTTGCCGAGTTAATTGCCAGGGAATTCGGCTGGGACGAAGAGCGGATGTTCATCCTCTCGATGGGTTGTTCGCTTCACGATATCGGCAAGATCGGTGTGCCCGACTCCATCCTCAACAAACCCGGTTTCCTCAATCAACGTGAGATGACGATAATGCGCAAACATACCGAGCTTGGCGCGCGAATCATCGAAGGCGTTGATTTCCTGAAACCCTGTCAGCCATACATAACCGCACATCATGAATGGTGGGACGGCAGCGGCTATCCCAGTGGACTAAAAGACGAGGAGATCCCCAAAGAGGGACGCATTCTGGCTGTGGCCGATTCATTCGACGCCATGGTTACCGACAGACCTTATCGTCGCAGCCGTTCGATCGAGCAGGCAGTCCAGGAATTAGTCGATTTCTCCGGCAAGCAGTTTGACCCGGCGATTGTAGAAATCTTCCTCGAAGCACTCGACAAGCACCGTGAGAAGATTGAAGTGATTTACGGGGCTGCCGTTTCCGACTGCAACTTCAAAACGGCACCGGCGAAAACGTAAGCAGGAAGATCATCATCGCCACCCATCCCGTCCAGCGACAACGTTGTTCCAACGGCTGATAGTCATTCAGTGTCGGGGGATGACCAAAGCGGATCACGAAGAAAATCATTATCGCCCAAATCCACCAGCCCTGCCAGATAAATCCCAGGCCGATCAATGCGACAAATACACCGCGTGAAACCAGACGATGCCAGCGCGGCGATAAGGCGTAGATGATGTGTCCGCCGTCAAGCTGGCCCACGGGGAGCAGATTCAGCATGGTGACCACCAGACCGACCCACGCCGCGAACAACATCGGATTATCCTGCAGAAAAATGGTGTAGCCGTCAGGAATAGATGTAGGAATTACAATCGCCTCCGCCAAACGCATGATCAGCGGCTCAACCAATTTCGGCACATCCAGCCCCGTGGGCATGGGATGAATCGCAACGTTGGCGAGCCCGAAAAGCAAGAACACCAGAGCCACCACAAATCCGGCGATGGGCCCGTAAGCGCCCACTTCCAGCAGATCCCGTCGCGAAGGAAACGGCGAATTCGACTTGATGAACGCCCCGAAGGTTCCAATCGCCGAGGGAGCGGGCAGGAAGTATGGCAGCGAGACCCGAATTCCCCTTCGGCGCGCCGCCAAATAATGGCCGAACTCATGAAACAGAAGAATCAAGAGCAGTGGAATGGCGAATTTCTGCCAGTGGAGGATGATGCTGAAATCGCGAAATACTCTACTACCTTCAATTATCCAGGCGGGCACAATCGACACCGAGATCGCCGTCGCTACAAACAGCACGATGTTGAGCCAAGGGATACGCCGTTGCGCTGGGAAAATACTGACGTTGACGACTGCTCCGTTCTGGGACACCTTCAGAGCATATCCGAGCGCCTTCAGTTCCGCGGCCAGGACCGAACGCCAACCGTCGCTGTTCTCGACAATAGTCCCCCGTAGATTGACTTCTTGCCCTCGGGAATAGTAGCCATCTACGGACACGTGTCGGCTCGCCAGACTGACGATTGTTTCAATAGTACTGGCGGCAACTTGCGAATTCATGTCATTCCTTCAACACTTCCACGCGGCACCGGTTCCTGCTTTCGAGTACAGGCCACGAATATCACCAAGATACGAATGTCGCTTTGCTAACACCATCGTAAAAAAGCTCTCAGATGCCCGTGGCGCGCTTCTTGGGCCTTCGGGCGACACCCAACATCACTGAAAAACAGCCAACAGCAGGGGCCGGAGCGGTAGTGGGAAGCGTGGCCTGACGCCTGCGATTAAGT
>Ga0209777_10002980_pt1 | contig 21523 bp, 13 predicted proteins | sample FrelakmetHBP12HB_FD_187147 | JGI IMG/M metagenome (GOLD analysis project Ga0209777, IMG submission 187147) | Freshwater lake sediment microbial communities from the University of Notre Dame, USA, for methane emissions studies -HBP12 HB (SPAdes)... | ecosystem: Environmental > Aquatic >...
ACTAAGTTTCGATACAGTATTAGCAGAAGTTACTCCTGTAGAAAAAACTATTCTATCTGCTGTGGTGACATAATTACTTGCATACCCACCAAGAGCATAGCCATATTTAAAACCATCACTTACACCAGCTGAATAATCACGAGCTTGACTAAGGTTTGATACAGTATTAGCAGAAGTTACTCCTGTAGAAAAAACTATTCTATCTGCTGTGGTGACAGCACCACCTGTATTCCCACCAAGAGCATAGCCATATTTAAAACCATCACTTACACCAGCTAAAATATAACGAGCTTGACTAAGTTTCGATACAGTATTAGCAGAAGTTACTCCTGTAGAAAAAACTATTCTATCTGCTGTGGTGACATAATTACTTGCATACCCACCAAGAGCATAGCCATATTTAAAACCATCACTTACACCAACTAAACCATAACGAGCTTGACTAAGGTTTGATACAGTATTAGCAGAAGTTACTCCTGTAGAAAAAACTATTCTATCTGCTGTGGTGACATAATTACTTACATGCCCACCAAGAGCATAACCATAAACACTAACAGAAGATTTAGATATAAGATTTCCTTGATACATCTTATTTCTCTACCAACTTATACTTCCAACCAATAACCACGTATTTGTATCAGTCTTAACTAAAGATGCCCCGGAATATTGAGCAGACAGTGATAAAAAACCTGCTATAGAGTTTATAGTTACACCACCCTCTCCCACTAATGTCACTTTCCCAGTACCTACTTGTGCAATATCTATCCACGTACCTATTTCAATTGCAGCAGTAGCATAAAGAGGAACAGTAACTGTTGTAGCACTTGCACTTCCAAACGTAACAAGTAACCCAGCATCTGTTGCCGCAAATGTATACGTAGTACCCGATTGTATGTTTACTGAGCCCCGTATAGGACCTTGTGTTCCTTGCCGCCCTTGACTACCTTGGTAACCAACACCTTGAGGTCCTTGTACCCCAGGATTGGTTCCTTGCAGTCCTTGAATACCTTGATTGCCTTGGTTTCCTTGATTCCCAACACCTTGAGGTCCTTGTGCCCCAGGGTTAGTTCCCTGTAATCCTTGTATACCAGAACCTTGTAATCCTTGATTACCCTGATTACCTTGATTGCCTTGCAATCCTTGATTACCTTGTAATCCTTGATTACCTTGTAATCCTTGATTTCCCTGTACTCCTTGACTACCTTGATTGCCTTGGTTACCTTGTAGTCCTTGATTCCCTTGGTTACCTTGATTCCCTTGGTTACCTTGATTTCCCTGATCACCTTGTATACTAAGTCCTTGTACTCCTTGTAAACCTAGTACTCCTTGAGCTCCTTGAACGCCAGGATTAGTACCCTGTAGCCCTTGTATACCTTGTACACCTGGAATTCCTTGGACTCCTTGATCACCAAAACCTTGAGGGCCTTGTACACCAGGATTAGTTCCCTGTAGCCCTTGTATGCCCTGCCACCCCTGATTTCCTTGGTTGCCTTGTAATCCACTATCTCCTTGATATCCTTGATTACCTTGCCATCCCTGATTTCCTTGGTTGCCTTGTAATCCACTATCTCCTTGATATCCTTGATTACCTTGCCATCCCTGATTACCTTGATTACCTTGCAGACCTTGATTCCCCTGATTGCCTTGTATACCTGAACCCTGGAACCCCTGATTCCCTTGAGTACCTTGCAGCCCTTGATTCCCTTGCTGACCTTGAACACCACTACCCTGCCAACCTAAACCGCCTTGAAATCCTTGATTACCTTGTATTCCTTGAACGCCTTGAGGACCTACAGAACCCAGCAAATCAGTATCTGCTACACGCATAAACGCAGTGAGTGCTTCATGCCACCCTTTTGTATTACCATACCCAGAATACTCTGTTTGTTCGCTATAAGCAGGTATACGCACTCCAGTATGTACTAAAGGTACTCCTAATATCTGTTCAGAAAAAGAAACACCGTCAATGGTACATCTTATGAAATAAGATCCAGTCACGTCAGGAGTAAAAGAACAATTTGCACTAGTACCCCCTATAATAGTTGCTGCGGAACCAATAGGCTTATCAACAAATCCCCAATTGTAAGTATGCCCTATATTAAGTGCATTGATATCCGTGCAGTTAACAACAGTATTAATTACCAGATCATTACGTCCTGCATTATCTACTATAGTATTGTGCGTCGTAGTTCTAATGATAGGAATGCTCATAGCGTACTCCTAACCGCTGCTGGTAAATCTGGCTGCTGAATACTAAATGCGTCGTCTATCTGAATGTTCGAATCTAATAGATCAAATGTAGATGTACTTGGTACTTGTATTCTCCGGACAACAGATGTCCCTTCCAGTACTATATCGATTACTGAACCTTTAACAAGTGTTACTTGTGCAACACCTGTTTTATCTGTTATCACTGTTTTGCTTCTACCAGCAAAGAAATAACCATCTAAAGTCAGAGGGCTATATACATTAATCAATGTAACCTTTACTCCAACTAAAGCAGAACCATCTATATTGGCTAACTTTGCAGTGCCAATAGTCAAATGATCACTAGCAACACCAGGAGTAAAAGTACCTAAAACCCAATCAGACCACTCACTTACTTCTCCAGAAACTGTATTAACAAAACGAGTACGATAATAATCAGTGATACTGCCGCTATGATCTACATAGGTGTACGTAGATACCCCACGCATAAGTTGAACGTGCTCGTCTTTACCAGAAGCTATTTGATCAGTAGTAAAACCAAGGATGGTATTAGCATCCCCATCCGTAATTTGAATTACAGCCTTCGTGCCTGTTACTGAGGTCTTAAGTTTTAAATACCCATCAGCGTCTGACGCAACCACCCCTACAATACCCCCTGTCCCATTTATAGCCTCTACCACGCTCTGTATGCTCACAGGATTGTTGTCTGAAAAAAGTAATGAATATTCTGTTCCTTGATTTACCCGCACCTTTAAGGTAGTGTTTTGAAGCCCAGAATAAGGCTGAAGTACCGTACCAAGCATAGATGCTTCGATAGCGGTTACGTCTGTTACGGCAAAGGCGTCAGAGAATGTAGGAGTACCTACGACAGATTTCTGTACTTCTATCCGATTAAAGGTACGCAGTACCGTGTATATCTCAGGTACGTATGCCCTAATCTTAATAATTGCCATATTTTACCCCAAGGTGTCAAGAGTCACTAAACCTAGTTTAACATACCAAAGAAAATTAGTTCTTGGAAGTTGAATCACTCTCGGCTACGATGCAATTGCCGAAAGAGAGAGGACATGCCGACAAGTAAAATCCGTGTGCTGTTGCTGGGAAAGTCATATGATCTGCCGGAATATGAAGTACGGCATCTAGACGAATTCAATCAAATAATAAATACTATTGCCACGTTCAGACCTGACGTTGTAATTACACAGACCAACAACGTTCCTAGTCTGATCAATTTTCTATCTTTTGAAATACAAAAGAAATGTTGTGGGGTACCTCCTGATGCTACGGCAGAAGACGTTATTCGCGTAGTAGAAGGTTGCTATCAATTTAACCTTTACTCCGTTCATCAAAACCAACATATACGTCCTTTAGTATCTATCTACACCCCCACGTTTAATACTGGAGACTTTCTCCGCGAAACGTATGAGTCTCTTCGTACACAAACATGCCCAGACTGGGAATGGATTGTAATAGATGACGGCTCTAGCGATGATACATGGAAACGTCTAGAAAACATCGCTAAAGAAGATTGGCGTGTCCGTCCTATTCGTAGCGCCTACAACATAGGTAAAATTGGTGCTGTCAAAGATATAGCTACCAGACTATGTGATGGGGAGTTTCTAATAGAATTTGATCACGATGATATGTTAGTAGATACCTGCGTACAGGATATTCGTGAAGCCTTCAAAAACAATCCAGATGCAGGAATGGTATATGCTAATCATGCGTCATTCTATGAAAATGGTAACCCACAAAGATTCCATGGAGAGCCTTGGGATGCTCCTGATAGATATCGAGAAGTAGAGTACCGAGGAAAACAATACCTAGAGACTCGAGGGCCAGACATCTATGACCGTTTTGGACCTAACCACTGGCAAGTATTTGGTTGGTTTCTTACCGTAGGCCCACATCACCCACGTTGTTTTAGAAAGAGTACCTTTCAAGAACTAGGAGGGTATAACCCTAGACTACCTGTGGCTGACGACTGGGATTTAATGGCCCGCTTCTTTACGAAGAGCAAGGTAGTTCATGTTGATAAAATGCTCTACCTTTACCGTTATCGGGACGGTTTTGGTAATGAGACATTCAAAAAGAATAAATCTATTCAGGATCACTTAGCTCTAGCTAGAAACCATTATGAACAAGACTTTATCAGAAAGAATACAGAGCTATTAACTATCAAAAAAGAACCTGAAATAACTCAAGAGAATACCAATACCGCTAAGGTATCTTTTATTATGCTAGACGCATTAGGGGACAAAAATCAATACGTTAATAAGTGTATTGACTCTATCCGTACTTATGCTCCTGACTCTGAGATAATACTTATTGGTAATGGTATTACTTCTACTGCCCGGCAAAAGGCAGATAAGTACATTCAAGTAGAACATAACCTTGGCTTTGCTGCTGGGTGCAACTTAGGAGCACGTCACGCTTCTAACCCTTTGATTTGTTTTATCAATGATGACGCCGAACTAATAGACACAGATACGATCAGAATTATGAGAAAATGGGCCTATAACTTTATCGTAGGTGCCTACTCAAACAATGCTAAACCGCCACAACAAGTAATAAACGCAACAGATATCAATCGCACAAATATGCTACAGCTGCCAATGGTTGTAGGTCTATGCATGATGCTACAGAAGACCACTTTCCTTAAACTAGGTGGCTTTGATACTAGATTTAATACTTTTGAAGATGATGATCTGTGCCTGAGAGCTAAACAAATAGGTGTAACTTGTATGGTACCTGCAGGCACCTTTGTACGCCACGCAGATCACAAAACCTTTGAAGGCCTTAACCTAAACGTAAATCATGTTATGCGCCTGAATAAACATAGATTTCAACAAAAACACCAGAGCATTAGCGTAATAGTTATAGCTAAGAATGAGTCTGCAGCTATTGACGATTTTCATAAACAGTTCGCAAACATCACTAATGACTTCTGCCTACTAGACACTGGTTCTACAGATGACACGGTAGAAAAAGCAAAGAAACTAGGATTTAGAACAGCTATCAGTAAATTACCTTTTGATTTTTCTACCGCCAGAAATGAAGCCCTAGACACCTTCAAAAGCAGCGACTGGGTCATTATGATTGACCTAGACGAACGTATAGACTCAGAAACAATTAAGCGTATTCCTGAGCTCATTGCTACAGACAAATATGATGTCTATTTGTCTCCGCTACAAGCTGTCTATCCAGACAATAGAATAAGACAGTTTGTAGCTAAACCTTTTATATTCCGGGCTAGCCCAGATATACGTTGGATATTTAAGGTCCATGAGAAGCTAATTGGCTCTCATCGTCAAGCACTAGTCACGAATTCTATGAATAGCCACATCATTGCCTTACACGAAGATGGACGTAGGCAAAGAGCAGAAGGGCTATATAACGAACTTATGAGTAGAGAACCGTATCATGCTGATACAGATTATAGAAACAGCATGAGAGAGAAATGGCCTATTCTAGATTACGATAGAACAGACGATCCTAGAATTGATAAAATAGTTCTAGGTCCTATGATAAGTGTCATAATCCCTACCTATAATCGTCCAGAACTACTCACTAAGGCTATCTCCTCTGCGGTAAAGCAATCATACATAAATACTGAAATTATAATTGTAGGGGACAAGTGCCCAACACTTAAAGAAATTATAGGAGTCAACATCAGGTCTATTAACTTAAACACCAACTACGGTAGTGGTGGGGCGGTACCTAGAAACATAGGTATCATGCTTGCGCAAGGAGAGTACATTGCTTACCTAGATGATGACAATGAATGGACTCCTGATCATATCTCCTCCATAATGCAAGCAATTGCAAATAGCAAAGTATCCTGGGGCTTCTCCTCTATGTCCGTAAATGGACAAGACTTAAACTTCACTAAGCCTCAGTTCCAAGGTATCGACACCTCTTGCGTAATACATCCTAAAGAGATGTTTTATACCTGCGGAAAATGGAAAGATAGGGTTGAGGCTGGATATGCCCACGATTGGGAATTTATCTCAAGGCTAACTGGTCATAGTTGGGTATGCACTAGTAAACCGACCTTATTATACAATGCCTCATCATCAGGACAAGAGGCTTTTCTTCTGCAAATAGCAAAGACCAGATCTCTAGAAGGTAAGGCTGTACCTCCCAAAACTATCCAGCCTAAACTATCAATATTAATCGCAACGCTAGATAGTAGAGTAGAACTGTTGAATAAACTCTACGAACATATCATGGCTCAATGTCGTCAGCTTCCTCAATGGTCTGAAGAACATCCTGATGTTGAAATAAAAACGCTATCTGATGACGGCACTACTATGACCGTTGGTGCTAAAAGAAATCGTCTCCTTCAACAAGCAACAGGACAATACGTTGCATTTATTGACGACGATGATTGGATTGCTGATACGTATATTCAAAACATGCTCTCTGCTATTTCATCATTACCTGATTGCGTTACCTTTAGCGGTGAAGTTACAACTGATGGAATTAACCCTCAAAAGTTCAGATTCGATATGAATTATCCACATAACACATGGGCACAAGATAAGAAGGGGGTACATATGCGATGCCCTTCAACTTGGTGTGCGGTCAAAGCATCCATAGCTAAATCTATTCCATTTTTTGATATTGACTGCGCTGAAGACCGCGTATGGGCAATTCAATTATACCCTCTTTTAAACTCCCAAGTCTTCATTGACAAAGATATGTATTTTTACCGGAGCAGTTCAAAAGGAACTGTGGCGCAACAAACAGAGAAGATTGAAAAATCAAGAGAGGTCATTAGTAAGTACACCTATACTCCGTACATAAGGAAGCAATGAAGATACTACTTCATTCTAACCAGCTAGGACTAGGTGGAACTGAGATAGCTCTGTGGGACTATACTTGTGGGTGTGTAGATATACTTGGCCATGAAGTTGTAATTGCCTCAGGCAGAATAGATAATGTTGCTGTAAAAGATAAGTTCCTAAGTAGATTTAAAGTCCTCTTATACTCCTCCCTTTCCGAACTTGAATCATTCGCAAAAGAAGAAAGGGTAGACGTTGCTTATTTTATTGCAGAGGGTAGAAGAGAAGGGGCAATAACAATACCAGGAATAAAAAACGCTATTCATGCAGTCTTTCCCTTTTACGAGCCATATGGAGATGTATACGCGTACGTATCTTCCTGGGCAGCGGAGAAAGCCTCACATGGGAAGCTTCCATGGGTACCTCATATTGTTAACCCTTTTCCTGATTCAGGTAATCTCCGGGAGAAGCTAGAGATACCAGAAGAGGCTATAGTATTTGGCGGGTATGGTAGAAGTGGACAGTTTGACATATCTTTCGTACAACAGGCAGTAAGAGAAGTAATAAGTACTTACCCTTCTATTTACTTTCTGTTTATGAATTTTACTCCCTTTGCTTCAACACAAAAGAATCTAATCTTTCTGCCTGGAACAGCTGACTTGGGTACAAAAGCAGCAGTTATAGACACCTGCGATGCTATGTTACACGGCAGATCTGATGGAGAGACATTTGGTCTTGCCGTAGCTGAATTCTCTTCCAGGAATAAACCAGTAATAACATACACCAGATCAGGAGACATGGCACACGTCAGTATCCTGAAAGAAAAAGGCACGTATTACTACGACTTCAATAGCCTCATATCAATTCTATGTACTTTTAAAAGAGAAGAACGAGACTGGAATGCCTATCGTGATTTTACTCCGGAAAAAGTTATGGCTAAGTTTAATACTGTCTTTTTGAAAGAATAGTATGCGCCTCCAACTCATAGAAAAATACTTTCATCCTACTAAGGTCTTAGATATTGGAGCTAACATAGGACAATTTCACAAAGAATGTAAACAAACATTCCCAGAATGCTTCATCTTCTCTATTGAAGCCAATAAAGATCACAAAGAGAGGTTAAGTTGGGTAACTCCAGACTTTCGCATACTTCTGCTAGGAAACGAGAATAAAATGGTTTCTTTCTACAGAAACAAAACAGATTGGGCCGGAACTGGGAACTCAATCTATAGAGAACTAACTCCTCACTTTCGAGATGAAAATCTATTAGTCACACAGGAACAGATGGTACGTTTAGATGATCAAAAAGACATAATATCAATAGACTTTGATCTTATTAAAATGGACACTCAAGGATCTGAAGTAGATATTATCAAAGGCGGGTTAAATACCTGCAAGAAAACAAAAGGACTTCTATTAGAAGTTTCTTTAGCTCCGTACAATGATGGAGCTCCTCTTTATGAAGAAGTCTGTTCTTTTGTTTCTAATATCGGATTCTTTCCAATAGAAATCTTAGACGAAAACACAGATACCCAACAAAAGGACGTGCTATTTCTTAATAACACACCCACCAAGTAACCATGAAAATAGCCGTCATTATCCCCACCCACTGCCCCCCTTCAGTTATTAATCTAACAGTTGGAACTTTACTTCGTACTCATTCTCAACACGATCTAAATATTCACATAGGGGCACACTCAAATTACAAAGACTATTATTCAGATCTGAGCCTATTTGAAGACTTAAGAAAAATAGCTTCAATCCATCTTGTAGACGAGATTGACTGGATGGAGCATAGAAAAAATTTGAACCGCTATTCATTAATGCATTCAAAGAATCTAGAAAATCTATTCCATCAGATTCAATATTATGACTTTGATTACCTTCTTATCCTAGACCACGATCTAATGCTAAAGACTGATTTTGTTACAGAAATCACTAAACTTTATCCTCAAGCCGATTTACTAGGCGCACTATTTGATGATACTGATAAAATGTGGAAAGCCCGTCATAGTGGTGATGGAATAGAAGTCCAAGTTACTCCAAGAATGGTTCCCTGGTGTTTACTTCTTTCCCGGAAATTATATAAAGCAATCATTACAGACCTTTCAGTAATGCGCCCTCTAGACATTTATGACCCCATTGCTATAGCTAACGTCTGCAAACACTATGGGTCGGAAAGTAAACTACCTATTTTCTCAGACACCTTTGCCTGGGTTCTTTATAAGTGCAAGTTTGAATGGGGAATGAACCTAGGAATAGTGACAAAAGATCAAATGGAAAAATGGGTCCATCATTTTTTCTGCGGGTCATTCAACTACGGGCAATGGGCTATGCACGAAAAACATGGTCCACATATAACAGAAATAGAAAAGATATACAGGGAAACCTTTCCTAATGGAATTAACAAAAGATGACAATGTCATTAAACACACCAGCATTTGTGATTGCATCTCGCAAAGCTGAGGATGCTGCTCAACTCTCCGCTCAATTAATAGGACACCCTCACTGCGTAATGATGCTGCCATCTATATTTGAGGCGTATGAGGCAGGCAGAAAATGCTTTCAAAACCGTACTAATAAAATCGTTTATCTACATGATGACGTTACTATTCTAAACCCAGAACAATTCTTCAAAACAATTAACAACTTAGAACGACCAGGACTCTACGGAGTTGTTGGTAGTGCCAATCCAGAAACTATAGAAAATGGTTGGTGGTGGGATAAAGGCCCTTGGCACGGAGGAGTAGTTCAAGGAGGTACAAATAGACCTCCTTATATTTCTTATAACTCTCATGAAGCCACTCCAGTTTCTTGGCTTGATGGTCTTTGTCTCATTACTGTAGGGCAACAATGGTCTTGGACTCTACCCGGCAATCCTACTGGATTATGGCACGGTTATGACCTCTTTGCCTCAAAAATGACAACAAGATCTAAAGGCGTAATTGAAACCATTCCGCAACCAGAAGACACCCCTTTTCTTCAGCATAATGGTTTTGGGCGTATGGAAGGTGCTGATGAAGCAATTGCTATCGTCAGAGCTCTAACTAGACCTATTGATGAACGTAGGGATATTTCTAATATCTTTCAACATCTTCCCCGACTTCGTAATGAGGCACACGGCCTAGTTTTAGAACTAGGATGCAGAGAAGGAGTCTCAACAGGAGCACTTCTTGAAGGTCTAGAAGAAAAGGGAGAAGGCTTTCTTTTATCCGTTGATATTGATGACTGTTCTCAAATCTGGAAAGGACACCCTCGTTGGAAATTCTTTCATGGAGAGTCCACCGACGTAACTGGCATTACTACAACAATAAAAGATATAGGATTTCTACCCAATATCTCTATGCTCTTTATTGACACTGAACACAATTACGATCTGAGCTCTCGAGAATTAAGAGCATGGTATCCTTATATGGAAACTCAAGGAACCATCATCTTACACGATACTGCAACATTTCCGGAAGTATATAGAGCTATTGAAGACTTCATAGCTGAAGTTGGGAACATTACTCATGAATTCATTCAAGACTGTAATGGTCTTAGCGTTCTAAAACTTCAGAAATAAAAACAAAATAATTTAAAATCATAGCTATTTTCTACAAAACACTAACAGAAATGGTGCCGTTGCTGCTACTCCCGCTGCTGGTGCCCATGCTACTGCCGCCATTGACTGACGTCCAGGAAGCGTTCCACCAACATTCCACCCAGGAGTATAGTTCCCATGTGTGGTTGTAGTCATAACGCTACTTGACATGTAACGGCTATTATCGCTACCTATTGTAAACTTAGCTGTCTGATTCGTTCCCGTTGTAGTAAATGGCGCAGACGATGCACCACCTGACGATAGAACATCAGTGATATAGGAATTATCTGTCGTTGTCGTCAAGGTAATGTTTGGAGTTGTCGTAACACTCCCATTGGGTTGCGCTAGAGTTCCTGATGTATTGATCGGATTCGTCTGGTCCACACCAGAAAGCTCATACACTCCACCCTCTTCATACCCAACCGCCGCTCCAGAAAAAGTACCGGAGACATCATAAGCCCCACCTGATGCAGGTAAGTCCGCGTCTAACATATACCAAATACTAGAGCAAGCTGTAACCCCTGTTGACGATTCTATTTGTGCCGCCTTCGTCATGCTCACGCCATTGAAAGTGCAGCTTGACAATGACCCTTGACCACTGCTTCCACCTGCACTAGCAAAACCAGACCACACAGTTACCACACAGCGGTTATTGCCTGAACCCTTAATCAAAGTATATGAAATCGTGAGTACCTGATGTCCTGCATAAAGCCCACTTGTTGGGGTTCCTTGAAGAACTATTGCCACTAGACTAACCCCCTAAGTTTAAGTACGTCCATATTCCCCTCTGCATCCCCATGGACATTTATATATGCAACAAGAGTCGAAATTCCTGTCGCGTTCGTGGGAGAGATACTATCAGTAAGCCTTCGAAGTGGAGTCCATCCACCATAGCCTTTCACCGTCCCGACCGCAGGATGATTGAGCGCATCGATTAGCCCTTGATCTGCATATAAATGCAATGCTGTTTCTGTCTCGCCATCACCTACAGTGGCAGCTGATGCATTCTGCATGATTGCCGACACTCGACGAATCGCAGACCAGTGTAGCGGCATACGCCCACTTGTATCGACTGCAGTTGCTGCGGCAGCACTAGAAGCTGCTGATGCAATACCTAGAAAAGCATTATTTAACAACGCTTGATCAAGAACATTTGCAGCAACTGGACCGTTGGGTAATGGTCGAACTGGTGCGGCAGCAAAAGCTGCTGCGGCCATTGATTGCCTATTAGGTAATGCTCCGGCGATGTTCCATCCTGGAGTATACGTTCCTGTGGATGTAGTAGTCATAACGCTACTATTCATATAGTAGGTAGTTCCAATAGTAGTTTGAACCTCGGCAGTTTGATTTGTTCCCGTAGTCGTAAATGGTGCTGATACCTTGGTGCCCGATGCTAATATGTCTACAATGTAGGAACCTAAGTACTTTGTGACCAAAGCAATGTTGGGGGTTGCAGTCACGGTACTTGAGGCTTCACGTTGGGCCAATGTTCCAGAAGTATCTACAGTTGAAGCTCCTCCAGTTTGATTTACCCCGGATAACTCATAAATTCCTCCCAAACAGGCGACCACAGTAGGGCCAGTATAAGTAGCAACTACATTGTAGCTTCCTCCTGTTGCGGGAAGACTCGCATCCAAGATATACCAAATACTGGCACAAGATGTAGTACCTCCAGAGGACTCTATTTGCGCTAATAGAGTCATATTTACACCGTTGTACGTTAACCTAAATACCTGACCTTGCCCTGCACTTCCTCCTGAAGCAGCGTGACCTGCAGTAACAAAAACTACACAGCGATTATTTCCCGATCCGTTGGTCAGGGTATGTGAGATCGTAAGTGGCCCACCTGTTGCTAAAGAGCCACTAGCCGGAGTACCTACAAGTGCTATCGCCATCAACGTACCTTAACAATTTTGTCCAACGATGAAGCCATCGTAAGTATTGGTGCCAGTTCGGATAAATCCAAAGGTATCTCGTTTAGATACAGTAGCGGTCAATGTTGGAGTTACCCCTCCAGCCCATCTTACAGTGGAAAACCATGCTGTTATTGTGGACACAACAGCACCTTGGAGAATTGAAACAATGAAACACTGATTGTTAGTATCACCTGTTATCGCAAAAGTAATAGCAGTTCCACTAGCATGTCCAGTGACAAAATGTTCATTATGTCCGGAACAATCTATCGTGACAGTCTGTGAACCAGACGAAGGGGTATAAGTCGAAGCAGTTTCCGGCGATGTTACTGGCCCTTGATATCCTTGACTCCCCTGATTGCCTTGGTTCCCTTGATTACCTTGATTTCCCTGATTACCTTGTCTACCTTGATTGCCTTGTAATCCTTGTAGCCCTTGATTCCCCTGATTTCCTTGATTGCCCTGTAATCCTTGATTGCCCTGATTACCTTGGTTGCCCTGTAATCCTTGATTCCCCTGATTCCCCTGATTGCCCTGACTTCCCTGGTTACCTTGATTACCCTGGTTACCTTGATTACCCTGGTTACCTTGATTGCCTTGTAATCCTTGATTCCCCTGATTCCCTTGATTGCCTTGGAGTCCTTGATTCCCCTGATTACCTTGATTGCCCTGTAATCCTTGATTGCCCTGATTGCCCTGATTACCTTGTAATCCTTGATTACCTTGTAGTCCTTGGTTTCCTTGATTCCCCTGATTACCCTGGTTGCCTTGTAATCCTTGATTACCTTGTAGTCCTTGGTTTCCTTGATTCCCTTGATTGCCTTGTACTCCCTGATTCCCTTGATAACCTTGTATACCCGAACCTTGTAATCCTTGATTACCCTGATTGCCCTGTAATCCTTGATTGCCCTGATTACCCTGATTGCCCTGTAACCCTTGATTTCCTTGATTGCCTTGTAACCCTTGGAGTCCTTGATTGCCTTGATTACCCTGATTACCTTGGAATCCTTTATCTCCTTGATACCCTTGATTGCCCTGACCACCTTGATTGCCTTGATTACCCTGATTACCTTGGTTACCTTGATTGCCCTGTAATCCTTGATTACCTTGGTTACCCTGATTGCCTTGTAGTCCTTGATTACCCTGATTACCTTGGAATCCTTTATCTCCTTGATATCCTTGACTTCCTTGTAATCCTTGATTCCCCTGATTGCCTTGATTTCCCTGTAATCCTTGATTCCCTTGGTTGCCTTGTAGCCCTTGGTTTCCTTGCTGACCTTGATTTCCCTGATTGCCCTGTAACCCCTGATTCCCTTGATTACCCTGATTACCTTGGTTGCCCTGATTACCTTGATTGCCTTGCAATCCCTGATTACCCTGCAGACCTTGATAACCTTGTATACCAAAACCTTGTAATCCTTGATTACCTTGATTGCCTTGTAATCCTTGATTCCCCTGATTACCTTGTAACCCTTGATTGCCTTGTAACCCTTGATTGCCTTGTACTCCTTGAATACCACTGCCCTGCCAACCTTGCATTCCACTAGAACCTTGAAATCCTTGCACACCAGGATTGGTACCTTGTAGCCCCTGTTTACCTTGAGGCCCATCTACACCTGCCCCTTGTGCCCCTTGCCATCCTTGTGGACCCTGAACACCAGGATTAGTTCCTTGTAGCCCTTGTATGCCCTGCCACCCTCGATTGCCTTGATTACCTTGATTGCCCTGATTACCTTGGTTACCCTGCATTCCAATCAAGCCAGATGTTTGTTTTATCTGACCATAGGAATCAGTAACAAAAAATCCTCTATCATCCGCATACTGAAGAACGTCTGCTACAAATAACGTTCCTTTCCAAATTACCCTAGTCGTACCATTATCATTAAGAACTATGGATAAAGAGATAAGAGCAGTATCAGCATTAACCACTGAAAGTGCGTCTACTCTTCTTTGAGTAGAAACACTAGGTGCGGCTACTACATCTACAGAAGTGACACCATTCGTAACCCCATTACTAGAATCTGCCACCCAAGTAGTTGTAGTAATGTCTGTATAAGATGTAGTCCAAGGACAGTCATTAGTTGCCTTGGCACCATCCAGAACTACTTGGAGTTTTCTCGTTGTTGTATCGAGTGTAATCATAGTAGTGTTGAACTCGTTTCATACCAAAAATGTGCTTGCACCGTTCTTGCTGTATTGTTCTGTTCCGCCCCCGTCAAAACAGTAATGGCATTTGCACCCGTATACCCTCCCAATGACAGCAAGGGAGACCCGACAGTAAACGACCCCATAAGTATTTGATTGGGGTTAGCGCCACCATTGGAAAAATACCCGCCAAGACCTACCCATCCCGAAGTACCTATCGTATTAACAGAAGGTAAGACAGGAAGAGATACCCACAACGACCCTCCTCCAGCTCCAGGTGTACCTCCATCGCCAGTTAGAAAAATGTCGCACCTAACTACGTTGTTGGCTACTACAAAACGACCGAGATTAGTGGTGTAGTTCGGTGCTGTTCCACCACCAACAATAGTTATCTGAGGAGTGTAGCTATGCCAGAGATTGTCAATAACAGTGGCATCAGCTGCTATGCCAGTGACATTGACTACTGGGTATGCAACCTGCATGTTCAGCCTTCTGACTAGTAAGCCGCGTACTCAAGCCAAGAACAATTGACAATCATGTGCGTTGTTGTCAGAACGCTTCCAACAATTTGAACCAAAATCGATTCTCCGGGAATGAGAATAAGTTGACGCAAATCAGCACCAACATCGGGCGTCATATCGTAATTAGGGTGTAACGCCCATCCTGAAAGCGTATGCGGTCTATCTAAGAACTGCTGCCAAATTGAAGTTCCAGGAGTAGCTGTAATGGCAGTAGCACCTCCACCATCAGAAGCAGTTCCTCCTAGTGGAGCTGCAACAGCAGAAGGATAAGAAGACCTATACTTTACTGGAGTCAAAGCAGTACCACCTGATGGTAACGAAGCAGGCTTGGACAAAATCGCCTGCTGTGCAACAGAAGTTAGAGCAACGGTAGAATCTGACGTGATTGTAAGTTCTCTAATCACGACATTATTCTTTGATGTCGGCAACGCTGGATTAGTCAATGCAAACAAATTCTGCGTTCCAGCAGCAACACCTATTGTTCTAAACGTTGTACATGCGTATAACCCCAAAGTCACGCGATTGTTTTGCCACTCTGCTGTTGGAGTAACTTTCAGATTTCCCCCGGAAGTTAATGACCTCGGAAGGGCTTCAACTACAGGACAAAGTGCTGAGAAAATATCAACAGTGTTTGTTGGAGCAGACCCAGTATTGGTAACAGCTAGATACCAAAACGCACCCGTAGCTTGAACTGTTCTAGAAATTCCATAATTCGATGGGCAGTAATGAGTATCAGAAACATACCAATGACTTCCGTCTGAAGATTGGTAAACCGTAACTGTCAGAGGCTGGTCTGCATACGTGTTTACTTGTATTCCGGCAACACCTAAAGTTGATTCACTAGAACCGCTCCAAGTCACACCGTTACTTATGGCAGCTTGAGAGGAGTTCAACGCACTAGAATGGACATCCTGACGAACCGCAGCCCCAAGATAATGATTACCTGAGTCTAAAACAGACTCAAAAGCATTTCCTGAAGCGTCATATAAAGTAACCCGTCCGGCATTTGTAGCCGAGTCTACTGTCCAAAGAGTTGATCCTGCGCCCGACTTAATGACTGCCATGGTGATCTCCTATGATGCACTCGCTGTGTAACTAATGATAAATTTATCAGACACGTACCCCTCAAGAGAACGTGCAAATAAGGTGATTACTCCCGCTCCAGGAGCAAAGTACAAAGCAAACGAATCGAATTCAAGTTCATCCAAATCTTTCCCGGATGGAGCCACATAAGCAATACCCCCGAAAATCTTTGACTGAGTAGTAACATTAGGATCGGAAATTGTAAAAGTTGCCGATTCTACAGGGGTAGCCCCAAAATCTATTGTTGCTTGCTTAGTTAATCCTATTGATCCTGGAATCCATGCTGTTTCTTTGATCTGTCCGGTACTATTGGTTACATAAAACCCAGTAGTATCCGCATATTGCAAACAATCCCCTACTGATAATGCCCCTTTCCAAACTATCCTCGTAGTTCCTGTATCATAATAAAGAACAGATACACTAGCAGCTACAGAATCAGCATTAAAAACTGATAGCATTTTAACTTCACGAGTAGTAGATACTCCAGGATAACCAACAGCGTTAACCGGGGTAGTTCCTGAAGTAACACCATTACTAGCTCCGGGAACGAATCCTGTTCCGTAGTCTACATAGCCGGTAACAAAAGGAAGAACTGTAGTGGTTTCAGTAGCATCTAAAACCAATTGAAGTTTACGAGTAGTTGTATCAAGTATGATCCCTCGGTAGGAAGTACGAGCTAAAACTTGAGCCTGATTGAGCCCGTTATCTGTACCTTGAGTACCTTGCTGCCCTTGATTACCTTGATTTCCTTGAACTCCAATAAACCCTTGAATACCTTGACTGCCTTGAAGACCTTGGTTGCCCTGTAATCCTTGATTCCCCTGATTACCTTGATTGCCTTGTAATCCTTTATCTCCTTGATACCCTTGATTACCTTGCTGACCTTGATTCCCCTGCAGACCTTGATTCCCTTGTAATCCTTGATTCCCTTGCCATCCCTGATTTCCTTGATTACCTTGATTCCCTTGCCATCCCTGATTTCCTTGATTACCTTGAACCCCCTGATTGCCTTGTAATCCTTGATTCCCCTGATTTCCTTGATTACCTTGTAACCCCTGATTCCCCTGATTACCTTGATTACCTTGTAATCCCTGATTACCTTGATTACCCTGGTTACCTTGATTACCCTGGTTACCTTGATTGCCTTGTAATCCTTGATTTCCTTGATTACCCTGACTTCCTTGTATACCTGAACCTTGTAATCCTTGGTTGCCTTGTAATCCCTGATTACCCTGACTACCTTGATTACCTTGTACCCCCTGGTTACCCTGCTGACCTTGATATCCCTGTACCCCTATATCTCCAGTTAAACCTTTAGGCCCTTGAACACCTGGATTAGTTCCTTGAAGTCCTTGCTGTCCTTGAACTCCATCAAGACCAACATACCCAGGTATGCCTTGTAATCCTTGCACGCCAGGATTCGTTCCCTGAAGTCCTTGCTGACCTTGAATACCTTGTACTCTAGATACTTGTTTAATCTGTCCGTAAGAATCAGTAACAAAGAATCCTCGATCATCAGCATATTGAAGAACGTCTCCAGAAAGTAATATTCCTTTCCAAATTATCCGAGTGGTGTTGTTATCATTTAAAAGAACGGATAAAGAAATCTGATCTGTGTCAGCGTTGAATACTGAAATCGTATCCATTCTCCGCTGCACTAAAGCACTAGGTGCAGTTACTATATCTACTGCAGATAAGCCATTAGTAACTCCATCACTAGCTCCACCAATCCAAGTTGTCGTAGTAATATCAGTATACGAAGTAGTCCAAGGGCAATCATTAGTTGCCTTAGCACTATCTAAGACTACTTGAAGTTTTTTTGTCGTTGTATCTAGTGTGATCATAATGAAGTACCTTATTATGACAACTTAACTAATGTGAATCCTACAGCCGGAATGTAATCTTGCAACGTCCCGCCTGTCGGGAAAAACCCCGGCAATGCAGCAGGAGATGTTACGCCCGACACCTTCCACCCCGCAGGTGTCGCACTTCCACCCGCCGCTGCCCAGTTTGGCATATACCTTGAGGGGCCGAGGATCGCTCGAAAAATAGACGCATTGGTGCCTAAAGCGTCGACCTTCAACACCAACCAATAGAGACCCTGTTTGGTTGCATAAGTCAGATTGGATAGCACCGTTTTCATTGCGGCCGTCGTCCCCATGGCGAAGGCTCCAGCAAAAGTGAACTCGTAGCGTAGGTTCTGCGGGTAACCTGTGTAGTTTATGTCGTCGTAAATTCCGCACCTGATGCTGGAGCCCGAAGTAGCGGGAGCGTTCGTTTGCTCTACGTATATCGTTGTCAGCATTAGGTTGGATTCACAAAAGTAGTACGGGGATGCCCACAAGTCTCCAACGACCGCTGTCACTGTACCACTGAGTTGTCTACATTCCGACGTATAGACCTGCCCACTGCGAATTACTCGACGATCTGGGGTAGGTAGCGATAGACTGCCACAGTGCAAGTCTGCTAGCTCACCCGTCACCTCATCCGTGGCCGGTGCTACCAGCTTATTGTATGCCTTGATCGTTTCTCGCACTATCATGACCTGTCCATTTTCATTCGTGTGTAATCCGTCATAAGAAAAATACGAGTGAATAGAATTCGGTACATTTGCGTCAGCTCCAAATGCCCCATCTAAATCCACCAGTTGCACCATGCCGTCCCAGGTAGCGATACAATTTGTGATCGCGGTATTTAGATTAGTTACATCCAGATCGGCCAGCGCATGCTGGCTCGGAATCGCGTTGGCAAAATTGTCATTCGTCGAATACGTCCCTGCATATCCGTTGATGGCACGAGCCACGGTGAATTGAATGTTGGTAGCCGCTTTCGTCGCGTTTTTCGAGAGGACAATAGTCGTTGCGTTCGTCACGCTTGACACAGTAGTAGCCGATTGCAGCGCCCCCTGCGCGTCCGTTTCCACAATGGCCACCCCAGTATCACTATGTGCCGTAGTCGTATCAAATGCCGCCGATGCCGACGTGAAACTCGTGTTCACACCTGTCGTCACACCATCGCCAAAGGCAAACAATATATTTCTGCACGCGCAGCGTGGGATGTTGCAAATCAGCACCGGAGAAGGTTTGAACGCCTCAATCCATACGGAGTCAATCTCAAAGCGTCCGCTTGAACTCGTCGTCACTCGCACCGTGATCGTCTGCCCTGCATTGGCCGCTGAAAGCCCATTCGTCGCGGCTGTCCAGCGGACAAACACCGGACCGTGAGCATCTATCGTGGTGTTGTTGATCGTGGTCGTGGTCCCGATGATTCCCGAGGTGCCGGTGACAGTTCCTCCCCATGTTACGATGCACGAACTCGCCGTGTTGTTACCGACGAGCAAGAATGCGATGGGCTCGCCTTTGTAACCGAAGGGGATTGTGAAGGTGACGGTGCTAGAACCCGCCGAATCCACCGCAGTTGCCACCATTGACTGTCCTGTGGTCCAGTCTCTATCAGCTGCAGGTCCTGCCGTATAGTTAGCACCAAATGTCAATTGCGGCGCTCCTGTAGCACATGGGAAAATAGCTGCCGCTCTCCAGCGTGAAATAAACGCATTAAGACCAGCGATAAACGTCGTGGTCATCTTGGATAGGCTCGCCGTCGTATTATTCCCTAGGTCGTTGATGCCATAACAAAACAATGCTGTGCCATTATTGCGCACGAAAGGCCAGTGCGTACAGAGGCACGTTATTTCATTCAACGCCGTCACATAGCCGCAGTTACTCAGCCCTTGATTCGTCCAGAATGCAGCAATTTTGCAGTGGTTGATCACATGCACTCCAGCAACGCCGCCCATGACAGCAGCGAACTGGTTTCCAAAAATGTAGTCCTGACTATGGCTGATGTATGGCGTGAGATTGCCGATACCGTAATACATGTCAAAGTAGGAATGCCCGAACATATGCAACTGACCAGAAAATAGAGGAGCGTTAGCGCCAAACGACGCGACCCCGGTGCCAGGATTCACTAGCGCGCCGATCTTGTTCGCTGGTATAGAGAGATTGTCAGCAACGGTCAGCGACTTGCCTGAAGATGCCACCAAAGCAGCATAGTCCACGTCCCAAGTTCCTGCCGCCGTACCGATGCTTGTACACGTCAAGCGCGCTTGCGTTCCTGGTGCTACTAACCACAAAGTTGCAGCGCCGTTTGTTTGTACTGTCACCCTTCCGGTTCCCGTGGATGCATTTTCAATAATGAACATCCATCCCACGAAGGGGAGTGTTGTCGCATTCGGAAGCACACAGGTCTGTGTCGTAGTTCCAGATCCTGTGAAGGTAGTATCGCGCGGAGAAGCAGCGGTCAGCGTTGTTGTTCCTCCCGCCATAGCGATTGACTGCACAGCAAGGGTTTGTAGATTGCCACCATAATCGATCTCCCAGGTTCCCGCAGTTGTTCCATTGGTAAGCAGGGTTAGATACACGCAACCGCCCGTCGCGACGGTGGTGAGGTATGCAGCGCCGTTAGTTTGGATGGTGACAACCCCGGTGCTGGTGTTGTCGATCTCATAAGTCCAACCGACAACTAACGTCGTGGCATCTGGGAGAATCAGCGTTTGCGTCAGCGAACCGGTGAAGAGCGTCTGCTTCGGGCTGGCCACCGTAAGTGTGGTTGTGCTGCCTGCGGTAGCAATTGTCTGTGACCCTACTACCTGGACAGCAGAAGTTATCGACCCCTGAACTCCTTGATTCCCCTGATTCCCCTGATTACCCTGGTTGCCTTGTAATCCTTGATTACCCTGATTACCTTGATTACCCTGTAATCCTTGATTGCCTTGAAATCCCTGGCGTCCTTGTGGCCCCTGCACACCCGGATTGGTTCCTTGCAATCCCTGGTTACCTTGCCAACCCTGATTCCCCTGAATTCCTTGATTACCTTGATTGCCTTGTAGTCCTTGATTACCTTGATTGCCTTGTAGTCCTTGATTACCTTGATTGCCTTGATTACCCTGATTACCTTGATTACCCTGCAGACCTTGATTACCTTGGAATCCTTTATCTCCTTGATACCCTTGATTGCCCTGACCACCTTGATTGCCTTGATTACCCTGATTTCCTTGATTACCTTGATTGCCTTGTAATCCTTGATTTCCTTGATTACCTTGATTGCCTTGTAATCCTTGATTGCCTTGATTACCTTGTAATCCTTGATTGCCTTGATTACCCTGATTACCCTGCAGACCTTGATTACCTTGGAATCCTTTATCTCCTTGATACCCTTGGTTGCCCTGTAATCCTTGATTGCCTTGATTACCCTGATTTCCTTGATTACCTTGGAATCCTTGAT
>Ga0209777_10002982_pt1 | contig 21513 bp, 14 predicted proteins | sample FrelakmetHBP12HB_FD_187147 | JGI IMG/M metagenome (GOLD analysis project Ga0209777, IMG submission 187147) | Freshwater lake sediment microbial communities from the University of Notre Dame, USA, for methane emissions studies -HBP12 HB (SPAdes)... | ecosystem: Environmental > Aquatic >...
ATTCGGCGTGCCCGCTCATTCAAGGCGGGCGCCAACGATTTGAACTTGGCTCTGAGAAGGCCCGTGTCCACACATCATATTATCGGATGGAAGCTCAAATTCGTTCAGTTATTCTTGGACACTGCCTAACCTGTCACGCACCTTGCCGTCGCCGTTTCAGGCCCGGCTCGCGAGGCTGAAGGCGCTTCGCTTTGCTTCCCTTCCCCCGGAATGTGGGCGTCTTTGTGTCTTCACAATGGGGTGAAAGAACACAAAGCCGCCCCCAATTCCGGGGAAAAGCGGCACTTTAGATGGAGGGTATATGGAACAGAATAACAATGAAGTGAAACACACTACCGAGACGCCACGGATCTATGTAGCATCCCTGGCCGATTATAATGCAGGTCGCCTTCATGGGCGATGGGTTGACGCCGACCAACCAGCCGAGACCATCCACGAGCAAATCGCTCAGATGCTTGCAGAGTCGAAAGAGCCCGGCGGAGACTGGGCGATCCACGACTACGAGCATTTTTCTGGGCTGGAGCTTTCCGAGTTCGAGGACATCGAATGGGTTGCTCAGGTGGCCTTTGAGATAACGCAACACGGCCCCGTGTTTGCGTCGCTGGTGTCGTACTTGGGAGGAGTCTCCGAAGTCGAGGAGGCCCGCCGGTACATGGAGGAAGGCTACCGGGGTGAGTTCTCCAGCCTGACGGATTATGCTCAAGACCTCGTTGAGGACTGCTACGCTGATGTGCTCAAGAACCTGCCGGAGTTCATCAAGTATCACATCGACTACGAAGGGATCGCCAATGACATGGATCTAGGCGGGGACGTGTTTACATTCGAGTGCGAGGGAAAAGTCCACGTCTTTGACGCTCACAGTTGAAGAAGTGACCAAACACAGCCGCCCCGCCCAGGGGCGGCCTTTACGTCAAGCCGGAACCGGCATCACAGCCACAGATGTGTCACCAGAAGACCCGGTCCGCCAAGCCTATTGCAGAGCCAAAAGAAGCCGGACGAGCAAATAGCTCCGGGTCGAGGTTTCCGTAGAACGCGATTCTCTTTGTTTTCACTGCGTGGCTGTCAGAATCCCGGTGTCTTCGGTTGCCCAACCCGTTTGGAGCTACTTGCCCGTCCGGCCAGCCTCCTGCTGCACTTCCTCCTATTCCGTGTTCTTTGCGTTCTCGCACTCCACTACCGCAGGCAGGTTCAGGTTACAAGCCATGCTGGCCTTATGTGCTTGAATCCAACTATGTGCGTCCAGGATTGCCTTAGCCAACATGGGCAGGTCATACTCGCCGAAATTATGAGCACTCGCCCACGTGTCCGGGTCCTTGCGGAAGCGCTTCTTTACTGAAATATCGACGAAGCCAGAGCCTGGCTGCTGCCACAGACTGACCGCAATAGTGCCGTAATTGATAGAGTGAATTGGTCTGTTTTCTGCCATTGTCCCCCCTCTGTAAATGTGTTTTACGAACGTTATGGTGCTCCCTGCACATTGTGTGCTCTAGGATCTGCCAACATGGGAGCTGGCCGGATAGTGTAGCGAAGTCATTGACGAAAACACTCCTCCCGGTACTAGGTGCATTTTGTCTATAATTAGGCAACCCAATTCAACACTTGGCAAGAGGGTCAGGAAAGTGTAGTGTTGCCGTGACGAGTGTGCCACATAGACTTGTGGATGAGGTGATTCATCCGAGTATGTCTGGCATGATCGAGGGGTGATTGTCCGATTCTCGCACATGACAATGCCAGGGTGATGGGGCATTGCCAGGTGCGCAGAAGGAACAGGGGAAACAAACGGCTGTGAAGGTCTAACCAATACTATTCGTAGCCGAAACGCCGCTATTTGTCAATTGTTTCTGTCTTGATCTACCGCCAACCCAGGCTTTTTCTGGACGCCACCCATCGATATCAATCTGACGATGTCTCGATACACTCACATCTTCAGAGGACAAGAAGCGGAGGCTGTGGCCAACCTCCCCGACTTGTCCTTCACCGGCCCGGAGACACAGGAAGTTCGTGCCACTGGTACAGACGACTCGGCGTCCTGCTTGGCGCGTAGCTGCGGAAAACAGGGGATTCGGGTGGACTCGCCTGGACAGCCAACCCCCTCTGGTGATGTCGAAAACGCGGTTTTGAAAGCCAACGGCCGGATTCGGACCGGCAACCCCTGGTTTACAAAACCAGAGCTCTACCGTTGAGCTACGTTGGCGTAACAGGCGGCAAACCGCGCCTCAGGCATACCTTACAGGAAACACTCCACTTTTTCAAGGGCTGCAGATCGGGACCTAGCCCGCATTTCTCACAGGCTTTCGGTCTTGAGCGGTCCTGTTGCCCGGCTGCGGCGTTCTCGGTCCCGTTTGTCCTCGGAGTATTTCAATACACCTCCGGGCAAAGGGGACCTGCGGCCTTGCAGCCAGCCAACATGCCGCGCTCAAGACAGACTGTCGTGCCACGGTGGCACCGTTCTCTGCCGCAAGTCGCATGGGGTTCGTCGTTTCCACCACAATCTCCAAAACCCTGTGAGAAGTGCGGGCTAGCGTTCGCGTGCCTGCGAGCGACGTCGAGGAAGATGGCCCGGGGCTTGTCGAAGGGATGGCTCATGCCTTGCTGATCGCTCACGGCTGACAGCTTCTCGCCTATCCTGCCCCCTACGGGTTCGTGCTCGTGCTGTTGAGGCGGATCATGTTCCGGGCGGCCTGGACTACACGGTCCAGGAGGGCCGCGGGTGCCAGGACCTGGACCTGATCCCCATAGCCCAGGACCCACCAAGTGATCTCATTGAGGCCGTCCACGCGAAACTCCACGATCGCTGAGCCGTCTGGTTGGCCGGTGACCTGCTGGCTGCTGTGCCACCGGGTCTCGGTGACTTGGTCCGCGACCTTGGGCAGGAACCGCAGCTTGACCTGGTAAAGCTGACCTTCGGGCCTGGTTGACCAGGCCCGACCCAGCACCTCCACCAGATCGAATCGTCCGTTGGCCACGAAGCATCTGTCCAGGACCTGGATGTCCAGGACGTGGCCGAGCTTGAGCGGCTCGACGTGCCGACCCTGGCTGGTTTGGGCGAAGAGGTGCCACGTGGGATGGTCGTAGTACAGATGCAGGGGCCACAACTCCAGGTCCTCCACAGGGGCATATATGCCCGGCCCATACCGCACGCGGATCACCCGCTTGTTCACGATGGCCGATTGAACCTGGGCAAACAGGGCCTCCAGGTCGCGACTGAGGCCATGTCCGAGGTCTCGACTGGACACGCACTCCATCGCCGCGCCGCAGAAACGCCGTACGTCCGCCGGCAGGCCACCCTCGACCTTCAAGGCCCCAAGGACGGCCGATCTCCGGAAGGGCAGGTGCATCTGGGAGCTGGCCCGATGGGCCAGGAGCAGCAATCCCAGGGCCTCCTGCCGATCGAGAGGCATGGCCTGCCTGCGCGAGGGGATGTCCAGGTCATAGGCCCGGGCCACGGGATCGTAGTGGTACGAGATGCCCACGGCCTGCAGCTCCTTGAGATCCCTGAAGACCGTCCTGCGGGAGGTACCGAACAGTCGGGACAGATCATCCGCTGTGTACCGCTTACCTGCCTGCAGGGTCATCAGGATCTGCATCAGTCTCTTGAGTCTGTCGGGCTTCATGGTCGGACTGCCCACGCCTATCGGACCTCTATTCTTGAGTTGAGACCGTCGCAGCCATCTTGGCAAGGTCATTATAGCCACGCTGGATCGTTTGTCAAAGGGCTTGACCATTTTGGATCAGCCGCTAGCATGGCCCATAGGTTCACGGGAGAGACGCCTATGGCGGACAGATATCCCAACTCAGCGGGCATCGAACACTGGCTGGCCCTGATGGGGGCCGACGGCGTTGGACCGGTGACGTGTCACAAGCTGATCAGGCACTTTGGCTCTGCCGAGGCTGCGCTGGGGGCCTCTGCCCGCCACTTGGCGGTCGTAGAGGGCATCGGCGACAAGACCGCTGAAGGCATCGCCGTCTCACGTGATCGGTTCAACGTGCAGGAGGAGCTGGCCCTGGCCGACAGGCTCGGGGTCTGGCTCATGCACCTGGAGGACCCTCGCTATCCGCCTGGGCTGAAGGTGCTCTATGATCCACCTCCGGTCCTGTACGTCAAGGGGCAGTTGCGGCGAGAACATCAATTGGCGATCTCCATTGTGGGCAGCCGACAGTGCAGCCTGTACGGGCAGGAACAGGCCTCCAAGCTGGCGCACCTCCTGGCGGGCGCGGGCTTCACCATCGTCTCGGGGATGGCCAGGGGCATCGATACGGCCGCCCACCAAGGGGCCTTGTCCGTTGGCGGGCAGACCCTCGCGGTCCAAGGGTGCGGCCTGGCCAACGTCTTTCCCCCGGAGAACCGGAGGCTCTTTGACCTGATCAGCCAGTCCGGGGCCTGCCTCAGTGAATTGCCGCTCCGCTCCGAACCGCTGGCTGGGAATTTCCCAAGCCGCAATCGTATCATTGCGGGCCTGTCCGCGGCGACGATCGTGGTAGAGGCGGGCCTGAGGTCGGGCGCGTTGATCACCGCCCGGTGTGCCCTGGAGAACAACCGAGAGGTCATGGCAGTGCCGGGCAGGGTCGACTCGCCCTTGAGCAAAGGGCCCCATCACCTGCTCAGGCAGGGGGCCGTGCTGGTGGAGTCGCCGCAGGACGTGCTCGATGCCCTGGGCCAGATCGGGGCTTGCCTCCAGGAGCCGCTGGCTGCTGCGTCCGAACAGTCACCGGACCGGGGCGCGGCCGATCGCCACGACCGGTTGTTGCCCGGGCTCGGCGAGGCCGAGAAGGCCGTCTATGCAGTCCTCTCATCAGATCCTGCCCACACGGATCAGATCGTGGCCGGCACGGGCCTTGCCGCAGGTCAGGTCACGGCTGCCCTGGTATCACTGCAACTGAAGGGCCTGATCCGGAGCGTCCCCGGGAACCTGTTCGTCAGAAGGACAGGGTAGTAGAGCGTTGAGTGTTCAGCGCAGGTGGTGTCTGAACGCCTTCCTTGACACGGGCAACGGGCGGCAAGTCAATCGGCCAACAAGGCTCGCAGTCGCCCTCGGCCTCTGGCCAGGTAGACCCGAACTGCGCCGTCCGAAACGTCCATGGCCTGTGCGATCCGGGCCGTGCTTTGGTCTTGCCAGTAGTACAGGCGTATTGCGGTGGCCCAGGGGTGGGGCAACCGTTCCATGGCGTCCCGAAGCCTTTCGACCTGTTCTCGCCGCTCGGCCCGTTGGGCGGGGCAGGGGTCTGCGTTCGGCCTGGACGCCAGGGGGTCTGCCGGCAGGTCCTTCACTCTGCGTCGCTGCCTCCTGAGACAACTGACGCCTTGTCGATAGGCGATCGTCCAAAGCCACGTGCCCAGCGTACTGGAACCCCTGAACCTGGCCAGCCCCCCGTAGGCCTTGGCAAAGGTATCGCTGACCACGTCGTCGACCTGGTCCACGGGCAGGCGCAGCCGGCGGCAGCACACCAAGACCATGGGCCTGTACCGGTCCACGAACTCAACAAAGGCGTCGGGGTCCCGGCGTCGCAGGCAGGCCAATCGCCCCCGGTCATTCCTTCCAGATGGATGCGGTGCCACCCTTCCTGTGCCCATCACAAGCCCCTGCACAAATATCCCATGGGTCTGTAACAACTCCACTTGTTCCACGTCTAATCTTGAAAGGGCCTGCGTCGCATGCCCCTCGATGTGTTATTGTCCATGGAGAGATTACGGTTGTGTTACGGTTTCGTCGTTTTGGCGTCCTTTTTTCCATGATTCCGACTGGGCTCGGAGAAAGGCTCGTGCATGAACCACAGGCAACGACTGAGTCTAAGACTGGGTGTTCTCCTGTTCGCGTCCTTGCCGATGATCGGCTGCTGTATCCACATCAATGGAGGCCCCCAGTTCAAGGCCCGTCGCCAGGACCAGCTCTCGTCGGCCATTGGACCTGACGCCTTGCTGGCGGTCAGGACGGACTTCGGCTCGATCACCATCACCGGCGGAGACGCCAACGAATGCCGCGTGACCGCAGAGGTCACGGCCCATGCCCCCACCCACGACGAGGCTGAGGAGATCCTGGACAAGGTCAAGGTCGTCCTGGAGCCAACGGTCGGGGGGCTCTCGCTGCACGTGGACAAGCCCACGCTGGTCGGCAACCGGTCCGTGGGCGTCAGTTTCACCGTCACCGTTCCCACTCGCACGGCCCTGGATTGTCACACCTCGTTCGGCTCCATCCGCATCCAGGACATCACGGCCTCGGTCAAGGCCGACACGAGCTTTGCCTCCGTCACCGCCGATCGGGTCAGAGGTCCCCTGCGCCTGACGACCTCCCACGGCGCCATCCGGGGCAACCAGATCACCTCCGACAACGTCGTCGCCGAGTCGAGCTTCGGGAACGTCGAACTGACGTATGCCGCTCCTCCGGACGCCAACGGGACGAACCCCGCCAGCGGGTCGCTCGACGCCAAGACCTCCTTTGGCTCCATTACCTGCCGGCAGGTTGCGCAGGGCCGGATACTCACCCAGACCAGCTTTGGTAGCGTCCGCATCGAGTGCCTGGCGTCGGCCCCGCCGGACCTGCAGCTCGAGGCTGCCACGTCACACGGCAGTATTACCTGCCAGGTGCCGTCAGGCTTTGCCGGTCAGGTGCATCTGGATACCTCGTTTGGCGAGGTCCAGACCGATCGATCCATACTCGTCCAAGGCAGACTGGGCAAGGACCACCTGACCGGAACCATCGGCGAGGGCAAGGGCAGGGTACGCCTGAAGACCGAGTTCGGCAACATCACGCTGAGGTGATGGGGCGGCGTAAAATGGCTCGACGGCGGCCGTGATCTATGCCATAATACCTCCGGTACGTTTTTTTCGGAGTAGTGGATGGATCAAAAGGACAGCGTCCTCATCACCCAAGACGGGCCGGTTGCAGTGGTGGCCTTTGCGATGGCGTCCGTCACCGATGTCCCGGTGATCGCCATGGCCTCCAAGAGGATCCGCGAGGCCCTTGAGGCGGGTCGGCCGGACAGGGTGGTGTTTGACTTTGAGGGCGTCAACTTCTTCTCCTCGCAGGTCTTGGGCCTCCTGCTGGAGACCCGGGCCAGGCTGCAGGCCACCGGCGGCAAGGTAGTCCTCAGCGCAGTGAGTCCTTCGTTGCACCGGGTGTTCAAGACCACCAACCTGGACAGGATCTTCGAGTTCTTCCCCAACAGGCAGGCTGCCGTAGAGGCCATCGGACCAACCGACTAGATATGGGAGAAAGCGATCATGTGGACAGCAACCCAGTTCTCGATTTTCATGGTCAACAAGCCCGGCGTCCTCTCGCAGGTCTTGACGGAGTTTGCCCGAGCCAAGCTCAACATCCTGGCCATGACGGTGATGGACTCTGCCGAGCACGGGGTCATGCGGGTGGTGTTCGATCGGCCCGACAAGGCCAGAGGCGTCTTGACCGGCGTCAACATGCCGTTCAGTGAGACAGAGGCCTTGTGCGTGAGCCTTGAGAACAAGAGCGGCGCCCTGGCCCTGGTCATGGAGAGGCTGGCCAAGGACCACGTCAACGTCTCCTACGCCTACTGCACGGCCGGGGCCAAGGGTGGTCGCACCACCGGCGTGATCAAGGTGGCGGACCTCAAGAAGGCCATGCGGATCCTGGACCAGGGCCCCAAGAGGCCCGGCAACACCGGCCGCGCGCTCCCACGGCCTCGATCCGCCCAGCGATGACCCGCATCTCTCACAGGGTTTTGGGCTCTGCTGCCGGAGCCACTGACCCGCCTGCGAGTCATAGCTGGTGAGTGCACAACCGTGTCACGGCAGACTGCTTGAGCGCGGCATGTTGGCTGGCTGCAAGGCCGCAGGCCCCGTTTGCCCGGAGGCGTATTGAAATACGTCGAGGACGAACGGGACCGAGAACGCCGCAGCCGGGCAACAGGACCGCTCAAGACCGAAGGCCTGTGAGAGATGCGGGTCAACCCTTCTGCATCAGATCCACGAAGTCCCGGAACAGGTAATCGGAGTCGTGCGGTCCGGGCGAGGCCTCGGGGTGGTACTGCACCGAGAACGCAGCCAGGCGTCTGCACCGCAGGCCCTCCAGGGTCTGGTCGTTGAGGTTCATGTGGGTGATATCTGCGCCCCTGCCCTTGAGCGAGTCGATGTCCACGCAGAACCCGTGGTTCTGGCTGGTGATCTCCACGCGACCGGTCTTGAGGTTCTTGACCGGGTGATTGGCCCCGCGATGGCCGAACTTGAGCTTGAAGGTCCGGCCCCCAAGGGCCAGGCCCAACAACTGATGTCCGAGGCAGATCCCGAAGATCGGCACCTTGCCCAGCAGGCCCTGGATGGCCTCCACCGCGTAGGTCACGGCCGCCGGGTCGCCGGGGCCGTTGCTCAGGAACACCCCCTGGGGGCGCAGGGCCAGGATCTGCCTGGCAGTGGTGGCGGCCGGAACGACCGTGACGCGACAGCCAAAGGCACAGAGCCGGCGGAGGATATTCCGCTTCATGCCGTAGTCTACGGCCACGACTCGGAATCGCCCGCTGGCCCGGGCAGGCTGGTCGCCCTGGAGGATGTCAACCGGGCCTTCCTCCCAGGTGTAGGGCTTCTTGACCGTCACGTCCTTGACGATGTCGCGTCCCACCAGGCCCGGGTATGACGCCAGGGTCTCGGCCAGGGCCTTGACGCGGAGCTCTCCGGAGGAGATCACGCCCCGCATCGCCCCCTGGGTGCGGATGTGGCGGACGAGCCTGCGGGTATCGATGCCTTCGATGCCTACGATTCGGCCCTTCTTGAGGTAGGCGTCCAGGCTGCCCTTATCCCTCCAGTTGCTGGGATAGGGACAGTTCTCCTTGACCACAAAGCCCCGCGCGAAGACCTTGCGGGACTCCCAGTCGACCGGATTGGTTCCCGTGTTGCCGATCAGGGGATACGTCATGGTGATGATCTGCTCGTGGTACGACGGATCGGTCAGGATCTCCTGGTAGCCGGTCATGCTCGTATTGAATACGACCTCCCCGCACCGGCACCCCTCGGCCCCAAAGGCCTTGCCTTCAAAAACCGTCCCATCTTCCAGCAGCAGAATCGCCTTCATTGTGTGTTGCCCGTAGTGAAAGGTTAAATGGTTAAATAGTTAAATGGGAACTGCATGTCTCTGTATCCATCAAATGATCTGCCCTCTCAGCGATCTAGCCATTTAACCTTTTAACCCTTTAACTATTCAACTAGTCTCAGCGGTAATACTGCTGGATCGGCTTGACCTCGACCCGCTTGGCCCGCAGGGCCTCGATTGCCTTGACCACCGCGGCTGCGCCGCGAATCGTCGTCACGTACGGCACCTGCCTCTCCAGGGCCGTGCGCCGGATCGAGAACGAGTCCAGGATCGCCTGCTTGTTGCCGACCGTGGTATTGACGATCAGATCGATCTGGCCGTTGATGATCAGGTCCACGATGTGGGGCCTGCCCTCGCTCATCTTGAGGGCAAACTCGGCGGGGACATTGTGCTTGATCATCTCGATGCAGGTCTGCTTGGTGGCCAGGATCTTGAAGCCCATCGCGTGCATCTGGGCGGCCAGCTCCGCGGCCTTGGGCTTGTCGGTGTCCTTGACGCTGAACAAGACCCGCCCCGAGGTCGGCAGGCCGTTGCCTGCTGCGATCTGGCTCTTGGCGTACGCCATGCCGAAGTTGTCCGACAGGCCCATCACCTCGCCGGTCGAGAGCATCTCCGGCCCCAGGATCGTGTCCGTACCCGGGAACTTCAGGAAGGGGAAGACCGATTCCTTGACCGCGAAGTACCCTCGCCGGACCTCTTTGGTAAAGCCCAGCTCGTCCAGCGTCTTTCCCACCATGACCTTGGCCGCCAGCTTGGCCAGCGGAGCCCCGATGGCCTTGCTGACGAACGGGATCGTGCGCGAGGCCCTGGGGTTGACCTCCAGGACGTACACGTCGCTGCCCTTGAGGGCAAACTGGATGTTGATCAGGCCCTTGACCTTGAGGGCCAGGGCCAGTTGGATGGTCTGGCGTCGCAGCTCATTGACGATTCTCTCCGGCACCGACATGGGCGGCAGCGAGCAGGCGCTGTCACCGGAATGGATGCCGGCCTCCTCGATGTGCTCCATGATCCCGCCGATCACCACGCGGTGGCCGTCGCAGATGGCGTCCACGTCGAACTCGGTGGCGTCGTCCAGGAACTTGTCGATCAGGATCGGGTGCTCGCCGGAGGCCTCCAGGGCCCTGGCCACGCACGCCTCGAACGCCGCCTCGTCGTGCACCACCTCCATGGCCCGGCCGCCCAGAACGAACGACGGGCGAACCAGCACCGGGTAGCCGAGCCGGTCGGCGATCCGCCTGGCCTGGTCGTACGTGAGGGCCGTGCCGCTCTCGGGCTGGCGGAGCTTGAGCTTGCGGACCAGCTTGTTGAACCGTTCGCGGTCCTCGGCGATGTCGATGCTGTCGGGTGAGGTCCCGATGATCGGCACGCCGGCCTGCTCCAAGGGCACGGCCAGCTTCAGCGGCGTCTGGCCTCCGAACTGGACGATCACGCCGTTGGGCCGCTCCGTCTCGACGATATTCATCACGTCTTCGAAGGTCAGCGGCTCGAAATACAGCCGGTCGGAGGTGTCGTAGTCGGTGCTCACGGTCTCCGGGTTGCAGTTGACCATGATCGACTCTACGCCGATCTCCCGCAGGGCAAAGGCCGCATGCACGCAGCAGTAGTCGAACTCGATGCCCTGGCCGATCCGGTTGGGACCCCCGCCGAGGATCATGACCTTGTTGCGATCCGTGGGGTTGGCCTCACACTCGTGTTCGTAGGTGGAGTAGAGGTACGGGGTATGGGCCTCGAACTCCGCTCCGCAGGTATCCACGCGTTTAAATACCGGCGTGATACCCATGGACTGTCGCCTGGCCCGGACCTGGCGCTCCTCCACCTTGAGCTGCTGGGCCAGGTATCGGTCGCTGAATCCGCACTCCTTGACCTGGCGCATCAAGGCAGGCGTGAATCCCTCGAGCGTGGCCTGCGCGGCGATCTTGTCTTCGAGCCGGAGGAGGTCCTTGATCTGGTTCAAGAACCACGGATCGATCCGGGTCAGACTATAGACCTCCTGCACGGACACCTTGCGCCGCAGGGCCTCGGCCACCAGCCACAGCCGGTCCCACCGGGTGCGCCGGAGCTGGTCCTTGATCTGGGGGACCGTGAGGACCTCCTTGAGGTGGCGGTTGCTGAGTGAATACCGATCGATCTCCAGCGAGCGGATCGCCTTGTGAAAGGCCTCCTTGAACGTGCGGCCGATGGCCATGGCCTCGCCGACCGACTTCATCTGGATCGTCAGCTCAGGGCTGGTCTTCGGGAACTTCTCGAAGGTGAACCGGGGCCACTTGACCACGCAGTAGTCGATGGTCGGCTCAAAGCAGGCCGGGGTCTTCTTCGTGATGTCGTTGGGGATCTCGTCGAGGGTGTAGCCCACGGCCAGCAGGGAGGCGATCTTGGCGATGGGAAAGCCCGTGGCCTTGGAGGCCAGGGCCGAGCTTCGCGAGACCCGCGGGTTCATCTCGATGACGACCATCCTGCCGTTGTCCGGATGCACGGCGAACTGGATGTTGGAGCCGCCGGTCTCCACCCCGATGGCTCGGATGATCCGGATCGCGGCGTCCCGCATGACCTGGTATTCCTTGTCCGTGAGCGTCTGGGCGGGTGCCACGGTGACGCTGTCGCCGGTGTGGATGCCCATGGGGTCGAGGTTCTCGATGGGACAGACGATGACCACGTTGTCCTTGCGGTCCCGCATGACCTCCAGCTCGAACTCCTTCCAGCCGATGACCGACTCCTCCACCAGGACCTCGTGCCTGGGACTGAGGTCCAGGCCCCAGCGGATGAACCGCCCGTACTCCTCCATGTTGTAGGCGATGTTGCCGCCTGTGCCCCCGAGGGTGTAGCTGGGCCGGATGATCGCCGGGAAACCCAGTTCTGCGACCCACTGCTCGGCCTCTTCGACCGAGTGGACGTAGCTGCTCTTGGGCACGTCCAGGCCGATGTCCAGGATGACCTTCTTGAATCGGTTCCGCTCCTCGGCCCTGCGGATAGATTGGAGGTTGGCCCCCAGCAGCCGGACCTTGTACTTGTCGAGCGTGCCCCGCTCGGCCAGGGCCACGGCCGTGTTGAGGCCGGTCTGTCCCCCGAGTGTCGGCAGGAGGCTGTCGGGCCGCTCCTTGCGGATGATTTCTTCCACGACCTCCGGCGTGATCGGCTCGATGTAGGTCCGGTCGGCGAGATCCGGGTCGGTCATGATCGTGGCGGGGTTGCTGTTGACCAGGATCACCTTGTAGCCCTCGGCCCTGAGCACCTTGCAGGCCTGGGCCCCGGAGTAGTCGAACTCGCAGGCCTGCCCGATGACTATGGGCCCCGAGCCGATGATCAGGATCTTATGGATGTCCTTTCGTTTGGGCATGGCTGCTGGCAGTCCTTTTTCCGCCTATAGTCAGGGCAGGCCTTTCCGCCTGCCCGAGATTCCTAACCAAGCCACCGGTCCATGGCCGCCGCGGCCTGGCGCCCGCTCTGGATCGCGCGGACCACCAAGGACGCGCCGCTGACCGCATCCCCTGCGGCAAACACCCAGGGGACACTGGTCTGGCAATGGTTTACCAGGACATTGCCCCGTTCGTCAAGGCGCAAGCCCAAGGTTTCCACCAATCCCTGATGCGCCACGTGCACGAAACCCATGGCCAGCAGCACCAGGTCGGTCTTGATGACGAATTCCGTGCCGGGCAGTTCCTTGATCTGCCAGCCCTTCTCACCTTTGACCCACTCGACCTCAATGCCCTGCAACTCGCTGACCCGGACCTCGGTGCCCCCGAGTCTTTTGGTCAGCACGGACCACCGCCGCTCGCACCCTTCCTCATGGGACGTGGAGGTCCGCATGATGCGAGGCCAGGTCGGCCACGGCGTATCGGGCGGACGGCTCTCCGGCGGCTTGGGCAGGATCTCCAGTTGGTAGATCTTGTCGGCCCCTTGGCGCCGGGCGGTACCTACGCAGTCGCTGCCCGTGTCCCCCCCTCCAATGACCACCACGGTCTTGTCCTTCGCGGAGACGACCTTCGCCCCGGCCAGGTCCTCGTCTGCGTTGATCCTGTTCTGGGCGGTCAGGTAGTCCATGGCAAAAAGGACGTTGTCGAAGTCCCTGCCCACCACGTCGAGGTCTCTGGGCTGGCGTGATCCCATGGCCAGCAAGAGGCCGTCAAACCGCCGCCGCAGGTACCGTACGGAGACGTCCTCGCCAGCCTTCACGCCGGTCTGGAACTCCACACCCTCCTGGGTCATCTGCTCGAGGCGCCGGTCTATCACCCACTTCTCCAGCTTGAAGTCGGGGATGCCGTAGCGGAGCATGCCGCCGGGCTTCTCGTCGTGTTCGATGACCAGGACGCTGTGGCCCGCGCGGGCCAGTTGTTGGGCAGCAGCCAGGCCTGCAGGCCCTGACCCGATCACGGCCACCCGTTTGCCGCTTCGGGTGGCAGGTCTCTGCGGCCTGATCCAGCCTTCCTGGAATCCGCGTTCGACGATCTGCATCTCGATGTGCCGGATCAGGACCGGATCGTCGTTGACCGCGAGGGTACACGCCGTCTCGCAGGGCGCAGGACAGATGCGACCGGTGATCTCCGGGAAGTTGTTGGTCGCGTGCAGCATCTGGCAGGCCTGTTCCCACCGGTTGTGATAGATCAGGTCATTGAAGTCCGGGATCAGGTTGCCCAGGGGGCAGCCCGCGCCGTGGCAAAACGGGATGCCGCAGTTCATGCACCGGGCTGCCTGGTTTCGGAGGTCGTCTGGCGTCAGGGGCAGGTCGATCTCGTTGAAGTCGATGATCCGCCGCTCGACCGGCCTGTGGCCGACGTCCTGACGGGAGTATCTCAGAAAACCTCGCAGCTCACCCATGGAACACCTCCTCGGTGGCTGGCGTGGTATCGGTGTCACGCTGCTCTTCAGCCCGGATGCGTTCGAGGGCCTTGCGATAGTCGATCGGCATGACCTTCACGAACCGGCCCACCATGTTGGCCCAGGCGGAGAGGATCTCCTTGGCGCGGGCCGAACCGGTCCACCGCTGGTGACGCTCGATCAGGGTCCGCAACACGTCCTTGTCTTCCGCCTGCCAGACCGTCTCCAGGTCCACCATGTCCAGGTTGCAGAGGGTGTCGAAGAGCTGCCACTCGTCCAGCACGTACGCGATGCCGCCGCTCATGCCTGCGCCGAAGTTGCAGCCGGTCTTGCCCAGCACCACGACCAGGCCGCCGGTCATGTACTCGCACCCGTGGTCGCCGATGCCCTCGACCACAGCGGAGGCGCCGCTGTTGCGCACGGCGAATCGCTCCCCGGCCACGCCGTTGATGAAGGCCTCCCCACCGGTGGCGCCATACAGGGTCGTATTGCCCACGATGATGTTCTCATGCGGAGGGTACATGGCCGTCTTGGGGGTCTGGACCACGATACGACCGCCGGACAGGCCCTTGCCTACGTAGTCGTTGCTCTCGCCGACCAGGCGCAGGGTCACCCCTGGGGCCAGGAACGCGCCGAAGCTCTGCCCTGCCGAACCCCGCAGCACCACCTCCAGCGTCTTATCGGGCAGGCCTCCAGGTCCGTGCTTGACCAGGATGCGATGACTGAGGATCGCGCCCACGGTCCGGTGCACGTTGCGGATGGGCAACTCGACTACGGTCCGTTTCTTCTTTTCGATCGCCGGCTGGGCCTGCTGGAGGATCTGCCAGTCCAGGTGATCCTGGAGCCTGTCCGGCTGCTGTTCGACGAGCCGGATGGGTCTGCCGGCCGAGGCCTCCGGCCGACGGAGGATCGCGGACAGGTCGAGGCCCTGGGCCTTCCAATGCTGGATGGCCGTCTTCATGGCCAGCTTGTCGACCCGCCCGATCATCTCCTCGAATCGGCGGAAGCCCAGTTCCGCCATGAGCTGCCGGACCTCTTCGGCCACAAAGAAGAGGTAGCGCTGGAGGTACTCGGGCCTGCCGGCAAACCGCCTGCGGAGCTCGGGGTCCTGGGTGGCGATCCCGTACACGCAGGCCCCTTCGTGACACTTGCGGAGCAGGGTGCAGCCCAGCGTCACCAGGGCCGCGGTGCCAAACCCGAATCGATCCGCCCCCAGCAACGCCCCCATCACGACGTCGCGTCCGGTCCGCATCTGGCCGTCGACCTGGACGCGGATGCGGCCCCGCAGGTCGTTCATCACCAGGACCTGCTGCGTCTCGGCCAGGCCGAGCTCCCACGGGACGCCGGCGTGCATGATCGACGAGAGCGGGCTGGCGCCCGTGCCGCCGTCGTGGCCGCTGATGAGCACCTCGTCGGCGTGACCCTTGGCCACTCCCGCTGCGATCGTTCCCACGCCGACCTCTGCCACCAGTTTGACCGAGACCTTCACGCCGGGACTGCTGCACTTGAGGTCGTAGATCAACTGGGCCAGGTCCTCGATCGAGTAGATGTCGTGATGGGGCGGCGGCGAGATCAAGGTCACGCCGGGCGTGGAGTGCCGCAGCCTGGCGATCTCCTTGCTGACCTTGTGCCCGGGCAATTGGCCCCCCTCGCCGGGCTTGGCGCCCTGGGCGATCTTGATCTGCAGCTCCTTGGCGTGGGCCAGGTAGTTGATGGTCACGCCGAATCGGGCGCTGGCCACCTGCTTGATCGCGCAGTTCTTGTCGTCGCCGTTGGCTTCCAGCACGTAGCGATCCGGGTCCTCGCCGCCTTCGCCGGTGTTGCTCATGCCGCCGATGCCGTTCATGGCAATGGCCAGGCACTCATGGGCCTCCTTGCTGATCGAGCCGTGGCTCATCGCGCCCGTGCAGAACCGTTTGACGATCTCGGCGCCGGGCTCCACCTCGTCGATGGGGAGGGGCCGTCCCTTCTCCAGCTCGAACAGGCCCCGCAAGGTCCCAAGTCGCTGCGATTGCTCGTTGACCGCCTCCGCGAACTCGGCGTAGGTCCTGGCGTCGTTGCTGCGGACCGCGTGCTGGAGCTTGGCCACGGTGGTCGGGTTCCACAGGTGACGCTCGCCGTTTTGTCGGAAGGCGTACTCGCCGCCGATGTCCAGGTCCGGACCCAGCGTCTGTCCCTTTTTGAAGGCGGAGGTATGTCTGGCCAGGGCCTCCCGGGCGATCTGGTCCAGACCGACGCCCTGGATCCGCGACGCGGTGCCTGTGAAGTATTCGTCGACGAAGGCCTTGTTGAGCCCGATGGCCTCAAAGAGCTGGGCATACAGGTAGCTGCGGATCGTGGAGATCCCCATCTTGCTCATGACCTTGAGGATGCCCTTCTTGACGGCTGCGATGTAGTTGTCCGCCAGTTGTACGGGCTCCAGGCCGCTGCCCAGGTCGCCGCGGCGGTGCAGCTCGTTGACGACCTCCAGGGCCAGGTAGGGATTGACGGCGTTGGCCCCGTACCCGCAGAGCAGACAGAAGTGCATGACCTCGCGAGGCTCGCCGCTCTCCACGATCAGGCCGGTCTCCGTGCGGAGCCCGCGATGGATCAGGGCGTGATGCACGGCCGAGACCGCCAGGAGCGACGGGATCGCGGCCCGGGTCTCGGTGACGCCGCGGTCGCTGAGGATCAGCAGCGACGTCCCTTCCCGGATCGCCTGCACGGCCGAGTCGATCAGGGCGTCGAGGCCGCTTTTCAGGGCCCGCCCCGGGTCCTTGTCGTCTGCATCGAACAGGGTCGCCACGGTCGCGACCTTGAAGTCGCTCCGCTTGACCGATCGCAGCCGCTCCATGTCCACGTTGGCAAGGATCGGGTGCGGCAGCTTCAGTTGCCGGCAGTGTAGAGGCGTCTCGTCCAGGAGGTTCTGCTTCTTGCCGGTGAAGAGCATGAGGCTCATGACCAGCCCCTCCCGCAAGGGGTCGATCGCGGGGTTTGTCACCTGGGCAAAGAGTTGCTTGAAGTACTGGAAGAGCAGTTTGGACCGATCGGACAGCACCGCCAGGGGGGTGTCGTTGCCCATGGAGCCGACTGGTTCCTGGCCATGGACCGCCATGGGCGTGAGGATCATGCGAAGCTCTTCCGAGGTGTAGCCAAAGGCCCGCATCCTCTGCACAACGGTCTCGGGATCGCCCTCTGCCAGCTCGGGCGCGCCGAACAGGCCCCGCAGTTCGATGCGGTTCTCGTCCAGCCACCGGCGATAGGGCTGTTGACGGACGATCTTGCCCTTGATCTCGTTGTCCGAGATGATCCGGCCTTCCAGGGTGTCGACCAGGAACAGGTGTCCAGGCCGCAGACGGCCCTTCTCGCGGATCTTCTCAGGTGGGAATTCTACCACCCCAGCCTCGCTGGCGATGAGGACCAGGCCGTCTGTGGTCACCAGGTACCGGCAGGGCCGCAGCCCGTTGCGGTCCAGCGTGCCGCCGATCAGCCGTCCGTCCGTGAAGACCATGGCCGCAGGTCCATCCCAGGGCTCCATGACGGCGGCGTGGTATTCGTAGAACGCCCGCCTATCCGTGCTGATGTGGTATTTCACACCAAAGGCCTCTGGAATCAGCATCATCAGGGCGTGGGGCATGCTGCGGCCGGCCTGCACCAGCAGCTCCAAGGCGTTGTCGAACGAGGCCGAGTCGCTGGCGCCCGGTGTCACCACGGGAAACAGGTCCGTCAGGTCATCGCCCAAGGCCGGACAGACCATCTTGGGCTGGCGGCCCCGCATGGAGTTGAGGTTGCCGCTGAGGGTGTTGATCTCCCCGTTGTGGGCGATGCAGCGGAAGGGATGCGCCAGGCGCCAGTTCGGGAAGGTATTGGTGCTGTATCGCTGATGCACGACCGCCAGGGCCGACGTGAGGCGCTCGTCCTCCAGGTCCGGGTAGTAGTCGAACAACTGCCGATCCATGAACATGCCCTTGTAGCAGATCGTCCGGCAGGACAGGCTCGTGACGTAGAAGTCCTCCGCCTCCCGGCCGAAGCGCTCGGTGACCAGGCGCTCCGCCCGCTTGCGTGCCAGGAATAGCCGTCGCTCCAAGGCACCATCGGTCAGGTCCTCACCGTCGACAAAGACCTGCTTGATCGACGGTTCCGCGGCCAGGGCGATCTGGCCCAGGCAGGTGCTGCTGGTCGGCACGTCCCGCCAGCCCAGGACCCTCATCCCGTAATGGGTGATGGCCGACTCCAGGAGCCGGTCGCACTGGCCCCGGAGCTCGGGGTTGTCCTTGGGCCCAAAGACCATACCCACGCCGTACCGGCCGGGCTTCGGCAAGAGGCCCTCGACCTGTCTGCACTCGGCAGCGAAGAACTCATGGGGGATCTGGAAGAGGATGCCTGCGCCATCGCCGGTGATGTTGTCTGAACTGGCGGCCCCGCGGTGGCGGAGATTGATCAGGATCTGCTTGCCATAGGCAATGATCGAGTGGTCGGGGTGACCGTCGATATTCACCACCGCCCCGATGCCGCAGGCATCGTGCTCATACCGCTGTTCGTACAGACCGTGATCTTCCAGCCTCGGCTTCATCCAGACTCCAGACAACCCAGAGATGAGGGACTATCTACCAGATAGCGTGGGCATTAGCTTACACGATTATACGTGGCATTTCCACGCCAATTCGGCCAGTTCGCCTAATAGGCGGCATAAGTCAACCTGATGATTTCATCATATTTCAAGATGCAGTAGACTGAGGAGCAGCGGCAGCCAATCGGTGGGCGGCGTAGCCGCCACGGTCGGACAGTCCGACGGTCAGACGGAGGGAGGGTAGACCCCTGCAACGCGGATGCCGCACCGTCGTTGCCCTGTCCAGGAGGCAAGAGACGCCTCTCTCGGCACAGGTCAGATCCGGTGGTCCTCGCGGACGATCTTGCGAAGCCCGCCGTGTAGGGCTGCGCCCCACCTCTTCGGAGGCGCGACCTTCCGGAGCCGGTCGAGCTGGCCGATATCCTTCAGCCGCTTGTAGATGAGTTGCCAGGCACACGGCAGGTCCGCCCGGACCTCACAGCGATCCTCGCGTGAACCGCCGCAGGGTCCATTGAGCATCCGTTTGGCGCATCGGGTGATCGGGCAGATCCCGCCGTACTCATGGAGCACGCAGTCGCCGCACGCTGCGCACTTCTCCGCCCAGACGCCTCGCTCCTCGAGGATGCCGAGGAAGGCGGTGTTGAGGCCCGCGTAGACCGGCTTCTGGGGATACCGTTCGGCGATCGCCTGAACGCCAGCACCACACCCGAGTGAGACAACGGCATCGTTGCGCCCGACCGCCTCTGCGGCCTGCTCGATGAAGACGTTGTCGCACTGGCGCTCGATGGTGAGCTCCTCGACCTCCAGTGCACGGTTGGCCAGGCGCGAGGCCATGCGCAGGGCTGAGGCGATGATGCTCACCTCGCGTTCACCACCGGCCAGACAGACGGTCACGCACGTCCCGCATCCCAGCACCAGGATCTTCTGGTGCCCTTTGACGATCTCCATCAGCTCAGGGACGGTCTTTCGCTCTGCCACGATCATCGGGTCTTCTCCATCTTCATTGGGGTTGCGTTCTGTCGCAGCCGGCTTGGCCCCAGCTTGCGGACCGTCTCGACCATCTCCCGGATGGCCTCCGCCAGGGGGCGGGCCATGGCAGCCGAGACATTCACCATGCACAGACGCTCTTTCTCCAGGCCGATCTCCGCTACCATGTCGCGTATGTACTGGACTCGCCGCTTGGCGCACAGATTACCTTCGATGAAGTGACAGCCCCCTTCGAGGCACCCTGCGACCAGCACACCGTCGGCCCCACGCTCGAAGGCCTTGAGGAAATACTCCGTCTCGAGCCTGCCCGTGCACGGCGTGCGGATGATGCGGATGTTGGGCGGATACTGGATCCGCATCGAACCGGCCAGGTCCGCGGAGGAGTACGCGCAGTAGTGGCAGCAGAAGGCCAGTATCTTGGGTTCAAATGCCGCGGATTCCATGGTCTACGTCTTCCTTCCCGATACCTGTGCCGAACGGGATGCCTGGTCCTGATGCTCCCCGCCTGGGGTGGTCTCTGTGCCTTCACCGTTGGGGTGATAGAACAGCTCCTGGATCATCACGCGGAACTGATCGGTCTCGAAGTGGTGCAACTGGATGGCCCTCGCCGGACACTCGGAGACACAGATGCCACACCCCATGCACTTGGCCCCTTCGATCTGTCCCTTGCCATCCTGGTTGCAGAACGGCGCGCTGTAGGGACAGACCGTGACGCACGTCATGCAGGAGATACACTTGTCCTGGTCGACGTAGGAGACCTGGGCGCTGACGTCCAGGTGGGTCTTGGATAGGACCGTCGCCGCCCGCGCTGCAGCCGCCCGGGCCTGCGAGATGCTCTCATCGATGAACTTCGGCGAGTGGGCCAGGCCGCACAGGAAGATCCCTTCCGTGGCGAAATCCACCGGCCGGAGCTTCATGTGCGCCTCCACGAAGAAACCATCGCCGTTGAGCGGGACCTTGAGCATGTCCGCGATCCGCTTGTTGCTCTCGCGCGGCGCCTCGACTCCGGTGCTCAACACCAGGGTGTCCGTCTCAATGCAGATCGACTCGGGGAAGTCCGGGCTCTTGAGGCTCACCACCAGGCCGTGGTCGTCGGATACCTGGGGCTCCGCCTCCGGCACGTAACGGATGAACACCACGCCCACCCGACGCGCCTGCTGGTAGTAGATCTCCCGGAAGCCGTACGTCCTGACGTCACGGTACAGGACATACACGCCCGCGTCGGGGTCCTGCTTCTTGATCGCCAGGGCATTCTTGACGGCCATGGAGCAGCAGATCCGGCTGCAATAGGGCCTCTCGTCATTGCGAGAGCCGACGCACTGGATCATGACCACGGTCTTGCCCTTGGCCGAGAAGGCCTTGTGCGCCAGTCTCTCCTCAAGCTCGACCTGGGTCATCACGTTCTCAGACCGGCCGCAGAGGTACTGTGACGTGGTCGCCTTCTGGGCCCCAATGGCCACGATGATCGCGCCGCTGACCACCTCGAGGCTGGCGCCCCCCTTGGCCAGCGTGGTCTTGAACTGGCCGACGTGACCTGAGACCTTTGCCACCTCGGTGTCCAGGTAGACCTGGATCTTCGGATGCCCCTGGACCTTCGCGATCAGCTCCTGGGTAAATGCCCGAACGTCGCTGCCTTCCAGCGTGCGGTCGATCGAATGCAGATTCCCACCCAGCCGATCCGACGACTCCACCAAGTGCACCGGGAATCCCTGGTCGGCCAAGGCCAAAGCCGCCGTCATCCCGCTCAGACCGCCCCCGATGACCAGACCCCTCTGGTCCACGGCCAGGGTGCCCCCCTCCAGCGGCGACAGGTACCGGGCGCGGGCGATCGCCATCTTCACCAGCTCCGTCGCCTTGTCCGTGGCTCGCTCCGGGGCCGCGGAGTGGACCCACGAGCACTGATCCCGGATGTTGGCCATCTCAAAAAGATAGGGATTGAGGCCCGCCTCGCGCAGGGTCTCCCGGAACAGAGGCTCGTGCGTGCGGGGCGTACAAGACGCCACGACCACGCGATTGAGCCGGTGCTCGCTGATCTTGTCCTTGATGTTGGACAGGCTCGAGTCGGAGCACGTGAACATCGTGTGGTCCGCCATCACCACGCCCGGCTGATTC
>Ga0209777_10002983_pt1 | contig 21510 bp, 22 predicted proteins | sample FrelakmetHBP12HB_FD_187147 | JGI IMG/M metagenome (GOLD analysis project Ga0209777, IMG submission 187147) | Freshwater lake sediment microbial communities from the University of Notre Dame, USA, for methane emissions studies -HBP12 HB (SPAdes)... | ecosystem: Environmental > Aquatic >...
TCGCCGAACGGGTTACCCCGCTCCACGCTCGATTGGCTACATGTCGAACGGGCAATCTACATGCTGAGTTCCTTTCATCTCACAAGATCAACCAGGCTTAGCCTGGCGCACCCGATGAACGCCGATGCTTTCGATTCACTGACCGAGCGCGTGCCCGGCGCCGTGCTTGAGGTCTCCAACACTCTGAGCCGCTTGACGCGCCAGCTTTGGAGAAGTTGCCACAGCGTGGATTGTCCAGTTATTTCCTGGACCTTACACTAGATCTACTTCCGCGCCGCAGGGTGCCCGCCGGGGACCTCCACTACCACGTCCCCGCGCACGATTGCCTGGCAACCGAGGCGGGAGTGAAGCGTGAGCCCTTCGGCGAGGTCGATGCGGTCGGCTTCGAGATCGTCCATCGGGGAGAGGTTGCTCTCGCCTCCACGGATGATGACGTGGCATGCGGTGCAGGCGCAGTTGCCGCCGCAGGTGTGCTCGAGCGGCACGCCGAAATTCAGCGCCACGTCGAGAACGGAGCCCTGCTTGCCGTGCTCTTTATACGGCAGCCGGTGCAGCTCGAACTCGGCCGTGATCCGACTCGGGAGGAATGTGACCTTGGGCACCTGACGTGATTATAAACGCGCGCGGTTCTGGTAGACTGCGCCTGATGTCATTGCCCGCACCGCACGGTTCGCCGCCCCCCAACTTCAACGACGCCCATCGCGAGCAGACCAGCCTGCTCGCCCCGCTCGAGCGCCACGCCCTGCTCTGGTTCGCACACCGTATGCCGGCTTGGGTGAACCCGGATCACCTCACGCTGCTTGGTCTTGTGGCGATGCTGGGAGCGGGCTTGTGCTATTGGCTCGCGAGCCGCAACCGGTATGCTCTGCTGGGCGTCGTCGTGTGCCTTGCGGCGAATTGGTTCGGCGACAGCCTGGACGGTACGCTCGCCCGCGTGCGGAAACGGCAGCGCCCCCGCTACGGATTCTATGTGGATCACATGGTGGACGCATTCGGCACGGGGTTCCTGCTGGGCGGGCTGGCATTGTCCTCCTACATGAGCGCGGGAGTCGCGCTGGCGTTGCTCATCATCTACCTCGTGCTCTCCATTCAGTCGTACCTGGCAGCGTACTCGCTGGGTACGTTCCAGCTTTCGTTTTGGAAGTTCAGCCCGACGGAGTTGCGCGTGCTTCTGGCGGCGGGCAACGTGGCGCTGTTCGTCCGCGGTGGCGTGGCCCGCCTCATGGGTCACGACTTCCTGCTGTTCGATATCGGAGGAGTGGTGGGCATCGCCGGCATGACCGCAATGCTCGTGCTCTCGACGGTTCGCAATACCCTGACTCTTTACCGTGCCGAACGCCTCTAACCAGCGTGCATCCCGGAGCGAACAACTGCGCGACCTGGGCCTGCGCTGGCTGAAGTTCAATGCAGTCGGCGCGATGGGGATCGTTGTGCAGCTTGCCGTGCTGGCGCTGCTCGTGAGCGGCCTCGGCATGAACTACCTGCCGGCAACCGCACTGGCCGTTGAAGCGGCCGTGCTCCACAACTTCGTCTGGCACGAGCGCTTCACGTGGCGGGACCGCGCCGGCTCCGGCGCCCTCAAGCGCGTGCTGTGGTTTCACCTGACGAACGGCACCTTGTCCATCGGCGGCAATCTCGCGCTGATGCGCCTGCTCGCAGGCTGGCTGCGGCTGAACTACCTGGTTGCGAACATGGCGGCTATCGCCGTCTGCTCGCTGGCGAACTTCGCGGCAAGCCACTGGTTCGTGTTCCGCGAGCGAAAGAGGGATTGAGCCGGGAAGAGAAGGTGTCTGGGACAGCCTGATCTGTCCACCGTGGGACAGATCAGGGCTGTCCCGGCACTCACGCGCCGTACTCTTTGGCGTTCGCAGGCATGGAAAGCAGCACCTTGCGCTCGGGCAGGGCCGCCTTCAGCAGTTCGAGTTCGTTCGCTCCCTCGGTGAGCGGCAAAGCGACCTGGCCGCCGCCCGCGGCCGAGCGGCAAAGCGCCATGGCGATCTCGAAGCCCTTCCAGGCGCTGCCGAAATTGCACGGATGCACCTTGGCGTCGTCGTCGAGCCAGTCCGCCATCTGCGCGATATACGGCGGCATATCGAGGTCGTAATTCATCGAGCCCGGGCCCGAGCAGGCGCCGTTCTTAGTGACCGCCCGCCAGCCGCCGCCCGTGAGCACCTCCGAGAATCCGTCGGGGCCTTGCGCGCCGATGCGGCACTTGCGCCACCAGTAGTCCACCTCGGGAACGTCGGGCGCGCCCGCGCCGCACTCCACCACGCCGTGCACGCCGTTGGCGAAATGAATGATGCCGGCGATGTAGTCGGGCGAAGGATGGTTGTCGGCGAACTTGCCGCGGCCGGCGGCCTGCGCGACCACCCATTCCGCCTCGGCCTCGCCGTTGAACCACCTCATATAGTCGATGAGGTGCGACAGCATGTGCGTCATCCAGCCCGTCGCAGTTCCGTAAACCGTATGGATGCGCCCGAGCTGCCCGCTCGCGGCGATTTCCTGCGCCTTCCGGTAGTGCTCGCCGTACCGGTGCTGGTGACTCACCACGGCCTTCACGCCGCTCGCTGCGAGCAGGTCGCGGACCACCGTGCCCTCTGCGCTCGAGAGCGCGACGGGCTTTTCCATCGCGATGAGGCGCGCGCCGCTCTCGATGCCGGCGCGGATCATGTCCGTCCGCACGTGCGGCAGCGTGCAGAAGCAGAAGACGTCCGGCCGCACGGCCGAAGCCACCTGGCGGACATCGGCGCCTCTCACCGCGGCGGGGTACTTTGCCCCGGCGGCGTCGAGCCGGCCCTGGTCGATCTCGCACAGCCCGGCCACTTCAAAACGGCCATTCGCCTGAAATGCGGCGGCGTGGTGCAGGCCCCGTTTTCCGAGGCCTGCCACGACAACTCTGTACTTGCTCACGCGCCTACGCTCCTGTCCCACTCGAGCAGCTTCGCCACCGTGCAGTCCACCTCTTCCTGCGTCAATTCGGGGAACATCGGCAGCGAGATGCAGCACGCGGCGTTGCGCTCGGAGTTCGGGATGGGCCCGGCAATGCGGGCGTCCTTGCCCCAGGGGTAGCCTTCCTGCTGGTGGATGGCGATGGGATAGTGGCACTTCGCGTCAATCCCGGCCTTGTTGAGCAGGTCCAGCAGCGGATCGCGGTGTTCGGGCCGGATGGTCTCTATCACGTACAGGTGGAACACGTGGCGGTAGCCGGGCGTCTCGTAAGGCAGCGTGAAGTTGCGGGCGTCCTTGAGGCAGGCGGTGTAGCGCGCAGCCCACTTCCGGCGCAGGTTGTTCCAGTCGTCGATGTGCTTGAGCTTGGCGCTCAGCACGGCGGCATGCAGGTCGTCGAGGCGGCTGTTGAAGCCCATGCTGTGGCAGGACCGCTTGTCCGAACCGTGGTTCCGCAGCTTGCGGACGATGCGGTCCACCTGCTCGTGGTTCGTCACCACCGCGCCGCCGTCGCCGAATGTGCCGAGGTTCTTCTGGATGATGAAGCTGGTGCAAACGGAGTCGCTCAGCTCGCCGACTTTGAAGCCGTCGCCCGCGGCGCCGATGGCCTGGGCATTGTCCTCCACCACGAACAAATTGTGCTTGTCCGCAATCTTCCGGATCGCCTTCATGTCGGCGCATTGCCCGTAGAGGTGCACCGGCACGATCGCCTTCGTCTTCGGCATAATCGCCGCCTCGATCCTGGTGGGATCGATGCAGTTGGTGCGCGGGTCCGAGTCCACGAAGACGGCCGTGGCGCCGGCGACCCAGATGGCCTCCGCCGTCGCGAAGAACGTGTTGGTCGTTGTGATGCACTCGTCGCCGGGGCCGATTCCAAGGGCCATGAAGGAAAGCCACAGCGCGTCGGTGCCGTTGCCCACACCGATGGCGTACTTCATGCCGTGGTAGGCGGCGAGCTCTTTTTCGAAGCGCTTCAACATCGGCCCCATGACGTACTGGCCGCTCGCCAGAACCTCATTCATGTTGCCGTCGATCTCGCTCTTGATGCCTTCGTACTGCCTGACATGTCCATAAAAGGGAACATTCATGCGAAATACCTCCTCTAGGTAAATGGATAGAGCTGACACCGCCGTGCGGTGAGCTAAGAACGGCGGCCCGGGCCGCCCCGCGGCTCGAAAGAACCGAGCGGGATCACCGTTACCGCAGAGAACTACTGTATCACCTGGACGCCCAGCCGTGACCCGTTCTGCCCGCCGCGGTAGATCCGCTCGACCGCCTTCCTGAAGTCCTGCGCCTTGGCAGTGGGGATGTCCACGAACTGCTGCGGGTTCAGATCGACGAGCGGGAACCAGGAGCTCTGGATCTGCACCATGATGCGGTGGCCGGTCCGGAACGTGTGGCAGATGTCGGGCATCCCGAATTCGATTTTGGCCGGCTTGCCCGGAACAAACGGCTCCGGCTTCGAGGGACTGTTGCGGAACTTGCCGCGGAACGGCTCTCCGCGGACGAGCTGCTGGTAGCCGCCCATCTGCACCTTGGCGGGATTGGGATCGGGGTTCGGGTAGTCGTTCGGATACACGTCGATGAGCTTCACGATGAAATCCGAGTCGGTGCCCGAGGTGGAGACGCGCAGCGACGGGGTGACCGGCCCCGCAATCGTCACGTCGCTTTCGAGCGGCTCGGTCTGGTAGGCGAGCACGTCGGTCCGCCGCGATGCGAAGCGCTGGTCGTAGGTCAGGTAGTCGTAGGGCATACCCGATCCGATCCCGGCAAGCACCGGAACCGGCTTCGCGGGGTCGCTCACGTACTCGTCGAAGCCTTCCTCCGTGGCCGGGGTGAAGCCGAGCTTTCCCCCTGGCAGCAGGTGTAGCGGGGAAAACCCGGGGAAAACCCGGGGACAGACGGAACGTTTCTTCGCTGAGCGGGCCGGGGGCTCAAAGCTGCATACAGGAGTTCCGCCGCAGGTAGGAACCACTTTACATGGAGACGTTCCGTCTGGCCTGTCGGCCTCATGGCCCGTCGCGGACAGCCCTGTCTGTGCAACCCGAGGGTGCTGCCCTATGTAGCGCACGCTTGAGACTCCGAGCCTTGGCGGGCTCATCGAACTCACTGCGGGCCGCAGTGGCGCGAGCTTCAGCTTGCCGGCAGTGGCTTCAGCCGCTGCTCCGCAGCGTACTTTCAGCCTCGCGCCGCTGCGTTTTACGCTATCCCAGCGCCGCTACGATCCGGATCCAGTGCCCGGCAAGGACCGCCAGCAGCAGCGCTCCCTGCGCGATGGCAAGCGCGCGGACCGGCCTTGCAGCCCGCTCCCCCGCCCCGCTCCCCGCCCGCTGCCGGCGTGCCAGCCACAATAGCGCGAGCGCCACGCTGAACACCGCCGCCACCCACACCGGACCCGCGGGATTGGCCCGCAGCGCCGTGCCGAGATCGCCGTGCAGCGTCGCCACCACGCTCCGCGACATTCCACAGGTTGGACACGGAATGCCCGTGCGCTGCCTGAGGAAACACGCGGAACCCACCGGCCGGCCGCCGAACCTCACGGCGACGCCATCGGCGGAGAACAGGAGTCCTGCCAGGGCCAGTTGCGCCAGCAGGAACACGGCCAACCCCGCAGCGGGGATACCCGGTCTGGATCCGAACTTCCGCATTCCGTTACGCCCGGTAGTTGATGACGTACGCGCCGACCGCTTTGTCATGCAGCGTCTGCCGGCGCTCATCCCAAAGCGGCCACAGCAGATCGATCAAGCTGCCCAATGGAACGAAGCCGAGGGCGACGTGAACGAGCAGCCTCACGAGCGCCATGCCTGTCGTGAGCAGATTGCCCTGCGCGTCCACCACCCTCACCTTCACGATGCCCTGCCCGATGGAAGACCCCCGCTGCGCCACCAGGTACACCTTGTTGTAGAGGCCGATCGCAAGCGAGGCCAGCGGGAACAACCCGAGCAGGCAGCAGCAGGGTGCGCCGCCAAGGTGGCGCAGTCCTCCGGCGTGCAACCCGGCGCCGAGACCCGCGATACCGATTCCCAGCACGGCCGCCGCCCCGAGTAGCACCCCGATCGCCAGTAACACAAAGACGCTGTCGATCAAAAACCCCAGCACGCGCGTGGACCACAGGGCGTAGTCCATGGGCGGCGCTGTGTACAGGGGCGGCTGCGCTGCCGGTCCGGGTGTGGGGGCGGTCGGCGGTCCTGACCACACCGGCGGCTGAGGAGGAGAGGGAGGCGTTGGCGAAGCGGACGCGCCGGCGATCGGCGAGCCGCAGCTTCCGCAGAACGATCCCGTTACGGTTGCACCGCATCTTGTGCAGAACATTTCTCGCGCTCCACGTACTCGAAATGTGAGGAGACAGCAGTATATCCGAGACGGGGAGCGCAGCAGGGCACTCGTTGAAGAAATTTAACGAGGACGCCACGCGCGCCGGCTCGCTCTTCCGCCCCGCGCCAGGCGGGCGCGATGTCTCCATCGCATGACTCATCCGGCGCTGCGCTCTTTATGCTCGCCGCCGGCGGTATCCGCGCGCGGCCCGGGCGTTATCCGCGAATCGCCGCCCAGCCTACCTTGATCAGGACGTACACGGCCCACGGCATCAGCACGCCCATGAGGGCCGATTTCCAAGGCTTCTTTGCGACGATGGAGAAGCCGGTCGCCAGCAGCAGGATGCTCCAGAACGAGAGCAGGTCGATGCTGTTGCAGAGGCTCACGATCCATGCCTTCGTGCTGTTGGGATCAAGGTAGAAGCCGACGTTCAGCCCCACCGGGTTCTGCAGATCAAAGTCAGTTGGATCCTTGAGGAACATCACCAGCAGACCTGCCAGGCTTCCGATGATTCCAGGCAGCGATGAATACGAAACGATCGACAGCGACTGCTTGAAGGTCACCGTGCTCCCCAGAAGGTTCGTGAAGATGAACATCAGGACACCCGCGCTCGCCAGGAAAAAGACCGGTGTGCCGACGATAGCTCCCGCCATCCCCATGGGCGCGGCAAACTTCACCTGCATTTCGATTGCTTTCTCCCTTTGGTCCGCGGGCAGGTTCTGCATCTGCTCGGACTTCTCGTCCTGCTGGCGCATGAAGCGCTCCCAGCCGACGTGGCTCGAGAACGCGGAGAGGTAGGCCACGGCGAGCACGATAATGAGAATCATCGGAACCCAGAACCGGGGCTTCACGGCGAGGTCCGCAAAGGTCCGTTTGGGGTCAAAGAAAGTATTCCCCAGCCGTGCGAATTCGCTCATTTTCGCGGCGGCTGGCGCGGCTGCTGTCCCCTGGATTTCAGACATAGGTGCAGTATACTCCGCCGGCCGCTGAGCGGAGGAGCGGTTCGGCTCGTTTTCCACACATTTACCTTCACGCATCACAGGCCTGCCTGGTCCTCCAGGCTGCGCCAGAGATACCACGACGCGACGCTGCAGTACGGATGCCAGTTGCGCGCCAGTTCGTCCACCGCCGCAGGTTTGGGCATCTCCTCGAGCGCGTACGCCTTCCTCACCGCTGCCCGGATGCCGAGGTCCGCCGAAGGCATCACGTTCGGCCTGCGCAGCGCGAAGATCAGGAACATCTGCGCCGTCCAGATTCCGATGCCCTTCACCGCTGTGAGCTGCCGGTAGACCTCTTCGTCCGGAACGCTCTCGAACGCCGCGAAATCGATCTCGCCGGCCACGGCCCGCCGCGCGAGGCCGCGGATGTATGCGATCTTCTGCGCCGACAGGCCCGCCTTCCGCATCTTCTCGGTACGCAGCTCGAGCACGCCCTCGGGTGTCACCAGGCCGTCGCCCGCGGCCGCCGCGAGCCGGTTGAAAATGATCTTGGCGACGCGCCCGCTAAGCTGCTGATAGACAATGCTCTTGACGAGCGTTTCGAAGCTCGGCTGCGAGTACTGGATGCCGTACGGCCCCACTTCGTCGATAATCCGCCCGAGAATCGGGTCGCATGCCTTCAGGTGATCGAGGGCTTCTTTCATAAACGAAACACGGGGAAGGAGGAGCGCATCTAGTAGTATGCCACTGAGAGCTATGATTCTTCTTCGTTCCATAGCGGCGTGTGCTTTGCTCGCCGCCGCTGTATTCCCGCAACAGCAGGCCCCTCCTCCGCAAGCCGAGGAGCCGACGATCAAGGTGGATGTGGACCTGGTCAACGTTCTCTGCTCCGTCCGCAACCGCCAGGGCGGGCTCGTGCCCGGTCTTTCAAAAGACGAATTCACGGTGCTCGAGGACGGAAAGCCCCAGGAAATCCGCTATTTCGCCCGCGAGACCGACCTGCCCCTCACCATCGGCCTCCTCGTTGACGTGAGCCGCAGCCAGGAGCGCCTCATCGACACCGAAAGGCACGCCGCCGAGCAGTTCTTCTCCGACGTGCTCGGGAAGAAGGATATGGCGTTCCTCATCAGCTTCGGCGAGGAAGCAGAGCTTCTGCAGGACTACACCAACTCCGCCCACCTGCTGGCAAAGGGGCTGGATGGGCTCAAGGTGAACGCCCCGCCGCCCATGCTCCACGACGGGCCCGTTCCCACCATCTATCACCCCCGCGGCACCATCCTCTTCGACGCCGTCTACCTCGCCGCCAACGACCGCCTGAAGGGCCAGGTGGGCCGCAAGGTCATGGTCCTCATCACCGACGGCGTGGACCAGGGCAGTCGCGTCAAGATCGGTGAAGCGCTTAGCTCCGCGCAGAAAGCCGATGCCGTGATTTACGCCATCGACTACTTCGATCCCTCGGCATACGGCTATCGTGGCGGCATCGTTCTCGGCGGCAACGCCGGCGCGGGCGACCTGAAGCGCATGGCCGATCAGACCGGCGGCCGCGTGTTCCAGGTGGACCGCAAGCACTCTCTCTCGGACGCCTTCCGCCAGATCCAGGAAGAAATGCGCTCGCAGTACGCCATCGGCTATCTGCCGGCCAACGCCGCGAGGGATGGCGGCTTCCGCCACATCGAAATCCACACCCGCGACAAGGACATGAAGGTCCAGGCGCGCAAGGGATACTTCGCCTCCCCGCGCGACGCCAGTTGAAGCAGTGGCGATGGGGACTGACTACTCTGCCCTGAGCGAAGTCGAGTGGGCAGAGCTGTCTGTCCCCATCGCCTCGGCCACCCTGGCAAAATGAGAGACGGCCCATGAGACAGCTAGCGGGATTCGTGTTCCCCTCACCGGAGTCACCGCGCATCTCCCTTGAGGAGGCGCGGCAGGAAGCGGCGCAGTACCGCGCGCGCATCGACGCCGCGGCGGCCGCGTCTGCGCGCGCGCTCACCGCCATGCAACACCCGGACGGCTACTGGTGCGGCCGGCTCACCGCCGACTCGACGCTCGAAGCCGATTACATCCTGCTCGAGCTCTGGATGAACCCGGCGCGCGGCGCCTCCTGGCATCCGCCTAACAGGAATCGCATCCTCAAGGCGGCACGCTCCATCCGCGAGCGCCAGCTCCCCGATGGCGGTTGGAACATTTACGAGTCCGGCCCCTCGGACGTGAACGCCAGCGTGCGCGCCTACTCCATGCTGAAACTCACGGGCGCAAGCGCTGACGACCCGGCCCTCGTCAAGGCGCGTGAGCGCGTGCTCGCGCTCGGCGGCCTCCAGGCCACGAACAGTTACACCAAGATCAACTTCAGCCTGTTCGGGCTCTACCCGCGCAAGTACGCGCCCACCATTCCTCCGGAGATCATCCTCCTGCCCGGCGGCGTCCTGTACGAGATGTCCTCCTGGACGCGCGCCATCATCGTCCCGCTCTCCGTCGTGCAGGCGGTGGGACGCGAGCGGCCCGTGCCGGATGGCTTCGACGTAGATGAGCTCCTGGTGGGGGCCAGGCAGCCGACCGCCCAGAAGAGGGACCGGATCGCGGCCGTCTTCCAGTATCTCGACCGTCTCGTCAAACTCTGGGAGCGCCGCGGCTTCAAGGACGTCCGCGCGGCCGCCATCCGCGAAGCCGAGCACTGGATGCTCGACCGCACGCGCTACTCCGACGGGCTCGGCGCGATTTACCCCGGCATGCTGTACTTCATCATGGCGCTCGATTCGCTTGGCTATTCCGCGGATCATCCCGATCTGATCGAAGCCGTCCGCCATTTCGAGAACCTGCTCATTGAAATGGACGGCCGCCAGCAGTTCCAGCCGTGCGTGTCCCCCATCTGGGATACCGCGATCGCCGCCTTCGCTCTCGGCGAGAGGGGCGGGGCCGATCCTCGAATGCTCACCCGCGCCGCCGATTGGATCCTTTCAAAGGAAATCCGCCGCAAAGGCGATTGGTCCGTGAAGCGCCCCAACCTGGAGCCCGGCGGCTGGGCCTTCGAATTTGCCAACGAGTATTACCCCGACATCGACGACACCGCGATGGTCCTGCTCGCGCTGATGTACGCAAAGGCTTCAGACCCCGAGCGCCAGGCGCGCGCCGAACGCCGCGCCATCAACTGGCTGCTAGGCATGCAGTCCTCCGATGGCGGCTGGGCCGCCTTCGACGTGGACAACAATTGGGGTCTGCTCAACAAAATCCCCTTCGCCGACCACAACGCCATGCTCGACCCGAGCTGTCCCGATATCACCGGCCGCGTGCTGGAGGCGCTCTGCCGCCGGGGCCTCACACCGGAACACAGCGCCGTCCGCGATGGCATCAACTATCTTCTGCGCTCGCAGGAGGACGACGGAAGTTGGTACGGCCGCTGGGGCGTCGCTTACGTCTACGGCACGTTCCTCGCCTTGCGCGGTCTCCGATTTTCGCGCGATCCTGCAGCACGCCCCGCCATGGAACGTGCCGCCGAGTGGCTCCGCTCCGTGCAGAATGCCGACGGGGGTTGGGGCGAGAGTTGCGCCAGCTACGACCGCCAGCGTTTTGTGCCGGCCGCGAGCAGCCCCTCACAGACCGCCTGGGGAGTGCTCGGGCTGGTGGCGACAGGCGACACTACATCCGCCTCGGTCCGCCGTGGCGTCGAGTATCTGCTCGCCGGCCAGCGCGACGACGGCACCTGGGCCGAAACAGCCACCACGGGCACGGGATTCCCGAACGTCTTCTACCTCACCTACCACATGTATCGCGATTACTTCCCGCTGCTCGCTCTCGACGCCTGCGCCCGCGGCGCGCGCACGGCCACAGCCGACGGAGCCTGACGAGCGGCCGTTACCGCGGCGGCGCCGAATCCGATCGGGTCGAGTGACGGGCATTGCGCCCCGTCACCCTCCCACACCACCGTACGTACGGTTTTCCGTATACGGCGGTTGAACCCAGCAGCGATCACAGCACTGCGACCGCCTCGCGCGGTTCGTTCGCACTCGTTGGTCAATCAACCTATAGCAGCCCAAAACTCCGTGATGTAGAATACGACGATATTCCTGAGACACTGGCCCACGCCGAAACTCGCCACCGGCGTGAGGAGGCTCACGCCAAGTGACCACGCGATGACCAATAACCAATCACCCCGACGACTTGCGGCGGGGCTTGGGCAACCTGCAGCAACTGCTGGGCGGTCGGAGCCTGTTCTTCGAGACGGACAAACGCTGTCTCCGCCCGGACGGCTCAGTGGTCCGGGTGAGCCTGACGTTGGCGCCGGAGTGGGCGGCCGGCGAGTCGGCGCACAGCCGCATCGCCATGGTCGCCGGCATCAGCGCGCGCAAACAGGCCGAGGAGCAGGTTCAACGCAAGTTCAACCACCTGACGGTGGACCGCGAACTGCGGACGGTCGAACAAGAGAAGGAAGTCAACGAAGGCTGCCGTCAGGCGTGCCAACCGCCCCGCTATACACGCTGTTCCGAGCGGGAGCAACCGGCGCCAGGAAGTCTAAGGACGTGATGAATAGCCCACGATGAACCCTCCTCCTTTCTCCCGTTCCCCGCTCGCCCGTTACGGCTTGGCCGGCCTGTCAATCCCGCTGTTTCTGGTGGCGATTGTCGCGCTGTGGGTGGCGGATGTGCGGGTCGTCTGGTCGTCACCGAGCCTGAATTGGCTCGTCCACTATGGTTTCTCTGCCCTCGGGGTTGCACTCATTGTCATTCCCGCGGCACGCAGATTCCTGGCCAACGGGCAGGCCAGCGTCCTGATGCTCGGTTGTGGCGTGCTGATGTCTGAGATCGGGGCGGCCGCCATGCCATTCGGGGTTGCGCGGAGCACTGGCGCGGGCTTCGCGATCTACAACACCTCCGTCTTGCTGTCGGCCCTGTGCCAGTTTATCGGCGTCGCGATCACCTCCCGGCGCAAAGCCCGGCTGAGGTTTTCGGCTGCGTGGCTGACGGCTGCCTATGCGGGCGGCGCCTCCGCGATGGGGCTGGTCATTTGGCTCGCCCTCACGGGTTCGGATGCCGGTCTTCTTCATTGAGGGTCAAGGCGGGACTCTGGTGCGCAGCCTGGTGGTGGGTGCGGCCGCAACATTCTTCGGCCTGACGGCCGGCCTCCTTTGGCAGGCGAACCGCCGTGCAGCGTCGCCATTTCTCTACTGGTATGCGCTGGGCTTGGCTCTGGTGGCTACCGGCCTGACCGGGTCCATGGCGATTACCGTGAAGGACTCTCCCTTGCAGTGGGCCACGCGGTTCACGCAGGTCTTCGGAATGATCTACATGTGCGTGGCGGTCCTGGCCTCGGCGCGCGAGAGCTCCGCCAGGGGAATTCCGCTGGCGGCAGTTGAGGAAGCCTGGCGGGACGCTGCGTGGCTGGCGCGCCTCCGCCAGCGGACGCTCTTGGCCTGGGTATCGCGTTATGGCTTGGCGGTCGCGGCTGTGGCGGCATCGTTCGGGTCGTATCGAGCGGCGGCGGCGTGGGTCGGCCCCGGATTGCCAACGTTCATCACGTTCTATCCGGCGGTTATGGTGGCGGCGTTGCTGGGCGGTTTCTGGCCGGGGTTGGTGACTACCGGCTCTGGCGGGCTTAGTAGTGGACGACTGGATTATGCCGCCGGTCGGACAGCTCGCTGTCTTGTCGCCCGTTGACCGCTTGGGGCTGGTGATATTCACCAGCATGGGCCTGTTCATCAGCGTAATGTCCGAACTCTACCAGCGCTCCCGGAATAAGGCCGCCGCTTACGACCGGGAACAGGCACTGCGGGAAACCCGCCAGGAAGAGGAGTTCCTCGCCAACCTTCTCGAACACGCCTCCCAGCCTTTCGCCGTGGGCTACCCCGACGGCCGACTGGGCCGGCTGAACTACGCTTTCGAACAACTCGCCGGCTTTGACACCGCGGAACTGCGCACGCTCGACTGGTCCGCCACGCTCACGCCGCCGGAATGGCGCGAGGTGGAGAAGCAAAAGCTCGACGAACTCCAGCGTACCGGCCAGCCCGTCCGCTACGAAAAGGAGTACATCCGCAAGGACGGCTCGCGCGTGCCCATCGAATTGCTGGTCCACCTCGCGCGCGATGCGAACGGGCAACCCGAATACGACTACTCCTTCCTCACCGACATCACCGAGCGCAAGCGGGCCGGCGAAGCGCAGCGGCGTCTCGCGCAGTTCCCGGAGGAGGACCCCAGTCCGGTGCTGCGAATTGCCCATGACGGCGCTCTGCTCTACGCCAATTCGGCGGCGCGGGCAGTCCTGGCCGCGATAGGCGGAGCGGCGAACCAATCCCTGCCGGCCCCTGTGCATGCGCTGGCCGCCGGCGCTTTCCGACTGGAGCATGTGGTCGAAGCCGAGCTCGGCGACGATCGCGGCCGAACCTTTTGGTTCTCGGCCGCGCAACCGCCGGGCGAGCACTACGTGAACCTGTATGGCCGCGACATCACGGCGCGGAGGCACGCCGAAGAGGAGCTGCGCCGGAACCGTGAGTGGCTGCGCGTCACACTCACCAGCATTGGCGACGGGGTCATCACCTGCGACACCGAAGGCCGGATCACGTTCGTCAACCCGGTGGCGGCGTTGCTCGCAGGCTGGTCCCCGGAGGAAGCTCTGGGCCAGCCGATTCAGCGGGTCTTCAACATCATCAGTGAAGTCACCCGCCAGCCGGCCGCGGACCTGGTGGCGCGCGTATTGAGCGAACGGCGTCCGGTCGCCCTGGCCAATCGAACTGCGCTTTTCGCCAAGGATGGCCGTGAGGTTCCCATCGAGGACAGCGCGGCGCCGATTCTCGATGACGCGGGCAATCTGGCGGGTGTCGTGATCGTGTTCCACGATGTCACCCAGAAGCGCCGGGCGCAGGAAGCGATGCGCGAGAGCCAAGAGCGATACCGGTCGCTGTTCCTCAACATGGCGGAAGGCTTCGCGCTGCATGAGATCATCACAAACCCGGACGGTGCGGCGTGCGATTACCGGTTTCTGGACGTGAATCCGGGCTTCGAGCGGATGACGGGACTCGCAGCCGCCGACCTGATCGGCCGTACCGTACGGGAAGCCCTGCCAGGAATCGAACCGTACTGGATTGAAAGGTACGGCAGAGTCGCGCTCACGGGCGAGCCCGCGACATTCGAGAGTTATGCCGCCGCGTTGGACCGCTGGTATGAAGTTCTCGCGTATCGGCCCTCGCCGGGGCGCTTTGCCGTCGTCTTCATGGACGTAACTGGCCGCAAGGGCGCCGAGGAGCGGCTCCGCGAGGCGCAGAAGCTCGAGAGCATCGGCTTGCTCGCGGGCGGGATCGCGCACGATTTCAACAACCTGTTGGTGGGTGTGATTGGAAACGCCAGCTTGGCGCAGGACATGGTGGCGGCCGGCAACCCGATCGCCGAGCTACTGGGCGGCATTCTCAAGACAGGTGAGCAGCTTGCGCATCTCACCAGACAGATGCTCGCGTATCCGGGAAAGGGGCGGTTTTTCCTTGAACCGCTGAGTTTGTCGGACCTCATTCCGGAGATGCGCACCCTCGTCCAGCCGTCCATTCCAAGGAAGATCGAACTGCGCCTTGAGCTCGAACCCGAACTGCCGCTCATCGAAGCCGACAGAGGACAGATGCAGCAGATATTCCTGAATCTCGTCCTGAACGCGGCAGAGGCGATAGGCGTGGATGCCGGCCTGATCACGGTGAAGACTGGTCTCCTGCGGATCGATAGCCCGCATGCGACGGACCTTGCTCCGGGCAAGTACGTTTACCTGGAAGTGCGCGACACCGGCTGCGGAATGGATGACGCCACTAAGGGCCGGATCTTCGATCCGTTCTTTTCAACCAAGTTCTTAGGGCGTGGGCTCGGGCTTGCTGCTGTCAGTGGCATTGTCCGCGGGCACAAGGGCGCGATCACGGTCACGAGCTCCCCTGGCAACGGCTCTTGTTTTACGATCCTGCTCCCGGTGACGGAGGATGCCATTGCGGTTGCGCCGGTTACGACCCGTAGAACGGATCTGTCTGGCAGCGGAACCATCCTCGTAGTGGACGACGAAGAAGTTGTGCGCGAAATGGCGAGGAATACCCTCGAACGGCATGGCTACCGCGTGCTGTTGGCGGACCGCGGGCTTGCGGCTATTGACGTTGTCAGGAGACACCCCGGAGATATCACGCTGGTTTTCCTCGACCTGAGCATGCCTGGCATGGGTGGAGAAGAGGTCCTGCCGGAACTCCGGAAAGTCCGGCCCAACACCAAGGTCATAGTCTCGAGCGGCTACAGCGAAGCGGAGATGATGAGACTGTTCGCCGGTCAGCATGTTTCCGGCTTCCTCCAGAAGCCGTTCACCTCCACCGGGCTTGCAGAAAAGGTGAAGACCGCGCTGAGCTGACGTAGCTCTGCGACTAACCGAACGCTTGCACACGGCACCCTGGCTTTTCGACCCGAGCTGAGGCACATGGCCGGTTCTGAGGCGATCAGAGCTTGGTGTCCCCGACCCCTTGGATCCAGTCGCGAGTCCACTCCACCGACTCCCAGCCGAGATCCATGGCAGTGCCGTAGATGATGATGCCGTCGATCCGGCCTGCGCGGAGCCATCGCAAGCCGGTCTCGCATTGCTTCTGCATGGCAGGGGCCCTCAGGTCCGTCCACCGGGGCGTTCCATTCCCTAAGCTCGCCGTGTAACACCCCAACAGCTTACGGGACTTCGGGGCCAGTTTCTCCAGCTTGGCTAAGTTCGCCTCCAGATTTGCGAGTTCGGCAGTCTCCCACGTCCACAGCGTGACCACATCAATCAAGCTCAGGTAATCACTGATGCCGGGATCCAGTTGCCTGGTGTAGAGCGTGACATAGAGATCCAGCTTCTTGCTGGATTCCTTGAGCTGCCGCTGAACGTGCCGAACCTGATCGAGGGTCAGGCTCGCCATACTTCCCGACTTGCTGTCGAGGAAGAAATCGTCCATGAAGACACCTACAATGTTGGGAATCCGGCGTGCCATGGCCAGCACCTGCCGCCTTTCCGAGTCGTCGGTGACACCGCCCGCGCCCACAATGGACCACGCCACGCGCTTCAGCACTTTCAGGGGGTAAGCGTACTGCTCGAATGGGGGTTCAAAAGGCTTATGCGTTGGCTTCGGGCCTCTTTCGGGATATTGATTGACCATGAGCAGGTTCGGCGCGCCCATGTAAACCGCGGCCTCGAGTGGTGACATGACCGAGCGCTGCCCAACCATGTCGTAATCGGCATTCACGGGGTTGGCAAAAATCCATATCCGGTCGCGGACCGTGCCCTCGGTAGCCGGGCAGGTTTGACCGAAGGCGAACGGCGAGAGCTCGCAGCCTGCCGTGACCGTTATGGCGCCTTCGAGAAACTTGCGACGGTTCAGGTTCAGGGATGTGGCAGCTTCCAAGATTTGGTTCGATAAGCGCTGTGCGCGCATGTGAGTTCGTCCTGTTGTCGAAGTCTCTCATATAAGGTTATTAGCCACAATTTCCTATTTGGCCTCGCAGATGGGCACATGCGGACAGCCTGATCGGCACATGGGGACGTGCGTGCATTGCCGTAGCCGTTCCTCTTCGTTCGGATCCCCAACCGGCGCCAGCAGCCGCCCCCACTCGTCGGCGCCGCCCCACTCGCGCCAAAACTCCAGGTCCAGCAGGCCGCTTTTGTCCGCACTATCCACGTGGGCCTGCACGCTCGACCAGCGGTGCCCCTCGGCCGCTTCTCTCACACGGTTTCGTAGTGAGACGCAGGAGATGGCCGTGGATACGAGGCGCGCGACGGGAGCCGCCCGGAGGCGTACTTGAACAGTACGTCGAGGACGGCGACCGCGAGGGCACTGGCTGTCCCCATCCGCCCCCCATCTGCCCCCAGTCCCCGTCTGCCCCCCGCTAGATTTCACAAAAGGCTGGTATTTGGTGTGGCACGGAACAGCGGAAAAGGCAGACCAGAGAGACCGCCGCCGCTGAAACCGCGGGCGAAACTGCCCTCGGCGAGCCCGCGCGATGATATACCATCGTCCGGAGACATGCTACTTTCCATTCGCAACCTGAGCATGCGCTACAGCGCCTCCGCGTGGGGCCTGCGCGACTTGAACCTCGATCTCGGGCCAGGCGTGCTGGGTTTGCTGGGTCCCAACGGGGCGGGAAAATCGACGCTCATGCGCATCATCGCCACCGTTACCCGGCCTACCGCGGGCTCGGTTGCCTGGAACGGCGTGGATATTGTGCGCTCGCCCGACACGATCCGCGAAGTGCTGGGCTATCTTCCGCAGGACTTCGGCGTCTACCCGAACCTGAACGGGGTCGAATTCCTGGAGTACCTCGCGGCGGTGAAAGGCCTGGAACGGCGCTCGGCGCGCAAGCGGATCGGAGAGTTGATCGAGTCGCTGAACCTGGCGGACGCCCGCAAGCGGCCCTTGGGGGGCTACTCCGGAGGCATGAAGCAGCGCATCGGCATCGCGCAGGCGTTGCTCAACGATCCGCGCATCCTCATCGTGGACGAGCCCACAGTGGGCCTGGACCCCGAGGAGCGCGTCAGCTTTCGCAACCTGCTGGCCGACCTCTCCGGTGAACGCCTGATCATCCTTTCCACTCACATCGTCTCGGACGTGGAGGCGACCGCCACCGACCTGGCCATCATCGACCACGGCCGGCTCCTGCGCCGGGCCGCCCCCGAGGCCCTGCTCGCCGAGGTCACGGGCAAGGTTTGGGAGTGGTTGATTCCCAGCGCCGAGGTGCAGAGCGTGCGACAGCAGTTTCTGGTCAGCAGCACCATCCGCCGCACCGGCGGCGTGCAGGTGCGGGCCGTGGCCGAGGCGCCGCCCTGCAGCTCGGCTCGCCACGTGGAGCCGCTGCTGGAGGACGCTTATCTCTACCTGATCTCGGCCCGCCGCGCGGAGGCGGAAGTATGAGGAGCGCGCGCACGGTGTACGCGCTGGCCCGGGCGGATTTCCTGGAGCGCGTCCGCCGCTACAGTTTCCTGCTGACAGTAGCGGGCGTGGCGTTCTGTTGTTACCACGTGCAGAGCGGCAACCTCGGGATCCAGTTGGATGGCCGGCGCGGAACCATGAACTCGGCCTGGCTGGGTGCGGTCATGACCCTGATGGCCACCATTTTCCTCACCCTGTTCGGCTTCTACATCGTCAAGAACGCGATCGCGCGCGACGAACGCACCGGGGTGGGGCAGATCCTGGCGGCCACGCCGGTCTCCCGGGTCGAGTACATCTTCGGCAAGGCGCTCAGTAACTTCGCCGTGCTGGCGTTTATTCTGGTCCTGCTGGGGGCCGCCGCGCCGGGCTTGCAGTTGCTCGCCGGCGAGGACACCCGGCTCGATTTTGGCGCGCTGCTCCTGCCCATCGGGCTGGTGGCGGCCCCCGTGATGGCTGTCGTTGCGGCTCTGGCGGTGCTCTTCGAAAGCATCCCGGCGCTCCGCGGCGGCTTGGGCAACCTGCTCTACTTCTTCCTGTTCAATGGCTTCTTCATCGCCACCATCCAGGTTCCCAGCTTCGATCTGGTGGGTGTGCATGCCTTCGAGAAGAGCATCCGGGAAGCGATCCGGGCGGCGCACCTGGCTCCTGGCCAGGGCTTCGTCTTCGGCGCGGGCCCCCACCGGGCCGTCCGCGCATTCGACTGGAAGGGTTTCGACTGGACGGCTGGACTTGTCGCCCAACGGCTGGCCTGGCTGGCGCTGGCCGTGGCGCTCTGCTTGATCGCGGCGGCCCTGTTCGACCGCTTCGGCCGCATGCGCAAGCCGGCGGTGGCGCGCCGCGCCCAACCGGCCGAGGACGGCGCCGGAACTGCGGCGCTCTCGCCGGTCCGGCGTGTACACGAGCTTTCACCCGTGCGCCTTCGGCCCGCGCTGTTCCACGTGTGGCTGGCGGAACTGCGTTTGATGCTGCGGGGCCGAAGCTGGTGGTGGTACGCCGGAGCGGGCGGCGCCGTGGTGGCCGGTCTGATGGTCCCGCCGGAGCATCTCCACGCGGTCCTGATCCCCGCCCTCGTCTGGCCCATTCTGGTGTGGTCGCCCATGGGCTGCCGCGAAGCCTTGCACGCCACCGGGCAGTACGTGTTCTCCGCGCCGCATCCGGTGCGGCGCCAGTTAGTGGCTCTATGGCTGGCGGGCTGCGCCGTCTGCCTGGCCATGGCGGGCGGCGTGGCGGTGCGCCTGATGCTGCGCGGCGACGGCGCGGCCCTGGGGGCACTGGCGGTGGGCGCGCTGCTTCCGCCCTCGCTGGCGCTGTGCCTGGGCGTCTGGACCGGCAGCAGCAAGTTCTTTGAAGTGGCCTTCGGCGTCATCTGGTATCTGGGCCCCGTCAACAGGATGAAGGTTCTCGACTTCACATTTCCCCAGGCGGACCCTGACCTGGTGCTGGCCTACGCCGCGGGAGTAGTGGCGCTGGTCGCGCTGGCAGGTGTGCGCCGCTCCCTGCGCTAGGCTGCTTCTCTTACAAGGTTTTGTCGCGAGACTCAGGAGTTGCCCGTGGATAGGAGGCGCGGGGGCAAACGGGGACGCATTTTTCAAGTCAGCAGCAGAGCCCGCTCCTGTCCTCCCCCAGGGAAAAGCACACCCCGAATCGGCCGTTTCGCGCTGCCGTCGTCCACCGTCGCTCGCCAGGCACGCGGCTGGTGATCCGCCCGTCGTTCGCTGTCTGGGAGAAGCCGTAGGCAAGCACGCTCTGCAGCGTCGTGTAGCCGGGGTCGACCACGCCGCTGGCGGTCATCGCCGTCAACTGCCCGCGCACGTTGAACGTCCTCGTCTCGTTGTACCACTGATGATTCGCGCTGCTCCGCAGTTGTTTCAGCGCCGTCATCTCGCCCGCCGGCCCGTTCGTGCCGCCATAGGCTACGTTGCTCACCCACTGCACACTGGACTGGTCCGTCAGCCCGGAACGCCGGCCGATAGAGTCAAACGCCGTTCACCGAAAAACCGGAAACACGTAGCCTGGCGCTAATTACGCCGACAAGGGTCCAGGGGTAAGGCGTGTAGTTCAGGGTCAGGTAGTAGCTGAGCGCATTCAGGTCCAGGCGCCGCTCGACCTCAGGGTGCTCGAGTATCGTTTTGAGCTCCGAGCCAAAGTAGATGTCCGGCCCGCGGCGGTGCAGATACAGGGGCTTGATTCCCAAGCGGTCACGTGCGAGCACAAGCCGCCGGGACGACTCCGTCCACAACGCGACCGCGAACATTCCGCGCAGCCGCGAGAAGCACTGCGTATCCCACTCGAGGAAAGCGTGCAGCACAACCTCGGTGTCGCACCGGCTCCGGAACCGATGGCCGAGCCGCGAAAGTTCGTCGCGAAGTTCGAGGTAATTGTAAATCTCGCCATTGAAAACCGCGGTTGTGTCCCCGCTGTCCTCGTGGACCGGCTGGTCCCCGCCTTCCAGATCAATGATCTTCAGGCGCGTGGCGCCAAGCGAAACAGACGCGGACTCATGAACTCCGCACTGGTCCGGGCCCCGATGCGCGATGGTCTGGAGGACCCTCAGGATTCGGCCAGGCTCCGGGATATAGTTCTTGTGTGTGAACCCCGCGATGCCGCACATCCGCGAATCAGTCTCCTAACGACAATCCGGCTGCCTTTCTGCTTGGAGGGCTACCCGACACCCTGACCCTCTCAGCCGACTATAGCGTAACAATCTGAAAAGAACCTGAATGCGCGAAGTTAACCGATACAGGAGACAAAGCTTGACCTATTGAGGGTATGTTGTCCTGAGCGAAGATTTCCTGAGACTGTACGTGTAATCAACCACTTGGAAAGGCTTGGAGTAGAGTTTGAAATAAAGAGCGCAGCCGCTTCTTAGCCAGGATCGGGCGCGGCAGCGCAGTCCCCTGGGGAATTATCGGGCCCCAAACGGCGTCACCGGACCTTTGGGCGTCGCTGATCCCAAGTAGCGCTGGGCGCACCGGACCGAAGCGGACGCACCTATCTCCGTGACGGGCCTGACACGAGAGCGAGTTGCAGAATCTCCACGCTATCGCGCCGGGGGCGCCTGTTTAGCCGCGCGCAATGTCGCCACGGCCTCTCGCGCCTTTTCGAGCAGCAGCGCGTGTTCCGCTGCGGCGCCCACGAACCGCATGCCGCGCTCGGCCCAAGTCTTCGCCATCGCCACCCCCCGCGTCTGAATGCCTGGTACGACGCCGTGCTTGCGGCAACTTTCAATCAGGCCGTCGATCGTCGAGAGCATCAGGGGATGATCGAACTGTCCTGGTACGCCCAGCGAAATAGGGCTCTCCGCAGGAATTCGTGAAAACATTCAAATATCGATGATTCAGTGAGATGGCGTTTTTGGGTACACTCGGCAGTTGACACACAAGGCATGGACGGCGATTCTGGCGTGGCCAGGGTACCGGG
>Ga0209777_10002984_pt1 | contig 21500 bp, 20 predicted proteins | sample FrelakmetHBP12HB_FD_187147 | JGI IMG/M metagenome (GOLD analysis project Ga0209777, IMG submission 187147) | Freshwater lake sediment microbial communities from the University of Notre Dame, USA, for methane emissions studies -HBP12 HB (SPAdes)... | ecosystem: Environmental > Aquatic >...
GCGGTGGGTACATCATCAAAATCAATCCGATAGCGATGGGAATGGAGGTGGTACCTACAGAAAAGCGGTTAATGACATCCGCAGTGCCGGGGACAAAATATCCTATGCCTACACCCACTACCATCGCCAGGATGATCCAGAAGGACAGAAAACGGTCTACAAAGGACAGACGGGGCGGACAGGCTTCTTGGGCTTGATTGCTCACACTTGCTCCAATCTATATTTACTTGTTATTCCTGGTGAATCCCTCAATGGTGTTTCCGGCGCTATCCAAATGTGATTTCAATTTGCCCTGCTGCGAATGAAGGATGCGGTTATAAATGACTTTCTTCACAAAGGTAAGGGCTTCCTTTTCATCACTATCGGTGACGATCCTTTCTACGGTCAGGATATCCGGTTCATCGAAGGAGACAACGGTTTTCCTAATTTCCAGCATAACAGGCACTCTTTTCGCGATTATTTGACTTGCTTCCGGGAGATCTTTTTCGGACTACAAACATCATTGTATCGTGAGCTTTTACTCAACTGCGTCCGGTCGTTTTTAAAAATAAGACTCGTTTTGGTGAATTCGGTGGCGCTTTTGATAAGGGATGAGATAAACGGATCCTCAGGCTTGTCTGTCAGGCGGTAATATATCCATACACCGTCACGGCGCGATTCGAGAAACCCGGCATTTTCTAAAATCCTGAGGTTTCGAGATGCCCTTGTTTGGGAAATATCCAGAGCCTGCATCACTTCACAAACACAGCACTCCCGATCAAGGATTAAATTGAGTATACGAAGTCTGGTTTCATCTGAGAGAGCCTTAACGGCCTGAAGATAACTTTCCATCTTGATCCCAAATTATTATATATGCGCAACTGCGCATATTATACATTGGCATCTTAAGTTAGTCAATAGAGTTATCGCCCGATTAGACATTTACAATGCTATAATTAAGGTTACTTATGGATATACTGGAATATCTTAATCCAGCCCAACGGCAGGCTGTAGAAGCAATCGACGGACCGGTTTTGATACTCGCCGGACCCGGCAGCGGTAAGACCCGCGTAATCACTCACCGTGTAGCCTATCTGATTAAAACATGCAGAGTGAGCCCGCGCCGGATCATGGCGGTAACCTTCACCAATAAAGCCGCCAAAGAAATGACAGAGCGGTTAGAAAAACTAGTCGCCGGTTCGGTGAAAGATATCACCGTCGGCACTTTTCATGCCATCTGTGCAAAGATACTTCACATCGACGGCAAAGCCATCGATATCGATCCTAAATTCGTGATTTACGACGATGACGACCAGATGGTGCTGGTCAAGCGGGCGTTCGAAGAACAGAGCCTCGACCCGAAGCAGGTCAATCCATCATCAGTCATCACAGCGATCTCGCATGCCAAGAGCAAGATGCAGTCGCCGGCAGATTACACGAAACGCGCCCGCAGTTACTTCGAAGAAGTCGTCGGCCGTATTTATGAACGCTATCAGCGTCTGCTGACCGAAAGCAAGGCATTGGATTTCGACGATCTCCTACTGAAAACCGTAGAATTATTCAAGAAGCAGCCTGACGTATTAAATCATTACCAGGAACGTTATCTGCATGTCATGGTAGACGAGTTTCAGGACACTAACATGGTGCAGTACGAACTGGTGCGGTTGCTCAGCGGCAAATATCGCAACATCTGCGTCGTGGGCGATCCGGACCAGTCCATCTATTCCTGGCGGGCAGCGGACCTGCACAATATTTTAAGCTTCGAACACGATTTTAAAGATGCCAAGGTTATTTTCCTGGAGCAGAATTACCGCTCCACCAAAACGATACTGGAGACAGCCTCTCACGTAATTTCCGCTAATCAACAGCGTAAACCGGTCAAACTCTGGACGGAGAACGATACCGGCGAGCAGGTGATGCTGGTCGAAGCCTTTACCGAACAGGAAGAGGCGCAATTCGTAGTACGAGAGATCGAACGTTTGACCGGACAGGGTAAGTTTAAGCTCGGGGATTTCGCTGTCATGTTCCGTACCAATGCCCAATCCCGCGTACTGGAAGAAGTGTTTGTGCGTTACGGCACTCCTTACAGACTGGTAGCGGGTACGAAATTTTATGAACGACGCGAGATCAAGGATGTCATAGCCTATTTCCGGTTGATCCATAATCCTCAGGACAGCGTTAGCCTGATGCGGGTCATCAATGTCCCGGGACGCGGCATCGGCGACCAGACACTAGATAAGCTGGCAATGTGGGCAAAATCTCTGGGAGTTTCCACGTATGAAGCTCTAAAGATACTACTGGAGGCACGCCAGAATGGCCACGATCTGGCGTATCCGTTTACTAACCGCGCGGCCGATTCCCTGTTGCGATTTACCGCCATCATCGAAGATTGTATCAAGAAAAGCCGTGAAGTTAACCTGATCGAATTATTCGACTTCCTGACCGAATCCAGCGGTTACAAGGTTTATACACTGGCTGACCAGGACGGGCAGGAACGCTGGGACAACGTGTTGGAGCTTCGCTCCAAAGCGGAAAATTACGCGGATCTACCAACTACAGAAGCATTGATGGCTTTTCTGGAGAATGTGGCGCTGGTTTCGGATACCGATAGTCTCGAAACAGCGGCTGACCGCGTTACTTTGATTACTCTGCATCAAGCCAAAGGTCTGGAATTCGCCGTAGTATTTATCGTGGGAGTGGAAGAAAAGTTATTACCCCACATCCGTTCCTTTGATGATCCTGAACAGATGGAGGAGGAACGGCGGATTTTTTACGTTGGTATCACGCGCGCCAAGTTGTGTGTTTACCTGGTGCATTCTTTCCGCCGTAATTTTCAGGGGCAAAGTCAGGTGAATTCCCCATCACGGTTCCTGGACGATATTCCCAAACATCTGACACGGACACCCGGCTGGCAGACAGAGCAACCAGCGGTAACTACGGATAGTATCTATACTTGGAGCCGAAGCAAAATTGAAGAAACCAACACTCCCGCCCCAGCCAGCAGCCTCCCGGATTTCAAAGATGGCGACCGCGTGAAACACGCCCAGTTCGGTGAAGGGGTAGTGGTGACTACTAAAAAATCGGGAGCTGATATCGAGGTCACGGTAGCTTTTAAAAATGCCGGACTGAAACGCCTTTTGCTGGCTTATGCTAAACTGGAAAAAATATAAGCGAGTGGCCAGCAATCAGTTTTCAGCTATCAGCGAAATATTGACAAAGTACACGGAAACGTGTAAGATTTACAAAATGAATATTAAAATACTGGATACCCGAACTATTGCGCGGATTGCCGCCGGCGAAGTCATTGAGAGGCCATCTTCGGTAGTGAAAGAATTGGTGGAAAATTCACTGGATGCCGGCGCTACTCAGATCTCGGTGGAAACGCGGAGCGGCGGTATCAGCTACCTGCGAGTAACGGATAACGGCAGCGGCATCGTGTCTGAGGAAGTCGAAACCGCTTTTCAACGGCATGCCACCAGCAAACTAAGCCGCATAGAAGACCTGGAGACCATCCAAACCCTTGGTTTCAGGGGAGAAGCCCTACCCAGTATTGCCGCGGTAGCTGAAGTGGAACTATCTACCGCGATTGCCGGTGCCTCTTCCGGCGATTACCTGCATTTAGAGGATGGCAAAATAACCGAGCACAAATCCCAAGCTCGCTCACCGGGCACCACTTTAACGGTGAAAAACCTCTTTCGTAATATCCCCGCTAGATTAAAATTTCTCAAAGCCGTTGCCACCGAGAGCGGTCATACGGCGAAATTCGTTACGCAATATGCTCTGGCTTTCCCAGAGGTAAAATTTACCCTGACAAGTGAGGACCGCCTATTATTGCATACACCGGGAGACGGAAAATTGTTCACGGCAGTAATGGCGGTTTACGGGCTGGAAACCGGTAAAAATATGGTGAATATTTCCCGCGAGGATAGCGTCTGGAAAGAGGGTGAAGTCACCGGTATCAGCGTCACCGGCATGGTCAGCTCACCGGTCATCAGCCGGGCGGGCAAGGAATCACTGCATTTCTATGTCAACCGCCGTGCGATCAACAACCGTGTGCTAACTTTTGCCGTCGAAGAAGCGTACCAAGGTTTATTGATGCAGGGGCGTCATCCGGTCGCCGTGATCAATATTTCTTTACCCGCAGACCAGGTTGATGTCAACGTCCATCCAACCAAGTCAGAGGTGAAATTCCAAGACGAACGGATAGTTTTTACCGCTGTACAACGGGCGGTCAGGGGGGCTCTTGTATTACTGGCACCGGTCCCTAAAATCGAGGAATTGTCAGGTACTTACCGTGGTACCAGTCAACCCGGGAAACAGACGCTATTACAGGCAGACGGGAAAGATAGCCAATCTTTTGTTTTGCCACCGTATACGGCCGAGAAAAATTTTTTACCACCATTAAGAGCACTGGGGCAGGTCGCCGGGAACTATATTATCGCCGAAGGACCGGACGGGATTTACATTATCGACCAGCATGCTGCTCACGAACGACTGATGTACGAAAAGATTAAAAAACAGTGGTCGGACAGCCATTTGGAAACGCAGGCATTACTAGCTCCGGCCACACTTGAAGTCACTCCACAACAGGAGTCTGCTTTACAGGCCAGGATGATTGATTTAGCAGCATTTGGTTTTGAATTAGAGCTTTTCGGGGAAAGAACATATCTGGTACGCGTTGTGCCGGCGGTTTTAGCTGGAGGTGACTGGCTGACGGCTATCCGAGAGATACTGGATGAACCTTCGACGGGAAATGAAAGACTTGAAGCTATGATGAAATCCATGGCATGTCACAGTGTGGTAAGGTCCGGTCAATTATTATCCGATGAAGAGATGCGCAACCTGATCCGGCAGATGGAACAGGCGGAACAGCCTTTTACGTGTCCTCACGGACGTCCTACGTTAATCAACCTCACGGTGTCTCAGTTGGAAAAAGAATTCGGGCGTAGCTAATCGAACCGGGGTACTTAATATGATTAGACCGGAATATAAACAGAGAGGCGATTTCGCCTCTCTGTTTCTTGTTTGATAAAATATTGGTCTTTTATTCTGTGTCGGTTTTGTTATCATCGCCGGGTGCGGGTTTTTCCGTTTGGGGTTCACCTTTCTCAAGAATGGTAATGAGTTTTTTCACATTGCGATCATCCACCCAGTTGGCCACCATTCCGCCGAGAAAGAGAGCAATGCCGACACCGGTAATTGTCCAACTCAATATATCCATAGTGTAGAGCAGGACAAAACGCATTAAAAATGGAACGGTAACGGCGATCAATAGCCCGATGGTCGAAACAATACTGTAGACCACATCATTGTGCCTGACAGATTTAATCTTTTCCTGCATTGCAATAATCCAGGCACGCTCGTTAACAGCACCTTCCAAACGAACGCCGCATTCAGCGCAGTATTTGGCATTCTCGGTTAATTTAGTTTGACAAATAGGGCAGTTAGCCATAAAAATCTCCTTTGGGCACTATTATACCGCCAGAAACGGCGTAAGACAAGGATCTTAACAATTTCCTTTCTATTGGCAATTAATTTATTGAAATTAACGCAAGTTGTTGCGAAATGGCGACCCTTGTCCCTAGTCCTCTTTGAGAAATAGAAGGAACAAAGATCGGATCGGTTGTCGGGGACAATGATGTTAACGGCTGTCTAGAGCTCCGCAACAATTATGTAGTAGTATAAACCGGAATTACTCACGGACTTTACCTTAAAACCTTGTGATTCGATTAATTGAATGGCTTTATCCTGGCTAAATCTGATGGCTTCCGGCGGCCCGAAAGGGCTTTGTTCTTTTTTCCAATCCAGATTAACCAAGCTACCTGAAGGTTTAATCATTAAACGGGCATTTGCCAGCACTTCTAACGGGTCCTGAAAATCATGTAATACGATACCGAAGAAGACGATATCAGCACAGACTTGGCACAAGATAGTTTTTTCAGCTTCGCCAACTTGTGTGGTGATATTTGTGATACCGGCTAGTTTAGTTTTCCGGTTTAAAGCGGCAATGTTCTCCGCACTGACATCCAAGGCATAGATCTTGCCCTTCGCTCCAACTATTTCTGCCGCCGGCAGAGTAAAAAAACCCTGTCCGCATCAAACATCCACCAACGTCATACCCGGTTTTAAACCTATTTCGGATAGGATTGCTTCCGGGTTCTGCCACTTCCGGCGTTCTTCTTCGGGCAAAATATGAAAACCCCGATGTATCAAAGTGTTCCTCCTGTATTTTTACGTATCGGACTTTTTCCGGCATAAAACGGACAATTAAGTTTCGCGCACTGCCCATTGTGTTGCGAATCCCGGCAAACAACTTCTTTAGGCACAGGAAGAGAAATATTCAATTGAGACTTAAGATATTCTACCCCGGATCTGATTGCTACCCTGGCAGCTCTTTTACAACACCGCGGCTGGTCGTCCAGCATTTTCAAAAGACTGGCTGCCGTCGCCCCGATGGCTAGAGAGCGTTCCTTGCCTTTAAGTGGAGTGGCTGAGGTCAGGACACTGACGGCAATCCCCACCCCCACACCTGCGCCACAATTACCGTACAAACCGCACCAGCCACCCGGAAATTTGCCGGCTCTTTCCAGGACTTTTTCAATGGCATTTTCAGGGATAGGGTAGCCCGAGTTGCACACGGCGGCGATGATTACTCCCGGGACAATGGCATGATGCTCCGGACCGTGCATCGGCACCGCCGGATGAGCCATTATCTCCTCCAACATCTCTGAAGGGTCAGTGTTATGAGTGGCAGACAAAAACATCCGCAATATGGCGATAGCGGATTGGCTATGGCATGCATCGCAGATATAATGCCCCGCCGGGCAATAAATTAGCGTGGGTTGTTCTTTACCGCAAAACGAACACTCACGATTTACCGCGCTTGTCGCATAAACTAAGGGCTGCCCACAAATACCGCAATCCACATTAGAAACCAACACAGCTGTTTTTTCATTTTTGGTTCTTTTTACCCTGTAAATAGTCGATCATGGGCTGTGTCACCAGCGGCACCAGGTCTCCAATCATATGAGGCATCAGGTTATCCATGACACCGGGCATGATATCGGGCATTTGCTCCGACATATAATCCGGCATGGGGATACGATCTGCCACGCGCGCCAACATCGTTGGCATTACTTTGGGCATCATCATCGGCAGTAACCGGGGGAAAAGAATCGGGAACATCGGTTTCATCAGGTTGAGAGCGCCGGGAATTTTGCCCATGCCGCGCATCATCGGCCCCATGCCGAAAGGCATAGAATCAATTAATTCCGGCCACATCGTCCCCATCAAATCAGCAAAACCCTGCGGCGTCATTAGTGCGATCATCGCTTCGAATACCGCCCATTGCCGCTGGACTTCTGGGTTGGGATCTGGGAAATTATACCCCAAACGGGATGCCGCAAATCTTGCCAGGTCCACCACTTCAACGGATGATTGTTTTTTTTCGGCGCTCACGCGTAATTGGAATTCGCAACAGGGACATAAGGCAAGCACCGTCTCAGCCCCGGCTTGCTTAGCTTCTTCAAGACGGCCCGCTCCAATACCCGCCGCGATCGGAGGGTCTTTAATTAGAGTTAATACGCTACCGCAACAGTGGGCTTTCTCGCGGTTGTGTTCCATCTCGACCAGTTTCACATTGGGGATAGCTTCAATCAATTGGCGAGGCGGGTCGTAAACTCCGGAGGCTCTACCGATATGACAGGAATCGTGCCAGGTAACGGTTAAAGGTTGATCCTGATTGGCGGGGAATTTAAATTCCCCGCTCTTAATTTTCTCGGCAATCACCTCGGTATAATGTCTGGCAGTAATATTATATTCAATGCCGAGTTTTTTCGCCCATTCGGGGTAAACACTGCGCCACATCATATCGCAAGCGGGACAGGATGAAATTACGGTATCTGCGCCTGCGTCTTTTACTGCCTGGATGTTTTTGCGTATAGTCTCTTCGAAAACGTCCCATTTACCGCAAACCAGCATCGGAGTGCCGCAGCAGTTTTCCTTTTCTCCCAGGTAGGTGAAATCCACTCCCGCCTTGTCCAGAAGTCTTAAACTGGCCATGCCGATATCATGTTCCACATAACTTACCGTGCAACCGGCAAAATAAACCGCCTTGGCTTTATGCATCGGTCCGTGTCTCTCAATCAAATCCTTAGGGAACCAATCGGTACGGTTTTTCCGGTAGCCGGCCCAAATATCGCCTTCTTTACGAGTTGCCGCGGCCATCATTTCAAACGGAGGGATGGTCATGCGCTTTTCTTCGGTGATCAACTGCCCACGTAATTTCATCCAGGACGGCTCGATAGGAAGTGATGCTGAGCAGCGTAGGTTACAGAGCTCACAGGTAGTACAAGCGAGAATGGTTCCTACCATGAACTGATCCCATTTTTCGCGACCTTCCATGTGTTCTCTAAGCCAGTACCACTTGCCTCTCGGGCTCTGGCTTTCCCACCCACGACCGTAAAACTGGTCGCATTCATCCACACAATAGCCGCACTGCGAACACGCATAGGCAAACCAAGCAACATCAGCGGGAATATCTTTCACCGGTCGGGTTATTCTTTCGCCAATCTCTGTAACTACATGATTTCCAAAAGGTCTGATAACCGGTTCAAATTTTTCCGCCAGCCCCATAAAACTATTGATCAGACCTTTGCCGATGACCTTACCCGGATTCATGATTCCCAGCGGGTCGACTTCCTTCTTGAATGAAATTAATCTTTCCAGCCTCGATTTCCCCAAAATTTTTTGAGCTTTGTTGGCATAATACAATCCGGTGGAATAGGCTCTGCCGCCGTGTTTTTCCGCGATACTCATTACGGTTAAAGACAATCCGAAAACAAAATTATAATTGAATTTCCGCTGATCGCTGGGAATGAAGCCCAGTATCACGATTTCCGGTTGTCCGCTGGCTCCGTTACGGATGGCAATGCCTTCTTTTATCAGGGGCTGATTGACCAGTTTTTCAAGGTCCGAAATTACCATACCCAAATTCTTTAGTGGTACTACCACTTCGGCCGGGACGAGACTGGGTCCAAGCCTTTTGATGATCATGATTTTAAACCGGTTTTCCCACTCGTGATGCGCGATTTTTTCGGATAATATTTCCGATTTACTGGCCGTGACGATTTCCTGCAGCGGTTTGATTACTTTTTCACTATCTTTCTTACGGAAAGCCATTGTAGTGATATATATTTTGGGCATAAGGACTCTTTCTTCAACGGAATGTCCCAGGTGTTCCATCAACGGCGCGATATTCCTCAATTCGGCCATGCGGGGGTTGATGAACGAAAGTGACCAGATCGGTAATTTTTTATCGATAACAAACTGGATTAGTTGCTGCAATTGGATACCGTCGGGACTACCTATGGCGACGACTTCTAAATCCTCGAGCGGCTGCACTTTCAGGGTAATCTCACTGATGAAACCGGTGATGCCGCCCATTTCACTAACCAGATCCAATTCTTTATCTTTAAGGACTCTAATTTGGCCACTAGCCGTGACCAGCTTGACGCTGGTCACATTATCCCGAAACCAGCCGGTTTCAAACGAACCGAAGCCGGCGCCACCTTGAGCTAACCAACCGCCGAGAGTGCCTGCGGGGTAGCTAGAAGGGTAGGAACACAGAGTAAGTCCTTGCTCTTTGAGACGGTCATCCAGTTTTTCGAACACAATGCCCGGTTCTACTGTAGCTGTGAGATTTGACTTATCGATGTTCTTAACATTTTTCAGGTAGTGAAAATCCACCACGATACCCTTTTTTACGGGCAATACACCACCGTACCCGGTAGTAGCCTTACCGCGAGGAGTAAGCGGGATTTTTTTCTCAGATGCCCACTTCACAATCTCGACCAGTTCAGTCTCGTTCTTTGGTTGAACGACCGCATCCGGGGTGGTATTCCCTACCAGTGGTTTGACTAAACCCGGTAGTGCCGCTACATCGTGACCGTAGAGTTTACGCTCGGTTTTGTTAAAATTTACTCGATCACCGTACTTAGCTTCCAGGTATTTTCTATCAGCAACATCGATTTTACCCATTTATCTCTCCTCGAACAGTAATTTTCTTGCTGGGATTCTTGCTTAATAATTTTTCGGCAACCCGCCGGTTTTTGGCTAGATTATTCAATAGTACCTCCTGCACGATATCGCAAGCCTGGCAGATACGCAGATCGGTAATGCTATAATAAATATTGTTACCGTTGCGACGTGGTTGGACTACACCTTTTGATCTTAAAATCCCTAATTGACGTGAAAGAACTGCTTGCGGTATTCCGGTGTTTTTCACTAATTCGGTTACCGTTTTTTCTCCTTTCCTCAATTCGGAGATAACCATCAACCTTTTAGGGTCGGCGAAAGATTTACACATCTCAGCTTTCAGCTCGTATAATTCAGCGTTATACCTGTCCATATTTACCTCGCTCTCATAGTAGATTTATATATTTACATTACTATATATACTTAGTATAATACTTTAGCCTAAAATGTCAACATCTGGCTACCCTAACACTGCTCGAAGAGGTATTTAAAACAGAGAACTACTTGCCTCTTCCTCGACCAAACCTTGTAAGCTCGTATAATTTTAAACGTTTGCATTATCACCCAGATTGATGATTGTCAGTATTAATCAATTGAAAAGGTCGACGAGTTGAAGGATAACGAACCTCACTCTTTCCAGAATTCCTCTCCCAAAAGGAGAATATGAATTAACAAGGTGGAGGGCAATAAATTTGCCTTCCACCATCTGGAAGTTCTGTTTTGTCCCATTCGGGTTACATGCCGGGCATGGCTAACCCAAACCCGGGGTAAATGTGGAGACCAGCCTTTAGTTGAATACTAATTAGATAGTGGTGCAGCAACTTGGTAACCTTTGTCCCCAGCCCTTTACTTGGAGGCTAGCTTTGATCGGCTTCATCGAAATAATGACAAAAAGATAAATTGTATACGCCCGCCGGTTAATCGATAAGGCCAGCTCTGTTCAGTAAATTCTTGACCGAGTTACGGGCGGGTGATGTCGCCGGCAGTTCCCAAAGAGACCGGTTGTGGAGGTTGAACTCGCGGACCTGAGGGTCGAAATCCACCTTTCCCAGAAATACCTCACCGCTATTTTTAAAAAGAGCCGATGATTTATCATCAAATTCATGGTTGCCAACGATATACAGATGCTGGTAAAGCATGCCTACCTGTCGAGTGATTTTCTTGACACGTTCAATATGTTTTAAAGATTTGGCTGAGGGATCGACGACGATAAACAAGTCATCGATGTTGCCCACTACCCGGCGATTAAGGTGTTCCAGTCCGGCTGGTGAATCGATAACGATGTGGGAGTAATTTCTACCCACGGCCGGAATGACGAATTCAAATAGTAGATTAGCCGCACGGTAATCACCCTCCGTCCAGCGTGGTCCCAGTGAAATTAGATCGAAATCCGTGGAACGATATTGCGTATACCATTGGAACAACAACGGTAATTTCATCCCGAGGTCGCCGCCACCCAATTCCAATAGAGCATCTTCGTCCACAATATCTCCGGTCAATTCAGAGAGGGTTTTCAGCGGCAATTCACGACCGGCTTCGGTCTTAATCTGCGTGTTCTCCAGATCGATGCCCAGCATGGCGCCGAGGCTTTGATCGGGGTCGATATCGCATAACAAACGGGGAGGTGTTAAATACCGGCTAGCCAGTGCCGTAAAGGTTGATTTGCCGGTGCCGCCACGGCCTGTCACCAAGATAACGCGCCCGGTTTTTTCTTTGCCCCGTGTCAAACGGTTAATCTGGGCACTTTCAGCGATGGCGCGTGAGGCATAATTATCATGGTTGACCGTCATTATTTTCCTCGTTGCGACATTTCAAGGAAATTTGTAAGGTGTCGATTTTATCGACACCTTTCAGGCTGTGAGCCATGGCCAACAGGACGTTGGTAACAAATTCCCGCGGGAAAGAACTCAAGTCAATTTCTTGTTCATTGACGTACAATTTTGTGTAAGTCCATTGCGGCCGGATGAAACCGGTTTCCAATAAATCGGCAATACCTTTGATATCATCCGGGGAGAATTGCCGGGTGTTGGTTGGCAGCGGTTCATCGGTCACAATCGCTACCAGTTTTTTCAAATTGATAAGTGGCGGCCCGGCAACACGACGGTGCATTTCAATCTTGGGGGAGTCAGACTGTTTGAAGCCCTCGGTAAGAATCAGATCGTATCCATCACCCAGTAATCTGGCGGCTTCTGCCAACGATGCCGGTTGCGAAGTTGGCTTGATTAAGACCATTTGATCCGCTCCCGCCATGACCACGGCTTCACTGCCGGCTTGCAAATGCCGTTGACTGTTTTTCGTTTCGTCAGATAGTTTCATTCCCATGGGAGTATGCTTGACGGTAGCAATGGAGTAACCGCGTGATTTTAATTCGACGATCAGTTTTTCGAGCAGAGTGGTTTTGCCGGCGCCCGACCGACCGACAATTGAAACTAGCGGTACCATATTCACACCTCGACAGTTTTATTTGCGGCGGTAGGCTTTCTTCCAGGGATCGCGCCGTAATGTGAGATAATCTTGCAGAGCAGTTTTAACGGCATCGGTGGCTAACTGGGCACAGTGGTAATTACCTTCCGGAAGCCCGTCCAATCCACCGACAACAGCCATAAAATCCATTCTCAACACATCGCCGACGTTTTTTCCCCGTACTAACTCCGAGGTCATGCTGCCACAGGCAATAGTCGCAGCACAGCCATCGGTCCAAAAGCTGATATCCTCAATGTTGTTGTTTTTTACCTTCAACCAGATTTCCATCGATTCACCGCATTCACTATGAACACTGGCGAAACCATCAGGGTCGGGCAAGCTGCCGGCATGACGGGGACGCACTGCATGATCAGCTACGGTGTCATTGTATGCCTGGCGGATATTACCGAAGATTATGGCCTGGATTTCCTCCATCGGGTCGTTCATGTTATGGACTCCGTTTTCTGTGCCACTATTTGTGTTACTGCATTTGCCAGGTCTTTAACGAATGGCGAGTTGTAACTCTCGATTTTACCTTCATCGCAAAGACGGGCAAGCTCGGGATCAATAGGCAGTTGTGCTAACAAGGGCGCGTGCGCTGCTTTAGCCAGGGTTTCACCTTTGCTTTTACCGAAGAGTTCGTATTTTTTCTTTAATTCAGGGACGTAAAAATAGCTCATGTTTTCCACGATGCCCAGAATGGGTTTCTCCATTTTTTGTGCCATGTTAACCGCTTTTTTCACGATCATTTCCACCAAACTCTGCGGAGTAGACACGATAATGACTCCTTCGATCGGAATGGATTGCATGACAGTTAGAGGGGCATCCGCGGTGCCGGGCGGAAGGTCGATGATCAGGTAGTCCAGATTACCCCAAAGCACCTCCTCCCAGAACTGCTGGATGGCTTTAGTGAGTAAGGGAGCGCGCCAGATAACGGCGCTCTCCTGTTCCGGCAACATCAGGTTCATCGATATTATATCGATACCCGATTCCGAAGCTACCGGCAATATTCCGTTTTCACTTCCCAACGGCCGGTTTTTCAAACCGAACATCCGCGGCATACTGGAGCCGGTGATATCGGCATCGAGAATACCCACAGAATTGCCGGTGCGTTGTAAAGATATTGCCAGCAAGGCAGAGACCGCCGATTTACCCACACCGCCTTTACCGCTCATAATAGCGATGATGTGTTTTATGTGGTTGAGATCGGCGGGTTTTGTTTCGACATAGCTGACGGTGATATTGGCGATATTAGTTTTGGACAGAGCTGCCCGGATACCGTCGGTGAGGTATTCCTGTAATTCGGTATTAATTGCTGCGTTCGCCAGAGTGATCTCTACGACGTCGTTAAGAATCGTGATATTATTCACCAGATTCAGGTCGATCAGGCTTCGCTCGGCCGCCGGTACGATTACGTTTTTCAGGGCTTCTCGTATGGTTTGTTCAGTAATCATCATTTACCTCTACCCCATTATAGAGCCTCGCGAGGTGTTGACGCCAACCGAAATCACCAGGCTAGATATCCACTAAAATGGTTGGGATATATCCATGATAAAGAGTTAATAATGGTAATTGAACTACCTGATAATCATCGCCTCACGGTGCGGACCGACGGATATGTAGGAGATGCGCATGCTGACAAGTCGTTCGATCTGTTCGATATATGCCTGTGCCGCCCTGGGCAATTGCTCAAAATCACGTACTCCGGTTATGTCCTCATTCCACCCCTCCATTTCGATATAAACCGGTTCGGCTTTACCCAGCTCCGGAACAATGGGAAAATAATCGATGACACGGGAACCGACGCGGTAATGAGTGCATATTTTAATGGTGCTCAATCCGGAGAGCGAGTCAAGTTTCGTAAGTACCAGTTCGGTGGCGCCGCTGACCTCAATCCCGTAAAGAGATGCCACAGCATCGAAGTATCCGATACGACGCGGGCGTCCAGTCAACGCCCCATACTCGAACGATGTTTCTCGTAAATTGTCGGCCAGTTCACCATGTATTTCGGTAGTAAACGGACCTTCCCCCACGCAAGTAGAAAACGCTTTCATGATACCCGTCACCACCGATAATTCTTTTTTGAAATATCCGGAACCGTTAGGTCCATAGTTGGAGATAGTCGACGATGAAGTGGTAAACGGGTAAATGCCGTAAACGATATCCCGTAAAGCCCCGAGTTGCCCTTCAAGGATGATATCGTGATTATTTTCCCTTATTTCCCGGAAAATCCGGAAGGTATCGCAGATATGCGGTTTTAACACCTCACCCCATTTAATCGCCCAGTCGTACACTTCTTGGGGAGGGATTCCCGATTTATGGTAAATATTTTCAAATAACCGGTTTTTTAGATCAAGGCAGCGTTCGATTTGCTCTTGCAGGTAGTCCGGGTATAACAAAGCCCCGATTTGAATGGCGTTTTTCATGTAACGATCTCCGTAAACAGACGCAATACCCTGCCTAGTAGAGCCAAATTGATTCTGTCCCAGCCGTTCTTCTTCATATTCATCCTGTAATTGATGAAACGGAAACGTAATCACTGCGCGGTCAGAAATCTTATAATTCTGACTATCGATACTAATCCCGCGTTTTTGCAGGTCGTTCATTTCGTTAACCGCCGCTTCCAGGTTGATTACGGTACCCGGTCCCATGATATTCACTACCTGTGGATAAAAAATGCCTGAAGGGATGAGATGGAGCTTAAAAATGCCGAATTCATTCTCGATAGTGTGCCCGGCGTTATTACCGCCCTGATAACGGATGACAAAATCTGCGTTACGAGCAAAATAATCGACGCTACGTCCTTTCCCTTCATCTCCCCAGTTTACCCCCACGATAATTCTGACTGACATAATCACTCCTTAAAACACGAAAAGCGTTCCAATAAAAATCGTAAAACCTGAGAATACCAGGCACAATGATACGCCGAAAATGCTGTCTGAAACCGTATCTCATTTTGTTGAGACCACGTCTCAATGTTTTTGGTATACTCTATAGGGGAAAGGTTAAAATGTTTGTCGGGTCGCGGAATTAAGGGCGGGTGAATTATGGAGATTATTGATCTTGATAAATCAGCCCTGGAGATAGCCAGGAAACATTTACTGCAAAATATCAGCTATCGAGAACTCGGGAAGAAGTACTATGCTTCGCCGGCAACCATCCACCGCCGTTTGACGAAATGGCTATCGGAAGGCCGGTTTGACCTCCATGACAAATTGGAAGGTAAAACGGCGGCATTTATCAGTGCACGAGAAGATGAGTTGGGAGAATTACTAACACGAAAGACAGGCATCTGGAGAGCCCGGGTGGCACGTATCTCAGGTGTAGAGCCGGCGTACACTTTACAAATTCCCGAAAAACCTGATCCAGAGTGCCTTAAAACTGTTTATAAGGCGAGCGACGAATTGCACCGTTGTTTGGGAGAAATCGCGGCGGAATTGATCCTGAGTGGTTTGCGCAAAAATATGAACATCGGTGTTTCTTCCGGACGCGGTGTCGGGTTTACGATTGAAAAAATGAGCGAAATGGTCAAGCAGACGCCTTCGCGGGCGAGCGGGTACGAGAGCATCCGTTTGGTAGCGCTTTGCGGCGGAGCTCATGTGGGAATGTGGGAGTTTACTAACAGTCGGGACTTCGATGCAGATGAAAATGTTTTTGCGTTATCCATGATTTTAAAAACCCCACGCCGCAATATCTCTTATATGACCGGGCCGATATCAATGGGTAATAAAGGCATGCAATTACGGACAAATTTCAAATCTAATCTGGACATGGCAATCATTGGGTTGGGACAATTGAATACCCAGCATCAGTATTTCCGGGATCACGATGCTTTACAGTTACAAACGGTGTCTGAGCCGATCCGTAAATTGATCGAATGGCAAACCCGTAATCCCGACCTGCTAGACAGTGTGGCGGAAATAGTGCTCAGGTTATATCCTTCGGTAAACAGCCAGCTTATACCCGAAATTCGTGAGATTATCAGCGAGACTAATCGTAATGTACTGGCAATTAATCCGGAAAAAATAAAAAATGCCGGGGAAACCGTATTGATCGCCGGCGGTAAACAAAAAGTGGATGCTTTACTTGGACTTTTAACAGGAGAGTATCCTCAGGCGCCGATCGATAAGAAAAATCTTACACTTGTCACCGATGCCTGGACGGCAGAAACGATTATCCAGAGAATCTCGCAAAGAGAAGCAAGAAAAAAGCCTAATTTCAATGTGGATGTCGGTGTTCCTAATGGCAATAGCTGTTAGTTGACTCCAATTACCTGGTATACTTTCGTTAAATCCAGGTTTTGGGACATTAATTCTATAAACCGATTTAATTTGCCCGGTTGATGAAATTTAGTTGTTAGTATGTTTTCTTCCATCCGGTTGGCAATCGTCTGGGCATTGAGTCTGGTAGTAATGATAGGAACTTTTTTATCCCGGGCGCGTAATTGGACCATCGGTATCACTTCGGCTTCGCCGTAGATTACCATCGCCGCGGTATCAGTAGCGAGAGCAGCCATTTGCAAATCGGAACGTTCTGCCCTCAGGATGGCTAGTTTCCCGGATTTGAGGTTGAAATACGGCAGCGCAGAATCTACGGTTAAGGCTCCCAACATATAGTTTAAGATAAGGGTGTCTTTCATTTCCGAGTTACTGATAATTTGCCCTTCGATCAACTTTGTCAGATCGCTCAAGCTAAAGGTTAAAAGAGCTTTGTCTTCCGGCAAAGTACCTAAGAAATTAGCATTTTGTGCTCGAAGTGTTTGGATTTTGGTGTTTACGGATTTGATCTGGCTAACCGGGATTTTGTTCAGGACCAGTCCATCGATCGTCCCTTTGTTTTTACCCAGTAAATCCGGCAGGATATCCATATCGGAATAACCAGCAATCATTAATATCTTTCCGGGTAAAATCTGCCTCACAGCAGAGGTGGTATTTTCAATTAACACTACGTCCTTACCAGTGGCAATTTTTTCGAAAGTAAATTTAATACCAGATGCTAAACTAGCCTCATCATGATATGTCGGGGAAATCAGGTCCAGGAGGTCTGTCAGGGAAAGGATATCTTTGAGAAAGGCAGAATCAGTATCGGGAGCAGTCCCAATAACGGGTTTAAAATACCCGCATTTGTTGCCTTTCACCGATAAAAGTTTACCTAAGCCGGCACAGATAGCAGTTTTGCCAGCACCATGTGAAAGAGAAGTGACATGCAGGATAACCATGATATGTTCGCCTCCCATTAGAATCGGCAATTTCAAACTATTATAAACTGTTCGAGGGATTTGGTAAAGATGAGGAACCTAAATATATACCCGCACAAGAAAGGCGAATGGTAACACATGGATGTAAAGATGTTTAACCCTCCATTTTGTAGAATTTCCACCTTGTCACATCCAGGTTAAAGTTGCTCTGTTCAGCCAGAACCGAAGAAACCAATTACGATACAAAGATCTAAAAATAGCTAATGAGCTAGCTGACATAACATGAGCTAAATTGACAGTCGATAGTCAATAATAATAAATTGAGATTAGACTTATAATCTGTTGAATATAGAATATACTAAGATCCGCGGTGAAAAGAAGGAAGGAGTAAACATGTCAAGGATCCCCAGCATGTCTTTAGCAGGTCAGGTTGCGATGGTCACCGGTGCCCGGCGCGGCATTGGTGCTGAAACGGCGTTGGTTTTGGCTGAAGCGGGTGCCGACGTAGCTATCTGCGATCTGGTGACAGAAAAGGGTGAATTAGATGCCGTGGCAACAGAAATACGCGGTATGGGTAGAAAGGCTCTCACTTTTAAAGTGGATGTGAGAGAAAAACTGCAGGTGCAGGTAATGGTCGACAAGACGGTCGAAACATTTGGTAAAATCGATATTCTAGTCAACAATGCCGGTATCGGCATGGCTGAAGGTCCCCATGAACCGGAAAAATTTGAAGAACGGCAAAAGCAAATGCAAGAACATATGGCAGAGTGGATGTCTGCTAAATCTATGGTCAGCCGTTACGAAGAAGCCAACTATGAAAAAATATTAGAGACCAATCTTCGCAGTGTGCTGGTGTGCAGTCGGGCGATAAGCGAGGTGATGATAAAAAATAAATACGGTAATATTATCAACCTCTCGTCAATACAGGCATACGACCGCGGAGGCCCTGCCTGGGGGGCTTACAGCGTTTCGAAGAGGGGTATTCTCATGATTACAGAGGGCTTAGCCGTAGATTTGGCAAGGCACAACATCCGGGTGAATGCGATTGCTCCCGGCGGCATTGTCACCGAGATGATGCGGGACTTTTGGGCTCGGCCGCAAATGTTACAGATGCTGGAATCCAAGATGTTATTGGGTGGGAAGCTCATTAATGCCGATACCTGCGCTAATCTGATTCTCTTTTTAGTTTCCGATTTGGCGAAATACATTACGGGACAAACTATTACTATTGATGCCGGCTTAAGCCTGGCACGTTAATCCGGGCAAGTAAAAAGGGGAGGACGCCTGTCCTCCCCTTTTTAAACCAACAATCTCCGATTCAATGTTTCCAGAACGATTACATATTGCGATATTTCAGGATGTAATCTCCTTCGGTGCCGGTTTGTATTTCAAAGGTTCCGAAAGCAATGCTAGACATTTGGATAGAGGCGACAAGGTTCGCTAGATGAACAGTCATAATATACTTTATCTCCGATTTGAGTAAATTTACGGGTAGCATTCATTAATCCGTTTGTAAACCAGATGGTTTGAAACGCCTTGCAATGGGGGCAAAATGCCAATACTTCAACTGGAAAGGATTCAAAGGCAATGATCCTGGTTTTTAGCCTGCGTTCTTTTACTTCGATAGCGGTATTTATGTTAGTACCCTTCTTTCATATTGTTTCGCCATTGTAGACGATAACCGGTGTCGAAGTCATAAAATGTGGGATGGAATTATTACATATTTATGTCATTTTACTGAGTTAGCGGAACGATTCTAAGAGTAAGCAATTTAGCCAAAATAAAAATCACAGTAAGTGATAAAAAAGAAAGAACAGAGAAGGTTAAGACTGCCCGTTAATCCTCTACGGGTTGAAAAATATAACCGGTTTTAGATGCCGTACGGATAATCTTCGGGTTTTTGGGGTCTTCTTCGATTTTCAGTCTTAAGCGACTGATCCAGGTTCTGAGAATTTGAATATCGTTACGGTATTCCGCCCCCCAGACCCGTGTTAAGAGTTCTTCATAAAAAATCAGGCTGCCACTATTTTTTACCAGTTCGCTAAGGAGCAGCCATTCGATTCTGGTTAATTTTGTTTCCTCACCATGAACGAGGACGACGTGTTTATTAAAATCTATACTGATTCTACCCATCACCAGGTTTTTCGGATTTTTCCGCTGCGCCGCATTACTGACGCGGCGTCTGACTGCCTCGATTCTAGCAACCAGCTCATCCGGGTTAAAAGGTTTAATCATATAGTCGTCAGCGCCTAACCCCAGGCCTTTAACTCTATCGATCGAATCTCCCCGAGCGCTTAGCATGATTACCGGCACGGAGGAAAAGACACGTAGCCTCTTTAAAGTCTCAAATCCGTCCATTTTAGGCATCAGTATATCGAGAATAATCAAATCAGGGGCTTGAGATTGCAATAATTCGAGTGCTTCACTGCCATTAGAGGCAACCAGTACATCGTAGTGTAACGATTTCAGTTTTGTTTTAAGAAAATTTAATATCCGTTCTTCGTCATCAACTAATAAAATTGAAAATTGTTTCACAGGATTCCTCTAAATATCTGTTGTGCTTCAAATCATAATCTTCCGGAAACTGAGTGTCAAGAAAACTTCTTCGTCAAGATTTAAACTACTATCTATTTAGCCATGCCAACTGCCGGGAGGGCGAAATAAAACGTCGACCCCGCCCCAATTTTAGATTTTACCCAAATACGTCCGTTTTGAGCTTTAACCAGATGCTCGCAGACAACCAGTCCGAGCCCTGTGCCGGTGGTGGTTTCTTCTTTAAACTCCAGCCTTTCAAACGGCCGGAAGAGCCGTTTTTGGTTAGCAGCTGAGATACCTCGGCCATGATCGCGGACTCTAAATATAATTTCCTGGTTTACTAAAATAGCCGAAATGTGGATAATACTTTGCGAAGGCGAGTACTTGAAGGCGTTACTAATCAGATTACGCAGTATCTGTTCCAACCGGATACGGTCTGCCATGACAGTGAGTTTACGATCACATTTAAGTGTAATTTTCCGAGTAGCTACCTGCCGCTTGATTCTGTTAATGACGTTTTTGATCGTAGTGTACACATCAACCGATTCCTCGGTTATTTGTAACCTATCCGCCCGAGCTCGAGCCAATTCCAGTAAGTTAGTCAAGATCGAAGAAAGTTCATCGGCTTCCCAGTAGGCATCGTAAATAAGTTGAAGGGTATCTTTTTGAGATAGATTATTGTGTTCGGTGAGCACGGTATCGAGAGCCCCGAGGACAACGGTAATGGGGGTACGCAATTCATGTGACACCAAACCGATGAAATCGTCTTTTAAACGATCCATCCTCTTCAAAATATCCAATTCCTGTTCTCGTTCTCTTAATTGCTTCAGGACCCTCTCCCGTTCTTTACGTATGACTACTTCCTGTAACTCACGTTCAATAGCTGGTCCGAGGCGGGCAAAATTACCTTTTGTAAGATAATCGGAGGCTCCGGCTTTCATGGCTATTACGGCGGTCTCGTCGCTAATTTTACCGGATATGATGATGAAAGGTATGTCCAGTCCTTTTTCACGGATCATTTTCAAAGCCTCAAGTCCGCTAAATCTAGGCATCACAAAATCAGAAATAACGATGTCCCATTTCTCATTTTCAATAGAATTTCGTAATGCCTCGGCATTATCAACCCGTAAAGAAAAGGGATCATAACCAACGCGCCGAAGTTCTCTTAAGAGAAGTATGGCATCGTTTTCTGAGTCTTCAATCAGGAGCACGCGAAGGGGTGTTTTCATACTTACCATTCGCTTACCGACCAGGTGGTGCTTCGTTAAGGACCAGCCAGTATAAACCTAAA
>Ga0209777_10002985_pt1 | contig 21499 bp, 16 predicted proteins | sample FrelakmetHBP12HB_FD_187147 | JGI IMG/M metagenome (GOLD analysis project Ga0209777, IMG submission 187147) | Freshwater lake sediment microbial communities from the University of Notre Dame, USA, for methane emissions studies -HBP12 HB (SPAdes)... | ecosystem: Environmental > Aquatic >...
CCACACGCGGCCCGTATCGGCGGTGCGGCCCAGGAGGACGAGCGACCGCTCGACATAGTTCGGCGGATCCTTCCGGGTCCACCGCGTCGGCCCGATGCCGCGCGGGGCGACGATGAAGACGGCGTCGCCGTCCTGGCGGACCTTGTCAATCCAGGCGGCGTCGGGCGCCGCGTCCGTCCCCTGGACGACGAGGAGCACCCGCTTCGGCGCCTCCGGCGTCGCCCCGGCCGGGAGCGGCAGGGGAATCTCGATGCCCGGCTCGGTCCCAAGGTGCAGGCCGTCGGGGCCGTCGCCTACCTCCTTCGCCGCGGGGATCCGCTCGGGGAACGTGCGGAACGCCACGCGCCGCAGCTCGTCCTGAAGGCCGTGTTTCCAGGCGACAAACTCGCCCTTCTTCGGCAGTTCGACCTTGGCCATCGGGACAAACGACTCGTCGATCGTCGCATTCAGCGCGTCCTTCGGCAGGTCGGAGTCGGCCGGGAACACGCGGAGCTTTTCCGGCGGAATGAGGTAGCGGCGCTCCTCGTGCGACCCGGAGGCGATGTCGACCTCGCTGTCGGTGACGACGCGGGGATCGTTCTTCAGGTGCATGTTGATGAAGCGATAGACCCCCTGCCGGATGTCCTTTCGATAGTCGTGGCCGCCGATGCTGACGACGCAGTCGACCGAGTCGCTCGCCCCGTACAGGCTGTAGACGCGCTTGAGGCGGTTGATGATCCGCTCGTTCCCGTCCATCGGGAAGATCGAGTCCTGGTCGCTGTTGACGAAGAGCATCGGCCGCGGCGCCACGAGGCCCAGGATCCGCGTCCACGGCCACTGGAACGTGTTGTACATGAACATGCAGTCGCAGTGGCCGTTGATGACGAGGTGCGGGATGTGGCACTCCAGGTCCGAGAAGCCGCTCACGGGGACGGCCACCTTCACGCGTTCGTCGGCGGCCGAGATCCAGGTCGTCGCGGCGCCGCCGCCGCTGGCGCCCGTGACGGCGATCCGCCCGGCGTCGACGTCGGGCCGGCCCACCAGGTAATCGATGCCGCGGATGCCGTTCCAGCACTCCAGGCCCGCCGGCGTGTAGCCGCGCGAGTGCCACCACCAGCGTCCCTTGCTGTAGGTGCCGTGATGCTCGCCGGCGATCTCGCCCAACTCCACCGTATCGAGCGTCAGGCAGACGTATCCGTGCCGCGCGAACCAGAGGCCGTGCGACTCGTAGTACGTCTTGTTGCCGTTGCGCCCCATGCCCCCGTGGCCGCACAGGTAGAGGACGGCCGGGAACCGCTCGCCCGGCTTCGCGTCGGCCGGGCGGTAGAGGTTGCCCGTCACGTAAAGGCGCGGGCGGCTCTGGAAATGCAGCATGTCGACGACGAACCCGTCGCCCCTGAGCGTCCCCGTGATCTTGGCCTGAAGCGGGGTCTTCTCGGGCATCGGGTCCAGGCCGAGCATGTAGAAATATTCTTTAATGCACTCGGCGCGGCGGCCCTGCCAGTCGGCGAGGGACTTCGAGTCGGTGGCGACGAGGTCGGGGAGCCTCTTGACCTCGCGGGCGAGGTACTTCTGGATCATCGGATCGCCAGGCGCGTCGCGGTCGGGCGTGCCGAACATCTGGCCCTTGGCCATGGCGGTGAACGTCGCCAGGAGGCAGAGAACGAGAAGCGCGGTGAGGTATGGCATGGGACGGCTCCTTCCTCGGGACGGCATCATGTTACCATGTGGCGCGGCGGGGCCAACGAAAACCTGGCGGGGCCTTGCCTTCGTAGGGCCATGATACATCATGGCCGGCCTTTGACGTGGTTCCGGCGAACTGACACAACGGCCGGCCACGATGTATCGTGGCCCTACGACGGAAGGGCAACCGTTTTGACGTTCTTGCATCCAGGTCGGCCCTTCTGGTAGACTCGTGCCATCCTGGTCCCATCGCCACGGGGGGACGCCGCATGAACAGGCTCCTATTGGCATTCTTGCCGCTTCTGCTCGCGTTCGTCGCGGCCGCTGCCGGCTGCAAACAGGAGGCCGACTGGAAGACGCTCAACGACGAGGCGTGGTCGCTATTCGAGCAAGGGCACTATGACGAAGCCCTTGGGGCGGCGGAGACGGCGCTTGAGATGGCTGAGAAGGCCGGCGGACACGATCATCCCAACGTGGCCACGAGCTTGGACATCGTGGCGCTGGCGTACCAGGCTCAGAGCCGGTACGCGGAGGCCGAGCCGCTCTACAAGCGCTCGCTGGCCATCCGGGAGAAAGCCCTCGGCCCCGACAGGCCCGAGGTGGCCCGGCCCCTGAGCTATCTCGCGGCGCTCCTTCGGGTGCAGGGCCGGTACGCGGAGGCCGAGCCGCTCTACCAGCGTTCGCTGGCGATCCTGGAGAAGACCTTCGGCCCGGACCATCCCGACGTGGCCTTGGCCATGGGCAACCTCGCGGAACTGTACCGGACCCAAGGCCGGTACGCAGAAGCCGAATCGCTCTACAAGGACTCGCTGGCGATCATGGAAAAGGGCGGGGGCACGGGGTATCCGGACCTGGCCAAGAACTTAGGCAACCTTGCGGATCTGTACAAGACCCAAGGCCGATACACGCTGGCCGAGCCGCTCTATGAGCGTTCCCTGGCGATGTATGAGAAAATCTGCTCACGCGATCATCCTCTGGTGGCCACAGGCCTGTACAATCTCGCGGAATTCTACCGCGTCCAGAACCAGTACACAGAGGCCGAGCCGCTCTACAAGCGTTCGCTGGCGATACGGGAGAAGACATTCGGCCCGAATCACCCCGATGTGGCCGCGTGCCTGAACGGCCTCGCGCAGTTGTACGACAGCCAGGCGCTGTACGCTCAAGCCGAGCCCCTTTACAAACGGTCGTTGGCGATCGGTGAGAAAATCTACGGAGCCGATCATCCTTGGTTGGGAGCCAACCTGATCTGCCTGGCGGGCATGTACCTGAAACAGGGCGGGTACGCGCAGGCCGAGCCGCTCTATCAACGTGCCCTAACGATCCATGAGAAGACCCTCGGACCGGATCATCCCTATGTGGCAAGCGACCTGATCTACCTGGCGAGGCTGTACCAGGATCAAGGCCAGTACGCCCAGCCCGAATCGCTCTACCAACGCGCGCTGGCGATTGATGAGAAGGCCTTCGGACCGGATCATCCCGACGTGGCCACGACCTTGAGCAATCTCGCGTTTCTGTACTACAGGCAAGGTCAGTATGCGCAGGCCGAGCCGCTGTTCAATCGTTCCCTGACAATCTGGGAGAAGGCCTTCGGCCCGGACCATCCCTATGTGGCCACGACTCTCGATAATCTGGGGGCGCTCTACCGTGCGACCGACCGGGCGAAAGAGGCCGAGCCTCTGGAGAAACGGGCGGCCGCGATCCGGGCGATCAAGCGGTGAGACAGCACGCCGCGGGTTGCACGATTCCACGCCAGTGGGGTGCCGCGACCGTTGACGTTTCCGAGCCGAGACCGCGCCACCGTCGCGCCGCCAAGCCACGACAAGTCAACGGCACCGCTCCATAACTGTCGCGGCTCGGTTAAGGCACGACCACGGCAAAACAACGGCGCCGCGGCACGCCGCGGCCTACATTCAAACTTGCACGGCCCGCGTCCCGCCGGTAGAGTTCGCATGGCCCGGCGGCGGGCCGCGCGAGGGACCGCATGAAGCACCTCTTTGCCATCGCCCTGGTCGTCATGGGCTTACTTTCGGTCGTGGCGTGGGCGATCCGGCCCAAGCCGGTGGCCGAGGGCAAGGTGATGCTCGCGTGGGTGAGCGACGACAACCCGGCCCGCCGCGAGCAGATCGCCGTCTTCAACCGCCTCCATCCCGACCTCCACCTGGACCTCGACCCGACGAACGGCGGCATGGAGAAGGTGATCGTCCAGTCGATCGGCGGCGTGGGGCCGGACCTCTTCGACTGCTACAGCGGCTTCGACTTGTCGGCCTACGTCCGGAGCGGCATCGCGTGGGACGTGACGGACGCGCTGGCGAAGTCGGGCATCGACGTCAAGCGCGAGGCCTGGTCGGCCGCCTGGCCGAACGTGCTCTACGAGGGCCGGACCTACGGGTTCCCGACGAACGCCTGCACCAACGCCCTCTGGATCAACAAGGACCTCTTCGACCAGTGCGGCGTGCCGTACCCGAAGGGCCCGTGGACGTGGGAGGAGTTCATCCCGATCGCGCAGAAGCTGACGGTCCGCGACGCGAGCGGCCGCATGCGGCACTTCGGGCTCCTCTGCGACTGGTGGAACTGGCCGGAGTTCATCCTCCAGTGGGGCGGGCGGCTCTACAGCGAGGACGGGACGCGGTGCGTCGTCGACTCGCCGGAGGCAGGCGCCGCCATCCAGTTCATGCAGGATCTCATCTACAAGTATAAGGTGATGCCGAGCCCCGTCGAGGAGGCGGCCATGTCGAGCCAGGGCGGATGGGGCTCGGGGTCGATCACCTTCTTCGGCGGCGGCAAGGGCGCGATGGCGACGGGCGGCCGCTGGTGGCTGTGCACCCTGCGGACGTACGAGAAGCTGCGCCTGGGGGCGGTCGAGTCGCCGCACGAGAAACGCCGCGTCTTCCGCGGGTATGGCCGCGCGACCCTCGTCAACCGCGCGAGCCCCCGGCGCGAAGAGGCCTTAGAGTTCATTAAATATATGGCGGGCAAGGACTACAACGACCTCATCAGCCACCAGGCCGATTCGCTGGCGCCCGTGAAGAAGTACAGCTACACGCCCGAGTACCTGCACGACCCGGCCTATCCGGGCGAGGACTACAACGAGGTCTGGCGCGAGGTGCTGGAGCTCTCGGAGCCGGACCCGATCTCGCCGTTCATCAACGGGAACGCCGCCGGCCGCATCTTCACGAAGCAGATGGACCTCGTGAAGAACGGCCAGAAGTCCGGGGCGGAGGCGATGAAGGACGCCGCGCGGCTCATCAACGAGGAGATCCAGAAGACGCTCCAGATCGATCCGGAGCTGCGGGCCCGGTACGAGGCGATCGTCGCCAAGGGGAAGCCATGAGCCTCAAGGCCCGCCATCGCGACCTCCTCCCGGCCCTGGGGTTCCTCGCCCCGAACTTCCTGGGCTTCATCGTATTTACGGTGGGGCCGGTCCTCTTCTCGCTGGCCGTGAGCTTCACGAACTGGAACCTCCAGCGGACGGTCCCCTTCCGATGGATCGGCCTGGAGGGGTTCGGCGAGATGTTCCGGAGCCAGGACTTCTGGCTCTATTTCCTGAACACGGCGTATTTCATGCTGGGAATCCCGCTGGCCATCGTGGGGGCGCTGGGCCTGGCCCTGCTCCTCAGCCGCCCGCTTCGGGGCGTGGTCGTGTACCGCACGATGTTCTACCTGCCGACGTTCACGAGCGGCGTGGCGCTCATGATCCTCTGGAAGGCGCTCTACAACCCGGACTTCGGGCCGATCAACGCCGTGATCTCGCACCTGACGGGCCTCACGCCGCCGCAGTGGCTCCTGTCGACGTGCAACCTCGTGGGCCTCGACGTGGAACGGGTCGGCCTGACGATGAAGCAGTGGGGCCTCGGGGCCCGCGACGCCATCATCATCATGGGCATCTGGATCGCCATCGGCGGCAACAACATGCTCCTGTACCTGGCGGCGCTGTCGAACGTGCCGCTGGAACTGTACGAGGCGGCCGAGATCGACGGGGCGAGCCGGTGGCAGGCGTTCTGCCACGTCACGTGGCCACAGCTCGCGCCGACCACGTTCTTCATCGTCGTGATGAGCTTCATCGGCGGACTCCAGGGCGGCTTCGAGCAGGCCCGCGTGATGACCCAGGGGGGCCCGGCGGGAACGACGACCACGCTGGCTTACTATATCTATACAAAAGCTTTTGAAGAGTTCCAGATCGGCTATGCGTCGAGCGTGGCGTGGGTCCTCTTCGTGATGATCTTCGCCATCACGCTGGTGAATTGGCGGTTCGGGGCCAAGCAGTTAAACTACTAAAGACAGTTCCAAGTTCCAGGTTCCAAGTGAACAACGCGCCGGAGGCGCGATGCCGTGCCTGGTCGTTCACTTGAAACTTGGAACCTGGAACTTGGAACTGCCGTTCCGCTGCCCTGCGATTAGAGTCTTAGTGCTGGAGTAAGAGATGGCTGCACAACAAACGCCCGGATTCGGCGCCTGGTGGTACCGCCGGGGACGGTTCGGCGCCAGCCACCTCCTGCTGGCGGCGCTGGCGCTGACGATGCTGGCGCCGTTCCTCTGGATGGTCCTGGCGAGCTTCAAGCCGCTCGAGGAAGTGGAGCAGCTCAATCCGCTGCCCACCGAGTGGCGGCCGTCGAACTACCTGGAAGTGTTCAAGGAGATCCCGTTCGCGCGGTACTACTTCAACAGCGTCTTCATCGCCGCCTGGGTGACGATCCTCCAGTGCCTCACGAGCGCGATGGCCGCCTACGCGTTCGCGCGCCTGCGATGGCCGGGGCGCGACACGGTCTTCCGGCTGTACCTGGCGACGCTGATGATCCCGGGCGTCGTGGTGATGATCCCCAACTATGCCCTGATGGTCGAACTGCACCTGCTGGACTCGTACCTGGGCCTGATCGTGCCGGCAGCGTTCAGCGCGTTCGGGACGTTCCTCCTGCGCCAGTTCATGCTCACGATTCCGCCGTCGCTCGACGAGGCGGCGGCCATCGACGGGGCGAGCCACTGGCGGATCTTCTGGGACGTCATCATGCCGCTGACCCGGCCGGGCCTGATCACCCTCGGGATCTTCACGTTCCTCGGCAACTACGGCTCGTTCTTCTGGCCGCTCATTCTCATCAAGAGCGAGCACCTGCGGACGCTGCCCATCGGCATGCTCTACTTCGATACGATGTACGGGCGGCAGACGAACCTCATCATGGCCGCCAGCGTGATGAACATCATCCCGCTCATCATCCTGTTTGTCGTGTCGCAGAAGTACCTGGTGAAGGGCATCCAACTCGGGGCCGTGAAGGGATAGTCAACGCCCGGCGCCTGTAGGGGCGAGATATATCTCGCCCGCGCCTTACCCCTGGCGCCGTGACGAACAACACTGCAACAGCCGGGCGAGATGTATCTCGCCCCTACATCCGCTTGATGACCTGCTGGGCCCGGGCGGCCGACGCGGTCGTATCGAGCCCCAGGTACAGGACGAACCGCTTGCCGATGGCGGCAGCCGTAAGCCCCCGCAGGTTGATGCCGGCCTCGGCCAGGCCCGCGGTGATGCACGCGCCGATGCCGCGCTTGTCGGGCCCCTCGACCCGGACGGCATGGAGGCTCTTGGCCTTCGAGAACCCCGCCGCAGCCGCCGCCTTCGTTTGCCGCGCACCTTTCACCGGCGCCACGAAGACCACTCCGGTCCCCGGCCTGTCCGGCGACCGGCGCGCGACGACGAACTCCAGGTTCGCGCCCGCCTTGGCCAGGGCCTTCAGCTTCTCGGCCAGGCCGCCCGGCCTGTCCTTGATGGTGGCCGCCCACACGTCCGCCCGCGTGACTTTCAGCTTCATGGCTGTTCCCTTTCGTGACTCGGGGTGCACCCCTCCTCTTCCATCTCACCGCGGGGCCGGACGCTTGTCAATAGGCTTGCGCGGTCGGTCCCTCCGCCCGGAATCCACCTTGCGGCGCACACGTCCGCGGGTACGATGATGGAATGGCATAAAAGGAGGCCCCATGCCCACGCCGCTTTCGCCGGATCTGGCCGCCAGGATGCACGCCTACTGGCGGGCCGCCAACTACCTGTCGGTGGGCCAGATCTACCTCTACGACAACCCGCTCCTCAAGGAGCCCCTGACGCTCGCGCACATCAAGCCGCGCCTCCTCGGGCATTGGGGCACGACGCCCGGACTCAACTTCATCTATGTCCACATGAACCGGGCGATCAATCAGTACGGCCTCCAGGCCATCACTATCGCGGGGCCCGGCCACGGCGGGCCCGGCATCGTGGCCAACACGTACCTGGAAGGCACGTACAGCGAGGTCTATCCGCACATCTCCCAGGACGCCGAGGGGATGCGGCGGCTGTTCAAGCAGTTCTCGTTCCCCGGCGGCATCCCGAGCCACGTGGCGCCCGAGACTCCCGGCTCGATCCACGAGGGCGGCGAGCTCGGCTACGCCCTCTCCCACGCCTACGGCGCGGCCTTCGACAACCCGGACCTCCTCGTCTGCTGCGTCGTCGGCGACGGCGAGGCCGAGACGGGGCCGCTCGCCACCGGCTGGCACTCCAACAAGTTCCTCAACCCGGTCCGCGACGGGGCCGTGCTGCCGATCCTGCACCTCAACGGCTACAAGATCGCGAACCCGACGGTGCTGGCGCGAATCAGCCACGAGGAACTCGCCGACCTCATGCGCGGCTACGGGTACTCGCCCCGGTTCGTCGAGGGGGACGATCCCGAGGCGATGCACCCGCTGATGGCGGCCACGCTCGATGCGGCCGTCGAGGAGATCCGCGGCATCCAGGCCGAGGCCCGCGCCAAGGGCCTGGCGACCCGCCCGGCCTGGCCGATGATCGTCCTCAGGACCCCCAAGGGATGGACCGGCCCGAAGGTGGTCGACGGCAAGCCGGCCGAGGGCTCGTGGCGGTCGCACCAGGTGCCCTTTTCCGAGATGACCCCCGCCCACGTCAAGCTCCTCGAAGAGTGGATGAAGAGCTACAAGCCCGAGGAACTGTTCGACGCGTCGGGGCGCCTGCGGGCCGACCTCGCTGAGCTCGCGCCGAAGGGCGACCGGCGTATGGGCGCCTGCCCCCACGCCAACGGCGGGACGCTCCTCCGGGACCTGCGGATGCCCGACTTCCGCGACTACGCCGTCGCCGTGCCGAAGCCCGGCGCCGCGGAGGCCGAGGCGACGCGCGTCCTGGGCGGGTTCCTGCGAGACGTGATGAAGCTCAACCTCGAGAGCCGCAACTTCCGCCTCTTCGGCCCCGACGAGACCGCCTCGAACCGCCTCGAGGCCGTCTACGAGGTCACCGGCAAGACGTGGATGGCCGAGACGCTCCCGACCGACGAACACCTCTCGCCCGACGGCCGGGTGATGGAAGTCCTCAGCGAGCACCAGTGCCAGGGCTGGCTCGAAGGGTACCTCCTCACCGGGCGGCACGGCTTCTTCTCGTGCTACGAGGCATTCATTCATATCATCGACTCGATGTTCAACCAGCACGCCAAGTGGCTGAAGGTGACGCGGCACATCGGGTGGCGGCGGCCGATCGCGTCCTTGAACTACCTGCTGACGAGCCACGTCTGGCGGCAGGACCACAACGGGTTCAGCCACCAGGACCCGGGGTTCATCGACCACGTCGTCAACAAGAAGGCCGACATTATCCGCGTCTACCTGCCGCCCGACGCCAACACGCTCCTCTCCGTGGCCGACCATTGCCTGCGGAGCCGCCACTACATCAACGTGATCGTCGCCGGCAAGCAGCCCGCCCCGCAGTGGCTCGACATGGACGCCGCCGTCAAGCACTGCACGGCGGGCATCGGCCTGTGGCCCTGGGCGTCCAACGACGAGGGCGGCGAGCCTGATGTCGTCATGGCCTGCGCGGGGGACGTGCCGACCCTCGAGACGCTGGCCGCCGTCGCCCTGCTGCGAAAGCACCTGCCGAAGCTCAAGGTCCGCGTGGTCAACGTCGTCGACCTGATGACGCTCGAGTCGGCGTCGGAGCATCCGCACGGCCTCAGCGACAGCGATTTCGACGCCCTGTTCACGACCGACAAGCCGGTCATCTTCGCGTACCACGGCTACCCGTGGCTGATCCATCGCCTGACCTATCGCCGGACGAACCACCAGAACCTGCACGTGCGCGGCTACAAGGAAGAGGGCACAACATCGACGCCGTTCGATATGACGGTGATGAACCAGCTCGACCGGTTCAACCTGGTCCTCGACGTGATCAACCGTGTTCCCGGCCTCGACGCCCCGGCGGCCTACGTCAAGCAGGCGATCCGCGACAAGCTGATCGAGCACAAGGCGTACGTCTGCCGGTACGGCCAGGACATGCCCGAGATCCGGGAATGGAAGTGGGAGTAAGGGACCTTATTTCCCCTTGTGCGGATCAACCCGGTCGGCCTGCTCGCGCAGCGCCTGTTGCATGGCCGCACGCGGGAACCGCCCGCCGCCGAGAATGACCTTTTCCACCTGGGCCCACCCCGCTACGGCGTCGGTGTCTTCCGGCAGCCCATTCAAGTCATCGGCCTGTTCGCGGAGATGCTTGGGGTCCGCCTTGGCTATGACGAGGAGGACCGTGTGCAGGCCGTTCGCGTGATAGGCGTCGGCGTCGCTCTCCTTGTCGCCGACGCCGAAGCGGATCGCACGGAACCGGCCGGTCAGTTCGGCGAGCACGTCGGACTTGTATTGCTCGCTGCTGTGGACAAACTGGCGGCGCGTCGAACAGAGGACCGGCCCCTCGGGGAACGTCTTGCTGCGGAGCCAGACCTTGCTCTTGGGTTCCATGGGTTCCGGCCGGTGCGTCAGGTAGATGATCGTGAACTTCCGCGCCAGCCGCGCCATGACCTCCGGCGACCCGGGCATGGCGTCCGGGTCGCCGAGAAGCACTTCCTTGACCCCGGAGTCCACGAGCGTCTTGTCCAGGTCCACGACGCACATCGGGTCGCCGGCCTCGCGACAAGCGACATGGATATCGGCCCGCGCCGGCGCCCCGAGCGGGTTCGCCGGGGGCGCCTCGGCCTGGAAAACGGTGTTGCCGCGCGCGCCTGGCTGGAACACCAGGGACGCATGGCCCTCGTCGTCCGTCCGCGTTTCCTTGACCACCTTGCCGTCCCGGAGGAACCGGATCGGCCGGTTCTTCTGGTCGCTGAGGAAGCTGCCCGCGAGCAACTGTACGCGCACTTCGACCTTCTCGTTGGGCAAGGCCAGGACGTCGTAGCCGCACAGGAGTTCGCCATGGATGGCCCCGAAAAGCCGGTCTGCGGCTCCACATCCCGCCGCCGCCAGCAAGGCGAGGCACGCGATGGCAGGCCATGCTCTCATGAAGGTTCTCCCGTATGGATGACCTCCATCAAGGGTAACGGCGCGGCACGGCGGTGTCAACCGCATCGAAACGAACCGGGCCTTGCACGGGCCGCCTCGACGTGGGATGATCGTGGGGGTGGGGCATGGGACCGACGGACAGGCGAAAGGGACTGACCATGACATCGCGCACCGCATTGGCCGCGCTGCTCCTCTCGGGCCTCCTCCTGGCGGCCCTCGCCGGATGCAGCGGGAAAGATGTTTCGATGTCCGCCTACAATAAGGTCTAGAACGGCATGTCCTATGCCGAGGTCGCACGCCTCCTGGGCAAGGGCGAGCCCCCGGCCGGAGGTTCGGTCAGCATCGGCGATCTCAACCTGTCCGCCAAGGTCTACGTGTGGAAGGACGGGCCGAAGCAGATCACCGTCACGTTCGTGAATGACCAGGTGACCGCCAAGGTGGAGACGGGGCTGTAAGCGTCCTCAGAACATGTGGCACCGCCGCCCTCGGCGGTGCGATCCTGGCGCCAAGCCGGGCTACTTGCGCGACACCCGCTCCGCCGGGGGCGGCGGAGCCACATCAGTGGCGGGGTCGCTCCGCCTTTCCCGCGTATTGCCACATCCTCCCGCAGTCCGGGCACTGTTCCGCCTGGAGCCGCCGGGCCTTGAAGTTGGCCTCCAACCCCCTGTGCCCGCAATGCGGACACACACCATGGATGGGCCTCCAGACCCGGTTCTTGTCGCTTCGTTTATACACCAAACGCCTCCGGGCCCCCTTCCTGCTCGTCCCTCTATTATACAGACGCTCGGGGCGGACTGTCTTATTCATTGTAGGTACTAAACGCGTCCCAGCAGCCGCAGCAGGCCGTCCAGGAGCGTGAGCGTGTGGGGCGGACAGCCGGGGACGAAAAGGTCGACGGGCACAACGGCGGCTGGGCCGAAAACGAGCGAAACGGCATTGCCGCTGAAAGAGGCGAAGGGTGCCCTCCTCGTGTCTGTCGAGGAAACTGTTGCACCCGCTACTTGCTGTCATAGAATGACCCTTGGGTTTCCCTGAGGTATAGGATCAGGCAGGTCTTGGGCACGTTCTTGTAGGCATTCGTGCCGCCGTTCCCGTGTGGCAGGCGGGGGGCTGACGCTGGGTAGAAGGTAACCAGTCCTTTCCCGGCAAGGGGCATGTCATGGCGACTCGGCAAGCGTGGGCGGGGTGGGCGGTGGTGTTGGCGGCCGCGCTCCTGGCGGCATCGGGATGCAGTTCCCAAGCAGAGCGGGCCAAGGAACTGACCCTCGACCTCGGCGACGGGGTCACGATGGAATTCGTCCTCATTCCCGCCGGCAAGTTCACGATGGGCGAAGGAGAAGACCAGCACGCGGTCACCCTCTCCAAACCCTTCTACATGGGCGTGACGGAGGTGACCCAGGCCCAGTACCAAGCGATCATGGGCACAAATCCGAGCCGCTTCAAGGGCGAGACAAATCCAGTGGAGACGATTTCCTGGGACGATGCTACGGAGTTCTGCAAGAAACTTTCCAAGAAGACCCGCCAGGCCGTCCGCCTGCCGACGGAGGCGGAGTGGGAATACGCCTGCCGCGCGGGCAGCAAGGCCCGGTTCTGCTTTGGCGATGACGCGAAGGACCTCGGGGACTACGCCTGGTACAGTCGCAACAGCGGCGGCACGACGCATCCCGTGGGCCAGAAGAAGCCGAACGCCTGGGGTCTTTACGACATACATGGGAACGTGTGGGAATGGTGCAGAGATTATCTGAAGGGGGTGGTGACGAACCCGCCCGGCATGCCTACCTATGGCGTGGGTGTGCTGCGCGGCGGTTCGTGGGACAGCAGCGCGGACGGCTGCCGTGCCGCGCACCGGAGCACGAGCAGCCCCGGCTTCCGAGACAGCTACTACGGGTGTCGGGTGGTGGTGCCTGTTTCGGCCCTTGGACTTTGATCGCCCGTTGCTCTTTGTTCTTCTACCCTTTGCGTCTGTCGACCATTGGGCCTCTCCGTGGCATTCAGCCGAATGCGATGTGGCAGGCCGAAGAGACGCCCGAGTGCATCACGCCCGGGCGTGAGGGCCACGCCGCCACCGCACAGAAACACCATCAGGCCGAGGACAATGAGCGGCATCGCTTCTACTCCCCCCCCCCCAGGGGGACGGCGTGGCGGGAGGCGGGCCGCAGAGGCCGTCGCAGGTCCGCGCGGCCGGACTTATTCATTGTATCGCGGTCGCCGCGAACCTGATTAGATGCGTCCCAGCAGCCGCAGCAGGCCGTCGAGGAGCGTGAGCGGGTGGGGCGGGCAGCCGGGGACGAAAAGGTCGACGGGCACGACGGCGGCCGCGCCGTTGCACACCTCGGGATGACCGATGTACGGGCCGCCGGCGATGGCGCAGGCCCCGCTGGCGATGACGATCTTCGGGGCCGGCACGGCCGCCCAGGTCTTCTCGAGGCCCAGCCGCATGTTCCGCGAGACCGGCCCGGTCACGAGCAGGCCGTCGGCGTGGCGCGGCGACGCGACCAACGAGAAGACCGGGAAGCCCATCCGCATCAAGAGCGCCCAGCGCCTGCGAAGCGCGGTCCGCGACCACGCCAAGGAGACGGCCGAGGTCCTGGGCCGCGGCCGCGAGGAGGCCGAAGCCAAGGCGGTCCCCAAGGCCGAGGCCGTGGACGCCGCCATGAAGGCGGCCCACGCCGCCAAGACGCCGAAGGACGACGCCCCGGCGGCGACCGCGGCCGCGACGTTGGCCCACGGGCCGCGATCGGACGCCGTCGCGGCCAAGGATACCAAGGGCGGCAAGAAGGCCCGCAAGGCCGCCAAGGGCGGCGAGGGGAGGAAGGGCATGAGCGGCCTGGATGCCGCCGCGAAGGTCTTGGCCGAGGCCGGCGAGCCGATGAAGTGCAGGGAAGTGGTCGAGACGATGCTGGGCAAGGGCCTCTGGAAGACGGACGGCAAGACCCCTGCCAGCATAATTTATGCTACAATCATCAGGGAGATCGCGGCGAAGGGTAAGGACGCCCGGTTCCGCAAGACCGACCGCGGCCTGTTTGCATTGGCAGAGTAAGCGTCTAAAGCGTCTGGAGCACCGAGAATCGGCTTGACGAAGCTCCCCAACGAAGTAGCATTGAAAAAACTGCTGACGGCGGTCGTCTCAGCAGGAAGTCATCTGGGGAATGTCGGATCAATTGCACTGAATGCCAAAAGGGCAGTGTTAGGGGGATGGGTGATCAGCACGCTTTGGACGGGTAGGCGCGGTGTGGGGGCAGGAATGCGGGCGGCGAAGCATGATTTCTTGCTGGCGTGGCGTTTGTGTCGTATAATCAAGCGTGTTTATCCAGTCGAGGAGGAGTCGACACCGGTCTTCCATAGGGGGACAAGAAATGAGCCCTGCAAGAGCGCTGTGGGTCGGTCTGGTTGTGTTCTGTGCCGTGGCATTTGTGGCCGTCCAGGTCCGGGCCGATGAAGGCACGGCGCCCGCCGAGAAACCTGCCGTCGAGAAGCCCGCCAAGACCACCGCCGAGAAGCCGGCCCCCCCCGACAAGTCCGAAGCCGCCAAGGCCCGAGCGGAAAAGGTCATCGCCGAGGTCACCAAGGAATTGACCGATTGCGCCGAGGCCGAAGGCAAGATCGCCGCGGCCGTGATGGAGGCCGATAACAAGGCCACGGAGAAGATGAAGGACAAGAGCGACCTTATCGGTAAGCTCGAGAAGAACGACATGAGCCCCGGCATGAAGGAGTACAAGGCCGCCTACATGGGCGGGGCCACCCAGTTGATGGAGGTCGACAAGAAGTACGCCAAGGCGAAGCTGAAGGTCCAGGCCGCCCAGAAAGATGCGAAGATCCTGCCCGATGACACGAAGAGCAAACTCGACGAGCTCCTCACGAAGATCGCCGCCCAGCGCCGGGCTAACCTCGAGAAGGTGGCCACCTGGTACAAGACCGTTGCCGACTACAAGGATGCCCTGAACATCTACGTGGGTATCTGGAATGATATTCCCGTGAGCAAGCGGCCCAGCGAGGCTGCGCTGTTGAAGGAAATGGGGGAATGTGAAGCCAAGCTCGGACCGAACAAGGGCGGCAGTTCGGAAAATAACAGCAAGTATACGCGCCCCGGTGTCACCGGCAGGGGCTACTAGACGCTCCGGCATCGTCTTGAAGGAAGTGTCCGGGAGCCGCTTCGGCGGCTCCTTCTTTCTTGGCGGCGGTCTTGCGTAGCGCTCAAAACCAAAGGGATCAACGCCCTTGATTGGCTGGCGGGGCATACTGCCCTCGGCGCGACCGCCACGTCTGCCGGCGGCGGGCCAAGACGCCCAGGCCGCCGAGAGCCAAGAGCGCCAGCGTCGCGGGCTCCGGCGTGAGGGTCATCGCGCCGAAGTCGAAGCCGTCCATCACGAGGTGCTCCAGCACCACGACCCGCGCGCCCGTGAAGCGGACGATGCCGCTGTCGCCGATGCTGAGGGTGTCCAGGTGCTGGTCGCAGGCGAAATCCACCTCCGCGTCGGCCACCGAGACCGAGAGATCAGTGCCATCGCTTCCTGCGTCCGTCTGGAGCACCACGGTCCCGCCGCGAACGTCAAACAGGGCGCCCGGGTCGTAATCCTGCGGCCCCGCGACTATCAACGTGCCGTCGCCGGACTTGACGAACGTGCCGCCCCCGCCGAGCGCCTCGTCGAACGTCCACGTGCCCGGGGCAACTTCGAACCGTACGGACGCGCTATTGGCGATTGGGCTCGCGACAGTTGTGCTATCGTCCGGCCTCAGCTCCAATGTGCCAAGGTTTGTGAGCGTTCCTGCTGATAGGCTACCCCCTTGCACTGTCAGCGTAGCGTCTGCGGCGACGGTCAGCGTGTCGGTAACGTTGAGCGTCTGGCCGGCACGCAGCGTCAACGAGGAACCGAGCGGACCAGCCGAGGCAATTGTCAGGCCTCCTGGGTTTGTGATGCCCAGCGTGCCGCTGGTCCAGTTGATCGTGCCACCGTCCGACTTTTCAAGGGTGCCGGCCGTAACACTGCCGCCGCTCTGAATGGTCAGGCTGCCGGTGTTCCATATCCTGAGCGTCCCGCCCACCGTCATTTGAGCGCCATCTTGCACCGCTAGGGAGCCCGTGCCGCCAGCCGCGGCTGCGCTGCCCCCGACACAGACTGAACCGGTGTTGTTCCAGCAGGACCCGCTGCCCTCCACGGTCACCGCGCTACTGGAGCTGCCGCTCCAGCCAAGGTAACCGTTGGTGTTGGACATCTGGCCGCCGTTCTGGATGTTCAGCGTGCCGGTTCCGCGGTAGCCGACGTAGAGGTCGCCGCTGGTCCACGTTGAACCCGCGCCGGTCACCGTGGCCGTGCCGGTCGAACCCGACTGGACACCGAGGTAGCCGGAGGTATTGCTGACCTGCCCGCCGGCCTCGACGTTCACCGTGCCGGTTCCGGAGCAGCCGACGTAGAAGTCGCCGCTGGTGGTCCACGTTGAACCCGCCCCGGTCACCGTGGCCGTTCCCGTGGCCGCTCCCGTGCCCCCCCCATCCGGCATGTACCCGAGGCGGCCGTAGGTAGAGCTGACCTGCCCGCCGGCCTCGATGTTCAGCGTGCCGGTTCCGGAATAGCCGACGTAGAGGACGCGGCTGGTCCACGTCGAGCCCGCGCCGGTCACCGTGGCGGTGCCGGTCGAGCCGGAGCAGTACCCGAGGTAGCCGAAGACAGACGCGACGGCCCTGCCGTCGGCAATGCGAAGCGTCCCCGTTCCCTTGTAGCCGACGCCCAGGCGTCCGGTGCCGTCCACGTTCAGGTCCAGCGTGCCGCCCGTGCCGAAGGCCACCGTCTGCGTCAGTCCATGCGTGCTATCGAAGACCAGGTCGCCGTCCAGGACCGCGCCTCCAACCGCAATCTTGCCATTGCCGGAAAGGGAGCTCAACGACGCCCAAAGCGTCTTGGCCGTGACAAGTCCCCCGTCGGCCACAGCCAGCGTGCCGGTGCCCTGGTAACCGACGTAGAGGTCGCCTGAGTTGGTCCACGTTGAACCCACGCCGGTCACTGTGGCCGTGCCGGTCGAACCGGACCACGAGTATCCCATACAGCCGTAGGCATTGCTGACATGCCCGCCGGCCTCGATCACCAGTGTGCCGGCGCCGTAATCGCCGACGTAGAGGCAGTCGCCGCTGGTCCACGTTGAACCCGCGCCAGTCACCGTGGCCCTGCCGGTCGAACCCGGCGAGGCCCCAAGCTCGCCGCAGTTAGAGCTGACCTGCCCGCCGGCCTCAATGTTCAGCGTGCCGGTTCCTCCGGACCAGCCGACCATGAGCCAGCTGCTGTTGGTCCACGTTGAACCCACGCCGGTCACCGTGGCCGTGCCGGTCGAACCGGACCGGTACCCGAGGTAGCCGTTGGTATTGCTGACCTGCCCGCCGGCCTCGATGTTCAGCGTGCCGGTTCCAAGGTAGCCGACCCTGAGGTCGTTGCTGTTGGTCCACGTTGAACCCACGCCGGTCACCGTGGCCGTGCCGGTCGAACCCGACATGTACCCGAGGTAGCCGTAGGTATTGCTGACCTGCCCGCCGACCTCGATGTTCAGCGTGCCGGTTCCGGAATAGCCGACGTACTCGGCTGAGGAACTCGAAAGCGTGCCTCCATTCAAGGTGTACGTGCCCAGGCCCGTGGCGTCATACCCCAGGTACAGCATGGTGGCCGTGTGGGCGCCGGCGCTCTGGGTGATCGCGCCCGTCCCGTCGTAGCCCACGTACTCGGTGGTGAACTTGAGAATGTGGCCGCTGGACAAGTCCAGGGTCATCTTGCCGGCGCCTGTCGCATCGATCTTGAGGGAACTCAGGATCGCAGTGGGATTTGTCGTGTTGTAGTAGGTCACCGTCCGGTCGGTAGCATCGGTCTGCGTGAGCAGGACGTCGTCGCCGGCCTGCGGCTGGCCGGTGGGGGACCAGTTGCCGCTGACATTCCATTGGCCGTTGCCATCTGTCCAGTACTTGTTGACTGCCGTGGCCGACGGCGCCAGGCACAACAGGGCCGCGACGAAACCCAGTGCGACTGCCCAGGACGCGACCGTCGCTGGCCCTGCGGGGGTGTCTAGCCGGTGGACGCGCCCTTCACGTCGTTTGATCACCATGGCTGATGCCTTCAACGCGCCCTGCTAGGGCATACATCAGCGCAGCACAGGCGGGGGAGGGCTTCTCAACGAGGCGGTGGCGAGATAGTCCCCCCGTGCCCAATCAGGGCACTATTGATCACTAAACTATACCACCAGATTGCCGCAAAGGCAAATCACGACGGAACCCAATCACGGCCGAACCACTGCGGCCCCATCGTCGCCACCCCCCAAACACTGCCAAGGCGTTACGGGGATGAGGCCAAGCCTACCGTCGGTCACCAGGAACCTGCTGCTTCGTCCCCCGCACGCGTGACTCAATATGTTCCATATCTGTAACGACCTGATCCCGTAACCTCGGACAGGCTTTGACGCCCGCGCACGCCTGTGGTGAGATGGAGGTGGCGAAGATGTGAATGACAACCCGGCCGGGCGACGACGCGGCGGCTGATCCCCGCTGCGGAGTCCAGATCAAAGGCGGTTCCAAGTTTCAAGTTCCAGGTTCCAGGTTGACGGCGCGCCGGAGGCGCCGCGCCTTGGCCTTCAACTTGAAACTTGAAACCTATGACCTGGAACTGGCGTCCCATGGCCGACGAACTGACGGACGCCAATGAGCACGATGAGGCCGAGGAGAATGAGGGCCATCGCGTTTACTCACCCCCCGAGGGGGGCGGCGGGGCGGGAGGGGGACCGCAGAGGCCGTCACAGGTCCGCGCGGCCGCGAGGATGTCCTCGCGCGAGGCCTGCGAGAGGACCGCATGCCTAAATGTCGGATCGCGCAGGGCGAAACTCAGCCGCGACAGAAGGTGCAGGTGGGCCCGGATCGTCGGGCTCACGAGCGTAAAGAGCGTGTGGACGGGCTTGCCGTCGAGCGCCCCGAAATCCACCGGCCGCTCCAGGAAGCACAGCGTGATCATCGGCCGGAGGATGTGCATCACGATCGGGTTCCGCACGTGCGGGATCGCGATGCCGTCGCCGATGCCCGTCGACCCGAGCGACTCGCGCGCCAGGAGCACCTGGATGAGGAACTCGCGGTCGACCTCTTCCGGCAGCGACATCAACTCGACCACCGACCGCAGGACGCAAGTCTTGTCGTTCCCGCCGACGCGATAGATGATGCCGCCCGACTTCATGGCGTCGAAGAGGGCCGGAAGCGGCGTGCTCGACCCTTCCGGGTCGGCCAGGATGCGCGGCGAAACCGGCAACCGCTCGGCGGTGGCCCACTCCAGGAGTTCGGCCCGGTTGAAGCGGTACTGTTCGTTGACGCGGTAGGCGGGGATCTTGCCCTGCTTGAGCCAGCGATAGATCGTCTTCTCGGAGACGTTCAGGATTTCCGCGACTTCCCGTACGCCAAGCTGCATCGTTCGGCCACCTATTACTATGTATCGTCCACGTCCCAGCGATGGACAAGGGGCGTATTATGTCCAGCGTTGGGCGGGGCGTCAAGGAGAAAAATCTAACACTCGCGTGGCGCAGGAGTTATGGCGGAACGAGAGGGGCGATATGGGCAAGGCAGTCAACGGCGGGCACTAGGGACTAGGGACCAGGCACTAGGGGATGTAAGAGGCCCTTCATCATTGATGAATGCCGTTGACCACCCCTAGTGCCTAGTGCCTGGTGCCTAGTGCCCGCCTTTGCCGTTCCGCCTTCGCCGTTCCGCCGCAACTCTCTTGATTACAGCAGAGGCAGTCCGTAGAGTTGCGGCATCAATCGGACCGACCTTTGACGAAGAGAGGAACGACTATGCCGGCCAAACTGACCCGTCTGACGCGGCGACAGGCCCTGAAGGCCGTGGCCGCAACGGTGGCGGCGCCGTACCTGGTGGCATCGAGCGTCCTGGGCGCCGAGGGAAAGACCGCCCCGAGCAATCGGATCGCCATGGGCTTCATCGGCGTGGGCGGCCAGGGCGGCGGCCACCTGGTGGGCGGCGCGTGGACCTATCTGACGGGCGGCTATCTCGCCCGCGACGACGTCCAGGTCCTCGCCGTCTGCGACATTCGCCGCGCACGCCGCGACGAACTCACGCTGCGCTGCAACAACTATTATGCCGATAAGTACACCAAGGGCTCGTACAAGGCCGTCGAGGCGATCAACGATTTCCGCGACGTCCTCGCGCGGCCGGACATCGACGCCGTCCTGTTCGCCACACCCGCCCACTGGCACGCCCTCCAGTCCATCATGGCCGCCAAGGCCGGCAAGGACATCTACTGCGAGAAGCCGATCTCGCTCGTCCTCAGCGAGGCCAAGGCGGTGGCCGAGGCCGTGACCCGCTACGGCCGCGTCTACCAGGCCGGGACGCAGCAGCGGTCGTGCTACGAGGGCAAGTTCCGCCGCGCGTGCGAGTACGTCCGCAGCGGACGCATCGGCAAGCTCGTATCCGTTTACGCCATGCTGGCCGGCGGCGGCTTTAATCCCGGGGCCGGCCCGACCGGGCCCGCCACGCCCGTCCCGGACGGGATCGACTGGGACCTGTTCCTCGGCCCGGCGCCCTGGCGGCCGTTCACCGGCGACCTGGGGTCCCACATGTTCGGCTGGGGCTCCGACAACTGGGGCCAGCACCATTACGACATCGCCCAGTGGGCCGTCGACGGCGACGCAACCGGCCCCGTCGAGATCGGCTGGGAGGACGGCAAGCTCGCCTACAAGTACGCGAGCGGCGTCGTGATCTACGGCTGTCCGTACCCCGGCGAGAAGGTCGGCGGCTCGGGCGGCTGCACCTTCGTCGGCACCGAGGGCCGCATGGCCGTCGATCGCGAGAACCTCGTCTCGTATCCGGCGAAGATCCTCCAGCAGCCGCTCGGCCCGAACGACGTACATCTCTATAAGTCGAACGATCACTCGTCCAACTTCCTCGACTGCGTCCGCACGCGGAAACTGACGACCTGCAACCAGGAGGTCGCCCACCGGGCGATCAGCATCCTCCTCCTGGGCGGCGTCGCCGAGACGCTGAAGCGGCCCCTGAAGTGGGACCCGCAGAAGGAAGAGTTCCTGAACGACGCCGAGGCCAACCGGCTCCGCTCGGTGGCCATGCGCGAACCGTGGCACATTTAAGGTATACATAATCATGAAACAACACGCCTTCCCGGCCGCCTTGGCGGCCCTCGGCCTTGTGCTGCTCGCCGCCCTCCAGGCCCCGGCCGCGCCGGCCGACGCCGAGCAAGCGGCGATCGACGTCCTCCAGGCCGCCAAGGCGCCCGCCGAAAAGGCGGCCGCGTGCCGCACCCTCAAGACGACCGGCACGGCGAAGGCCGTCCCGGCCCTGGCGCCGCTCCTCGAAGACAAGGTCCTCGCGCACTGGGCCCGCTGGGCCCTGGAACCGATGCCCTGCCCGGAGGCGGGCGCCGCCTTCCGCGACGCGCTCCCGAAGACGACGGGCGTCCTGCGCATCGGCATCGTCAACTCCCTCGGCGAGCGCCGCGAGCGCACGGCTGTCGCCGCCCTCGCCCCGCTCGCCCAGGACGCCGACGCGCCGACCGCGTCGGCGGCGGGCGTCGCCCTCGGG
>Ga0209777_10002986_pt1 | contig 21496 bp, 19 predicted proteins | sample FrelakmetHBP12HB_FD_187147 | JGI IMG/M metagenome (GOLD analysis project Ga0209777, IMG submission 187147) | Freshwater lake sediment microbial communities from the University of Notre Dame, USA, for methane emissions studies -HBP12 HB (SPAdes)... | ecosystem: Environmental > Aquatic >...
GCTGTCGCCCTGATGCTCATGCTCGGCCGTAACATCATGAAAGCTGCCGCAATCTTAAGAGACCGCGACCCCTCCAAGGATATGCAGGTGATGGCACGTATCTATTTCGACCTCAAGGGGATCGAATTGTGGAACAAGACTGTCGGCATCATCGGCTTCGGTGCCATCGGACGCAAAGTCGCCGAACGCCTGCTACCCTTCGGCAGTAAGTTGATCGCTTACGACCCTTATGTCCCGGATGAGGTCATGACCAAATACCAGACTAGAAAAGTCGACCTCGACACTCTCATGAAGGAATCTGATTTCGTCACCATCCACGTCATGCCTAGCGAGTCCAACCGGGGAATGATCGGTGCTCCCCAGATCAGCCTGATGAAGCAGAATGCCTTTTTCATCAACACCGCTCGCTCGGCTGTAACCGACGAGAATGCGATCGTTGAAGCACTCAGGAATAAAAAGATCCGCGGCGGCGGGTTTGACGTCTTTGACAAAGAACCCCTGCCCCCCGACCACCCCTTCATGAAACTGGACAATGTCATCCTGCTCCCCCATATCGGCGGCGCCACCGCAGAAGTTACCACCCATCAAACCCAGATCATGGTCCCGGATATCGTCCGCCTGATCAATGGCGAACGACCCAAAAATATCGTCAACCCCCAGGTCCTCGATACCTTCAAATTCAGAAAGTAGAGGCTGATATGGGAAATCTGGCAGATTAACTTTTATCCGTCATCATATGGGTTTTCCACTGGATAGCCCATTGTTGAGAAGTTCCTTATTCATCCACGCCTAACAGGCTGGAAATTCACGATCAGGAGGCAGTTCTATGGCAGGCTACAGCACTAAAGAAGAAATGGAAACAGTCGTCAAACGCTTCATCGAGGCTATGTCTAAGGATGAAGCTATCATCAAGCTCAGCAAGGGTCTCAAGGTTTCCATGGGGTTTGAGATCCCGGACGTCAGCCTGAACTTCCACACAGAATTCTTGGACGGTGTTGTTTCTGGAGGCATCGGCGAAGCAACACCCCCCAGCATGGTCTTCCTCGAAATGGACAGTGAAACCTTCGATGGTATGTTCACCGGGGAAATCGATGGCGCCTCTGCCGCCATGTCCGGCAGTATGACTTTCTCGGGCGACATGAGCGCAGCCATGGGCCTCCAGGTCCTTCAGGAAGACATGGGACGCGTCTATCTCGCCAGTAAAAAATAATAACCATTTCATGTGATCTGGGACCGGCTGCCAACTCGCTGCCGGCCTCCAGTATCGAATTTCAATCCTTAAAGGAGTTTCGCTATGACAGACGATGAATTGAAGATGGAGCTTGTTAAAATCACAACCGAGTTATACCATGCCGGTTTGATCACTGCTACCGGCGGCAATGTCAGCGTGCGCAGCGCCAGCCGGCCAGATGCTGCCTGGATCACCCCCAGTGCTATCTTTAAGGGCGACCTTAAACCTGAACAAATGATCCTCATCGATATGGAAGGCAAGAAACTGGAAGGCGAAACCAAGCCCTCAGTCGAGTCGGTCTACCACGCCGGGATCATGAAGTATCGCCCCGAGATCAACGCCGTCGTCCATACCCATGCCCCGCTCTCCACAATCTACGGAATGAGCGACTTGAAGATGCTCCCGGTCAATACCGAAGCGTGCTTCTGCATGAACATGCCGGTCATTCCTTTCTATATGGGCGGTTCCAAAGAACTGGCGAAGGCTGTGATCGAAGGCGTCGGTCAGACCAAAGCTACAGGCGCTTTCCTGTGCAACCACGGCTTGATGACGGTCGGCAAAAGCCTGCGCCAGGCCGCAGACGCCAGTTACATGGTGGAGCATGTGGTGGATATCTTGCTGAAACTCAAAAATGCGGGGATCACCCCTAAACTGGTCCCTGAACAGACTGTCAAAATGCTGGCACAGTTCGCAGGAGCATTCTAACCGTCTAATCCCTCCATTTCCAGTCCGTTTCCCTTTCCTGACTCGAGCTGGGAAAACCCGGGTTGGCTCAACCTGGCAATCTTCAACGATACAAAAGCATTTTACGGGATGGGCGGTCGCACTGGCTTCTGCCTATCCCGTATTCTATGCCCCAAATAATTGGAGTTCGACTGTTGACTTCGGGGGGTTAATCGCTCTGCACTTCACTATTTATCTTACTACTGAAAAAGTGCCATCCTTTTAATAGCACGAAGATAATTTGGGAGAAAGAGGAGAACTTATGGAAGCTAAGCTGCTGGAAGGAAAAGTAGCTCTTGTCACCGGGTCAGGTCGCGGAATGGGACGCAGTATTGCCTTGGCACTTGCGCGTAATGGCTGCCGGGTATCCCTTTCTGCTCGGACAGAGATAGATCTACACCAGGTACAGGAAGAGATTGAAGCCAATGGAGGCCAGGCGGCTTGTTTTCCTGGGGATATCAGCATCGAGAACCGGGCGATTAGCCTGGTGTCAGAAACTGCAGCGCACTTTGGCAGGCTTGACATTTTAGTCAACGACGCCGGGATTGGAGCTGGGGGTCCTTGGGCTAACACGGACACAGAGACCTGGGACCAGGTCCTTGCGGTTAATGCCCGCGCACCCTTTATTCTTTGCCGGGAAGCCATCCCTCATCTGCAAAAACAGGGAGGTGGTTTTATTATCAATATCCTTTCAATCGGCGGTGTTTTGTGCTATGAAAATTATGGCACCTACAGCGTGTCGAAGAATGCCTTGCGGGCTCTGACTATTACACTTTCGAAAGAATTACGCCGGGACAACATCCGGGTTCATGCGATCAGTATGGGCGCAGTAGACACACCCATGTTACGGCTGGGACTCGCTACGAGGCCTGACATCGATCCTTCCAAGCTGATCCAATCGGAGGAAATTGCTGAAATTGTATTGTTCCTGGTAACGTGGCGAGGGAATGGTGTAATCGATGAAATCAATATCCGGCGGCCGGACGCCTCCTACTGGGCCTCATTGTAATCCGGTTTGGAATAACTCCCGCGATCACGTTCTGAACAATAAAACAAAGCCACATGACTGGCCTGGGCCAAAACCTGACTTGTCCTGAAAAGTTATACTAAATATCATAGAAGAATCGCTCGCGAATTATCCGATGAGAAAATATACGGCCGAAAGGTTGTCAAAATACAAGACTCAAGGTTTGGACATCATTAATCCAAACCTTGAGTCTATTAATTATCCAGTTCGTTCCTGGCTGCTTTTTATTTTAGATTGCCTGGAAAATTCGATATAGGACTTCCTTACCCACTATTCCTTTAAGCCGGTTAATTTGACGCCTTCGATAAAGGTTCGCTGAGCAAAGAAGAAAGCCACGATAATCGGTACGGTAAATATGACCGAAGCTGCCATCAACAGGTTCCATGAGGCGCTATAATGCCCCTGGTAATCCTGCAAGCCAATCGACATGGTAAACAGCTTGGGGTTGTTCAAATAGAGCAGGGGTCCCAAAAAGTCATTCCATGTGCCAAGGAATGTGAAGATCGTCACCGTCGCTATTACTGGTTTCGATAAGGGCAGCACTATCTTGGTAAAAATCTGCCAATCACTGGCACCGTCCACGCGGGCTGCATCGCACATCTCTTCCGGGATGGTCAGGAAGAATTGGCGCAACAGGAAGATCATGAAGGCGTTGCCGAAGAACGCTGGTACAGTCAATGGCAAGAAAGTATTTGTCCAATGGATCTTGCTAAAGAAGACATAGAGCGGGATCATGGTAACCTGGAACGGTAGCATCATTGTGCTCAAAACAAGGATAAACATAATATCCCTGCCGGGCCATTTCACCCGAGAAAAGGCATACCCGGCAAGGGTGCATGAGATCAATGTACCAATAATGTTAAAAAACGAAAGGATGAGACTGTTTTTTATATAAGTAAAGAAATTGATCCCGCTTCCAGGCTGGTTTACGGTCGTAATAGCATCTATAAAATTAGCCCAGCGCGGGCTGACCACCAGGATCGGAGTGGCATATATCATCTTTATATTCAATTGCTGGTTCGGATTTGCAGGGTCGACAAATACCCCCACACCCTTCTTCATGCTGATCGAGGCAAGCTGTTGGGTTAATCCGTTCTGGGTGACATTGTAAAGGGGTAACGACTGCCCGTTTACATTGACGTATTTGATGTCATAAGGCAACCAGGTCGGAGGCGTACGGAAGATATCCAGATCGGATTTCAAGGCAGTGGAAAGCATCCAGAGAAAAGGCAGAAAGAAAAAGAGCGAGCCGATCACCAGGAGCAGGAGTTGGAAAGGCGAACGAAGAATTTTTAGCGACCGATACCAGGCTCTGGATTTAAAAATAGTTTCAGATCCTACCGGGTGAAGAGACCGTAACGCTGGGTCTGTCCCAGGCATATCAATTATTTCATTAACATTCTTTTTCATAACTCACCTCTAATAATAGGTCCAGCGGGTAGAATAGCGAAGCATTACGACCGTACATGCCATGATTATAATGAACAGGATCCAGGCTAACGCGGAAGCATATCCCAGGTTCAACTGTTGGAAGCCAATGCTGTAGAGGTATACGCTGTAAAACAAGGTCGATTGCAATGGCGATCCAAGGGCCGAGGCCGCTCCGCCAGCATGGCTAAAAACGTAGGCTTGGGTAAAGTACTGGAACATGCCGATGATGCCAATGATTATCATGAACAAGGTAATGGGAGAAACCATCGGAATTGTGATATAGCGCAAGCGCTGGAACCAGGAAGCTCCATCAAGTTCCGCCGCTTCCAGGAGGGACCTGGGCACATCCTGCAAGCCCGATAGATAGATCATGATCGTTTGACCCATTCCCCAAAGGCTTAATAATAGGAGCCCGGGTTTAGACCAGTTGGGATCTTTAAACCAATCGGGGCCTACGATTCCGAATTTTCCCAACATCATCTGAAGATAACCCTGGTTGGGATTCAACACCCAGATGAACAGTAAAGTCGAAGCCACCGTAGGTACGATCGATGGCAGAAAGTATATTACCCGGAAGATCGATTGGCCGGGTACCTTGAAGTTCAAGAATACGGCGAACGTAAAGGACAGGAGCAGGCTCATCGTGACGCCAACAATAACCATATAGGTTGTATTGGTTAGCGCTTTGTAAAACAGGGGGTCATGGAATAATTGAACGTAATTTGCCAGGCCGACCCATATCTTGGGTTTCAAGATATGGTATTCGGTGAAACTGTAATAGAGCGAGGCCAGCATCGGGTAAAGATTAAAGAACAAAAAACCAAGGATCCACAAAGAAGCAAAAGAGATACCCGTAATAAAATTGCGTCGGGTTGTGCGACTCCATTTTCGTGGAGAGCGTAAATCAGTCCACCATTTTTTATCTTTGGGTGAAAGGGCTGATGGGACTTGATCCGTTAAAGTTGCCACATGGACCTCCATTACATTTGGTTTTATATAGTTCTTTAAGGGTTACCACGATGGAGAACTATTCTTCAAGGCAAACCTGGAAGGGCTGGTTAAGGCACCCCTTTCCAGGAAGTTGAAAAGGGGTGCCAGTCTAATTGACGTGTCAGGCTGACTGCAATGTATTATGGGGTTGCAGTTGGAGAGGGTGGGTTTCCAGAAAGGATACCATCCAGTTTCGTCTGGATTGTCGATTGAGCATCTGCCAGGAGAGGTTTAGGATCTTGTCCCCCAAGGGTAATCTTTTCCTGCATGGTGTAAAGAGCAATCAAGACATCATAGGTAATAGGGCCTACATAAACCGGTTGAGCCTTCCCACTGTTCTCCATGTCGATGAAGAGTTTCAGGTCTGGGTTCTGCTGGAAACGCGGGTCGTTGCCCGCTGCATGGCTGCTGGGCAGATTGGGGAGCTGGATCATCATATCAGCCTGGTTCTTGGGCAGCTCCATCCAGGCGAGAAGCTTGGCTGCTCCATCTTTATTTGCTGCGTTGGTCGGTATCTCTGCAACTGTGCCCCACAGGACGACCGTGTTTTTATTTTCCGGGTGAGCCGCCGGATAAGGCATCGGTGCAATTCCATAGTCCATATCTGGGCGATATTTCTGTAGGTACTCTGGCCCGGTTTGCCATTCACCATCAACTACCATGGCAATTTTGTTGGTGTAGAAGCCCGAGTCTGCTCCCAGGTAGTTACCCGCAGAGGAGAGGAAACGAGAGACCTTATCCGCCCCATATCTCGTGTAGAATTCCTGCTGCCATTTCATGACCGCGTTCATCTCAGGCGTATCCATCTGAACCTTGGTCCCATCCGCACTCTGGTAAGTGGAGCCGTACATAGCCAGGTAAAGCTCGGTATGCGCCCATGGGAAATCAGGGATGAAGCCAACCTGTGTCAGGTTTCCCTGAGCATCGGTCTTGGTCAGCTTGTCAGCATACTCCAACATCTGTTCCATGGTTTCGGGTGGCTTATTAGGATCCAGGCCAGCTGCTTCGAACATTGCCTTGTTCCAGTACAATGCATAGTCATCGGTCCCCCATGGCAGGCAGTAATATTTTCCGTTATAACTGCATTCGCCCAGCGGGCCAGGATACATATCGGTAGTATCGATTTTGTTTTGGGCAATCTGATCATCCAGGGGGGTTACCAATCCTTCCGAGGCGAACATGCCGACCGACCAGATGTCTCCCAAGACCAATAGATCAGGTGCATCGTTGCTGGATAGAGCAGCAACGATTTTGTCTTGAGTAACCGCCGAGGTAACCTCGAGCGGAATCCCGGTTTCTGCAGTGTAACCTTTGAAGAAGTTTTGTATCATCTCGGGGTAATCCGGCCATGTCATCATCACCTTAATCGGTGTCATTGACACTGGTGCATGCGTTCCAACCGGAGCTGCTGTATCAACCGGTGCCGTCGTATCAACCGGAGCGACGGAAGTCGGGATGCTTGTAGCAGGAACCACTGGTTGCTGGGTAGGAGCCGGGGTTTTGGGAGTGCAGCTTGCCAGGATGGCAAGCAACATCACACCGGTGAAAAGCTTGCGAACAATTTTTTCGATCATGTGATTCTCCTCCATATGGAAAATAGGTGAAATTGTTTAGCAATACCCTATCGGGACAATTTTATGGTTATTATTGGTCTATATTAACCTCCTTTATGATCTCCAATAGATAAAGACAATCACATATTTATCATCTGTGCCAGTACTCTCCAGACAAGGGCCATATTTCCCTCAATCACAATCTTGCCCTGCATGAAAGACCATCCAATCTTTTCGATATCTCCTGATAGCAGACTAATAAAATCTTCGCTGTCAGCCATGAAAGTCGCGTCCGGTTTTGTTACCCTCCCGCGCTTCATTTCTGACTGTCCATCCTGGATGGTTAACGACCAGGCATCACTGTTCGCTGGATCAAAATCAAACTGGATGGTTCCATTGATCCCTGCCAGGTGTTCCTTGGACAATCTACCAGGTATTGAAAGCATCAATTTCTCTATTTCCGGGTTGCTCATTTTTTCTCCTCGGGTTGATATCTATCAGGCTTCCGCAATTTCCTACTGAAATTGTGGAAGGTACGCGGCATGGGCAACCAGCATCTCGTCCAGAAGCCGGCTTGTTTCGGGTGGAGTCAATCTGGCTGAGACAAACGGATCCAATTCGAATGCCTGGAGTGCCAGCCGGCGGTCGCCGGTTAAGCCGGCTTCAAAAGACAATTCTTCAACAGCCAGATGTACTCGTAAGAAAGCAGCAATAGCTTTGGGTAATGGCCCAACATGGAGTGGCTGGATTCCCTGACCACTGACCAGCGCAGATACCTCTACAACAGCATCACTGGGAAGATTATCGATCGCACCGTGGTTTAAAACGTTCACAACGTGCACTTCCTTACGGTCCTCGATCAGGGCCTCTATCACTTCGACGACCTGTATAGGCTGGGTCTTGGGTATCGCTTCCAAGGACACCTCGCCTTCTCCTCTTACCCATTTGGCGACCAGGTCTTCCCACTGGCGAACGCGGGCGAGATCGTTCTTTATATCTTCCACAGAAATTCCGTAGCCCAAAGGCATCCCCTGGATTCTGCCCTTATACTCCGCCTGAAGTTTGCAAAGGCTTGGATAAAATTCCATCCAGTGAGGCCAGGCGTAGGGGAGGATGCCATAGGTATCCAGTGCCCAACGGACAACTGGGTGACGAATTCTTTGCCTGATCAACTGGAAGGCATCCCTCCCGTCTTTCAGGTGGATTTCGAGGAGCCCGGCGCAATGATTGATACCGGCTGCAGGAGGAGGAACGACCACATCGTCCGGCTTTACTCCCACCCAGCTGGATATGAATTTTGGATCCCGCAGAGGGGTCGTATTAGTGCACAGGCTCGCCACTTTAATTTTGCTCTGCCTTAACATAACCCAGCAGAGAGCAGTCGCCGGATTTGTGTAATTTAAAACCCAGGCATTCGGAGCAACGGCCTCAAGCTCCTTGCACATCTGGACCATAATTGGAACATGGCGAAAAGCGCGCATAATGCCACCAGGTCCAATAGAATCGTTATATGGCCCACAAATACCATATTTACCAGGGATTTCCAGGTCATTTTCCCAGGCTTTATTGCCGCCTACTGCGATCGTGGTAATAACAAAATCTGTTCCGGTCAGGCACTGCACACGGTCAGAAGTGCTTTCAATTTTCAGTTCAGACCCGGTCTTTTCCACGAGTTTTTTGGCTAGGGTAGCCATCACTTCCAGGCGTTGTTCATTGACATCCATCAAGGATATTGTGCTTCCTCGCAAGGCTTTGGATTTAATGCACATCGAAATAACCTGGGGGGTAAATACACTGCTGCCCGCGCCAATCATAGAGATTTTGTACGTCATAAAAGGCTCCTTTTTATTCTCACAACCTCGGATCAGAATGTAGTTTTGAATCTATTGCGACCAAAAAGTCTTAATTTCCGGCGCAACTAAGTGGTAGCAATCTGGTGAGGCCAATATTTCATATTCGCCCACTTTATTTAGAATGGGCACATGGTGATTTCTTAACCGACAAACCGGATGTCCGAATGGGCTGACAGACCATGTATCAGTTTATTTATGCGCCTTTGAGAAGCCATATTTATCCCATTCGTTCCTGGGAAGAAGGACCTGCTCAGATTCGGCATAATTCCTTACATCTGGGTAAAACCCAACCACCTCGACATCTTCATCCCCGTTGTTTATCATCCAGTGGACCACATTTTTCGGAATGTATACGGCAGAGCCGGCGACTAAATTGCATTCCACATCACCTACCATTTTATATGCTCTCCCTCGCACGATATAAAGCAGCTCATCCGTTTGCCGGTGAATATGCGGCCCATGGTAAGCGCCCTTTGGGAAGATGACGTGGAACAGTGTGGAATGATTTGTCTTCATGGTGGCGTCGGTGATCATCCAGCGGATATCCACTCCCGCGAAGCCCTCTGCATCTCCAACATCATCAGGTGTGAGGTTATCCAAATTAATTAGGTGCTTATTACTTTCAGGCATTTCGGCAATCCTCCATTTTCTTTGGACTAAAAAAATATGCAGACGACATCTTCGCATCGTTTGCATTTACTCCACTGTATGAACACATCGGAAAGCTATCCTTGTCATAAAATTTCGTAACCACTTCTTGGGCCCATTCATATTTACAACGATGGGTGTTGAGTTCAGGGAAGGACAATGTGTACCGATAAAGATTCCCACTCTTGTAGCTCCGGAAATCGCCATCCCGCGGTGATTTGGAGATGCTGAGCCGCAGGCTGTTCTTGATAGTGATATGCTGGTGGTTTTTAGGTTCCTCAACCAAAAGTCGCCCTAACCGCGAACGGCTCCAATAGGAAATTTTTCCTGCCGTGGAATAGGCAGCGCGAATCATGACTTCAGATTTTATATTCTTCTCGGATGGAATTGTGGACACGGACAAATGTTGGTTCATACAGTCAGATTCACTTGTCACAAAGGAGAACAATTGAACACGGGATGAACATTTGTTGTAGCTATAATCATACGCTTTTTTTAGGAAAAGTCAATCATGCGTTTACGTTCAATACATTTAATGCAAATTGGCAGCCACACCCGGGTGTTATTGAAAAACACTTTCTGCTGGGGTCACAGGGCTCGGGGAATAAAGATCATTTCCGATCCGGCATTGAGATCATACCGTCCCAGCTGTTGAGTACCTTCGCCTCACCGGTTTCCCCCTCCGAAAACCAGTGAGTGGTAACATTTTTCAGTTGGGTAAAGAAACGCACCCCATCGGTGCCCATGGTATTCAAATCACCAAAGAATGAGTTTTTGTGGCCGGTGAAGCCAAACATGCCCAAGGGAACCGGGATGCCAACGTTTATTCCCACCATACCGCCGTGGGTACGACGAGCGAACTCGCGGGCATAATACCCACTCTGGGTATAGATCACTGAGCCATTAGCAAACTCGTTGGCGTTCATCAATGACAGACCTTCTTCAAAATCCTTGACGCGCTTAATGCACAATACGGGACCAAATATTTCCTGATCACCGACCGTCATTCCGGGTTGGACATTATCGAAGAGTGTCGGCCCAAGGTAGAATCCCTTTTCATAGCCTTTTACTGTCACTCCCCTGCCATCCAATAACAGCTCTGCGCCTTCCTCGACCCCCTTCTGAATCCAATCAGTCACGAATTGTCGATGCCCAGCATTTACCAGTGGACCCAATTGGCTGGTTTTATCATATGCTGGTCCAATTTTCAGATCCTTCATCATTTTAATCAACAAGGCGACCAAATGGTCGGCGATTGGTTCCTCCGCTACAATCGCCGGCAGAGCCATGCAACGTTCCCCAGCACATCCACAAGCCGAGTTAACAATTCCCCGCGCTGTGCGTTCCAAGGCTGCGTCCCGCAATACGAGTGCGTGATTTTTAGCCTCGGTTAGCGCCTGGACACGCTTCCCGTTGGCCGCGGCTGTCGTATAGATATGCCGCCCTACTGCGGTCGATCCGACGAAGCTGACCCCTTTTACCTCCGGATGCTTGAGCAGGAGTTCCGCCTCATTCCGACCACAGGTTACGAGGTTGATGACTCCGTTTGGCAAACCCGCTTCCTGCCACAACTCCAGAATGCGTATCGAACTTTGTGGGACGAAACTGGCCGCTTTAAGAACAAAAGTGTTTCCAGTGGCAATGCAAAGCGGTGCCATCCAACCCATGGGAATCATGGCCGGGAAATTCCATGGCGCAATGCCCGCGAATACCCCCAGCGGTTCCAAGTACTGGGTTGTATCGTAACCTACCGTACAGTTCATCAGCGCTGGTCTCAGCATCAAGTGCGGTATCCCGCAAGCATACTCGACCACCTCCGTTACTTTAAGCACATCCCCCATGGCTTCGTTCCAGACCTTGCCATTCTCCGTCGCCAATAAAAGAGTGAGTTCCTCGAGATGCTGATCCAGTAGAGCTTTCATGCGGAATAAGATTTGCACGCGTTGGTTCGGTGGGACATTCGACCAAGCTGGAAAGGCTGCCTGCGCTGCCCCGACTGCTGCCTCAATTTCACCAGCAGTGCACTGAGGTGCTTGAGCGATCAATTCTCCAGTGGAGGGATCAAAACAATCCATGTATTTACCGGATTTGGATTCCAACCATTCCCCGCCGATGTGGTATTTCAATTTTTTAACAGACATATTCTTCTCCTTCCCTGTTCTGGTTAAATGTCCGGGTTGGGCATCATAAGATCGCGTACCTGGGCGACCAGGTCGTCGGTGGCTTTGCAGAATTGTCTCAAGGTCCGGCGAGTTGGGCCGAAATCGTCGAATTCGGGCACAAGCATGCCATCCTCATCATACGCCCGGTGGAAGTCCACAAACTTCTTTTGTAACTCATCTACGATCCGTGGGTCTACCGGGCGATCCATTCGATTCTCAATGCTTACATCCGAAACATTGAATTTCTTCTGCCACTCGAAGGGTGGGGAGATGACCACGTCCCCGCCGATAAATTCGCTCCAATGCAGGTGGTTGCGAAACGCGGCGCTGAGAAGGCGCAAACGGTAGCCTCTTGCCCTAAATATCTGGTAAGCCTTTTTCATCACTGCCACCCCGGCCCAGTCAAAGACCCACGGATCGGCGATAATACCCTGTTTCTCTGCCACCACCCTCAGCCAATCGTCCAGCCGCCCAACCATTAGAGTGCATACCGGACCCATACGGGTGATATCTTTCTTTTCCTTTTCCCTGCGCTTGAGTCCTCGTTCGACTGCCTCCGCGACAGCAAGGGCCTGAGGAAGGGTAAAACTCACCGTGGCGTTTATACTCACACCATGGTAAGTAGCCTCTTCTATGGCCTCAATTCCCGCAGCTGTAACTGGGATCTTGACGATCATATTTGGTGCCAGACCCGCAAAGTGTTCTGCCTGTTCAAGGATGGCTTCGGCATTGCGATAAAGTTTCGGGTTGGTCTGGATGGACAGCCGTCCATTCCTACCATTTTCGCGCTCAAAAATCGGCAGCAACAGTGCGGCGGCTTTTTGAGACATTTCCTCGACCAGCCTCCAGGTCACCTCCTCATCCGAGGCTATGGGCATCTCGTCGATGATCTCATGGATTCTTTCTTTCCACGAGTTCCATTCTTTCTTTAGCACTGAAAGGACGATCACGGGGTTGCAGGTTGCCCCCACAGCACCGTTAGTCTCGATGGAATTGGAAAGCTCCTGGATGGAGCAGGAATCATTCCAGAGCGCTGTGGGCGTAGTCTGGGTCATCTCATATAGGCGGCTCTTAATTTCAGACTTCATCATCTAATCCAATCCCAACAATCGCCGTGGGTTATCGACCACCATTTTGCGAATTTCATGTTTCTTCATACCATTGGCAAGCAAGATGCGTACGAAGAGTTTCATTCCTTCTGCCGGCGGCATGTTTACTACAGTCCCCAGGTCCGAGGCAATAAAGATATGGTCCGCTCCGATCTTGTTGATGCAATCAATAAAGTAGTTTGGGTTGCAGTGTGGGTTGTTGTAATTGGGGATATCACCGTAAGCAAAAATTCCTATATAAGCGCCCAGTTGGCTGATTTCGATCATCTGCTCCATTGTCATCTTGGTCACGTTCCAATTGGGATGAGTGATCATGAAATGCTTAACGCCCACTTTTTTCGCTTCCTCGATGACGGCGAACCGCTGCTTGGTACTGGCATGACAGGGATCTAGGATCATGTTGTTGGCTGCCACGATCTCGAAAATCTTGTAAAGCTGTGGAAGCGGTTTGTCATTCTCGTCCAACAGCTCGATCCAGTTCGTGCCGGGGTCGTCGATGACCCGGTTGTGATGCGCCGAATCGTGGCTGGGTAGCCAGACCGTTTTAGCACCGAGACGGGCAGCCATTTCGACCGAGTCCGGATTGAGACCACCTGAATAATAGTTGAGCACAATGCCGCCATAGGCATGGGCAGGTTTTTTACCGATGCTTTTGGCATAATCTTCAACAATCATGTTGACAAAGGGCACGGTGGCGGCCGTGGGGAAGGTGTGTGCCTTGAAATTGCAGCCGCCCATCCCAATGTCGGTGGCCATCTTTGTCACCTGAACCTGGTCCCAGCCGGTATCGATCAGGGGGTCGGGAAAGGCATGGACATGCATATCGTAGGCACCATCCAGCACCTCGAGCACATCCACCTCTTTGAGAAGACGGACATTCGCCCCCATGGATTCGATGGTCACATAGGCGCGATGGGTATCATCCTTCCATTCTTTCTCCATGGACAATTCATGGTACTCTTTTTTAGGCATACTAGCTCCTTTCTAATTATTCTTCGGGCTTGTTGTGAAACCGTACTGCTCCCAATTCTCAGGCACTTGCTGACCGGTCAGGTAGAAATTGGGCACGTCGGGATAGATGCCGACCACCTCAAAGGGTTCATCCCAATCGTTGCGCATCCAATGGACGACGTTCTTGGGGATGATCATCGCCGATCCGGGTGTCATGATGTATTCCACTCCTTCCACCCATTGGATAGCTTTGCCGTGCAGGGCATACAGCAACTCGTCTGACTCTGTGTGAAAATGCGGCCCGTGATACGCCCCTTTAGGAAAAATCACCCGGAAGAGGCAGGCCTTTTCAGAACCAACAGTCGTATCGGCAATGACCAGGCGGGAATCAACACCCTTAAAACCCTCAGCATCCCCAACGTTCTCTGGCTTGACTTCATCGACATGGATCAAATACTTCGTGACCACTGCTACCTCCTTTCAACCTGGAAGTTTATTGAAAGAATAAAGTGAATGGATTTTAAAGATTCATCAATCCAAGCAGGCGGGCAGCATTATTTCCCAGGATGCTGGCTTTGTCTGCTTCACTCAGAAAATCGAAACGTCTTACGAGCCTGTCTTGCGAAACCTGGTAATAACCGGGGTCGTGCTTCCCATACATTGGTAAATCCATGTAGGGACCTTCTGAACCCCAGAGCAGACGCCCTGCGCCAATCAACTTAACGAGGCGGCGGACGGTATTTTCCACGAGGCCGGGCACCATGAAGGTCTCTTCAATTCGTTCCATAAATGTTAAATCCACCCAGATATTCGGATTGGTATAAACCACGGCCATAAATTCCTCTGTCCATGGATAGCCACCATGGCACATGACGATTTTTAGGTCAGGAAAATTCGTGGCGACCTCATCCACAAAGATGGGCTGGTTGTATTTCATCCATTGCCAGCGGACGGCTTTTGGACCGGTGTGGATCACCACGGGGATGCCCAATCGGGAGCACAATTCATAAGTCCGGGTCAGACGGGGATCATTGGGGTAAAAACCGGAATGGGGATAGAGTTTTACTGCCTTCATCCCAAATTCCTTGACTGCCCTCTCCACCTTGCGCTCTGGCTGATACCGGTCAGGGTTTATCGAGGTAAATCCGACCAGGCGCTTGGGAAAACGTGAACAGAAAGCGGCCAATTCTTCATCGCTGAAATTGGTCGCCACGGCCATGAAGCGTTCATCCCGCCAGGAGGGGCAGCTGCCGGGGTCGGCCTGATCATTTCCAAACAGGCAGGTCACATCGATCCCGCCCTGATCCATTCCGGCCACGAACTCGTCGGGGGAATAAATCGCCCCTTTTGACTTATATTCTGGATGAGCATGAAAATCAATGATCATCGTACCGACCTTTCGCCTCACTGGATCCCATTCATTTATTATGCCACAGGAGGGGACGCTGGTGGTTGGTTCATCAGCATCCCCTCTTCCTACCCGTGTGGACTTCAATATCTTCTGTGTTGCACTTTCAAAACTGGTCCACCTATGACTTACGGTTTGTAATAGGCGGCGTATTCATCGAACTTGGTCAAATACTGATCGACGTTGTCCTTAGTCACGTAGGTAACATTTATAGTCGGGGTTGCGGTGAATTTCGGATCCTTGGTCAGCGAGTACACCAACTCATATACAGCCTGGTAACCCTTCATCCACGGATCATCAGCACCGGTCGCAAGCATGGTCCCTGCCTTGATGGCATTGGCAGCATCCTGATTGCCATCAATTCCGACGATCTTGATTTCATTGCCCCGGCCGGCTGCCTGAACAGCTGCCATCGCACCCAGGGCAGTTTCATCGTTCACGTTGAACACACCCTGAATCTGTCCCGGGCCATACTTCTGCATCATGTTCTCCATGACCGTCATGCCCGTAGCGCGGTTAAAATTGGCCGGCTGCTTTTCAAGCAATTTTGTTCCCGGATTGGCAGCAATCGCAGCTTCGAAGCCCTGATCGCGTTGATCAGAAATGAAGTTGCCGGGGATTCCGGACAGGATAATATAGTTCCCCTTTCCTCCATTGGCGTCGATGAGCATCTGGGCAATTTTCTGTGCTTCCAACACATTATCCACGCCGGAGTATATGGTGCGATTGGAGTTAGGGATATCGGTGCTCAAGGCGGCCACAGGAATCCCAGCAGCTACAGCATTATTGGTCTGATCAATCACCGCCGTCTGGTCAATCACGCAGATACCGATGCCATCCACTTTCATCTGAATGGCATTCTCGAAAAGTGAAACCTGTTCGGCAGTATTGAATGTGTCGATGGGGGCCATCTGTTGGATATCTACCTGGATACCCTGTGCCTTCAATTCCACAGCAGCTTTTTCTGCACCCTGGCGCATGTAGACCCAGAAGGGATTAAACATATCCGGCATAATCCAGGCAAACTTAAAGTGGTGAGTAATCGGGACTGAAGTGGCTTGAACGACTTCCATTTGCGTGACAACCTGGGGCGGCATAGTTGCTTGGGGAACTGAAGTCGTTGGTGCGGGAGGTGCAACAGTTGCAGTTGCAGCCGGGCCACAGCCCACGAGAAGGGACACAGCGACCATAAAAGCCATAGTGATTTGTAGAGTCTTTTTCATAGTTATCTCCTCCAAAAAAAACATAGTTGGTTAAGGGTTAATAGTTACGTGCAGAACAAATCATACACAAACGCCTTTGGTATTATTTGGCTCCTGATCCACCTCCTTGTCTGAGAAATCCTTTTCTCACTAACCCTCATATTTTTTGGCCACCTTTTTCAAATAGGTATCCCCAAGCACTGCGATAATGATGACCAGACCGGTCGCCAATCCTTGCCATAACCCGGAAACTCCGAGTAGATTCATGGCATTTCGCAGTAAGAGAATGATCAATGCGCCAATCACAGTACCTTCGATTGTGCCCACGCCACCATCAAAGGAAGTACCCCCAATCAGGGTGGCTGCAATGGCGTCCAGGGCAAACCCTTCCCCAAAATCCTCCTTGGCTGAGTTGATCCGGGAGATATAGAGCTGGCTTCCAAATGTGGCCAACATGGCTGATATAACGAAAGCGGCGATTACGATCCGGTCTATTTTTATTCCTGATACCCGGCTCGCCTCAGGGTTTGCGCCGATGGCATAAATCTTGCGTCCGAATGTCGTATACCTTAGAAGTAAGCGGACAATAAGATAGACCAGGAGGGCGATAAAGATGATGAAAGGAATACCAAACACCCTGCCAGCGCCCAAGAATGTGAAATCTTTCGAGAATCCTGAAATCACCCGGCCATCGATCCATAATACTGTGAGCCCCTTGAAGAGAAGATAGGTCCCAAAGGTTGCTACAAAAGGAGGCAATTTAATTTTGGTGACAATAATGCCGTTGATCAATCCAAGCAAGGCTCCCAACCCCAGACTCAACAACATTGACCAATAGAATGGAACCTTGTTATCCACCATCAGGGTGGCCATAATTACTCCGGTGAGCGACGCAACCGAATCCATGGACAGGTCGATCCCGCGGGCCAGAATCACCACGGTCTGACCAGCGCCGATAATAAAGATAGGTGCTGCCTGGCGCAGAATGTTGAGAAGATTATTCGTTGTAAAAAAGGAATGGCTGAGAAAAGACATAACGACCATCATTATTAAAAGTACTGCTAGGCGGCTAATCACCGAAATAAAACGCGCCAGCGCAAGCTTAGGCCGTACGCTTGGCTTGACATGGCTATTTTCCACGGAGACCTCCCCGGTAGACTAATTGGGCGAAAATAACACCAAGCATCAATGCTATTCCGACGATGGCGGATGTCAATTGACTTGACAACCCGAGCAAGGTCAAACCATTTTGGAGGACCGTAATCACAAAGGATCCAAGGACTGCACCTGCCAGACTGCCACGACCCCCAGTAATGGGAGTACCTCCAATCACCACCGAGGCAATGGCAAAAAATTCGGTACCCTGACCAATCAGAGCATTCCCGGTATTCACCCGGCTAGCCATCACGACCCCCGCAACTCCGGCCAATGTGCCACTCAGGACGTAGACGAGGACACGGATGAGGTCCACTTTTATTCCCATCCAACTTGCGCTGTTGGCATCGCTGCCAATTGAAAAGATATAACGTCCAAAAACAGTCCTCTTCAGGAAGAACAGTACGATAAGAGCAGCAACTAATGTGACCCAAAATGGTATCGGTAAATATAGGAAATAACCGCTACCGATCATCGAAAAGGCCTGACCAGCGATATGGATGGATCCTCCTTGAGATAATCCCAAGCCAATACTGCGCGCGATAAAGAGCATTCCAAAAGTGACCACGAATGGGAAAATGCGACCTTTTGAAATGATCAGACCTGAAATTAAACCAGCCAGGCTGCAAACCAGCACACCAACCACCATAGCGAGAGGCCAACTCAAACCCCGGTTTATGGTGAAACCAATAACCGTCCCCGTCAGTCCAATCAATGCACCGACTGACAAGTCAATACCTCCACTTGTGATAGCTACCACCATTCCAGTAGCAACGATCGTCAGAACTGCCCCCTGTCGAATTAAATTGAAAAGGTTGTCCAGGGTGGCAAAATGAGGCGTAATTAAGCAAAAAACAATAAGCAATGCTATTAATATCCAGGCAATGCTTGGAACAATTTCCAGCCAGTGCAGGAATCTATTACTAGGATTTTGTCGCATTGATGGTCTCCTGCGTTCCAAATGCTAACGCGGCTATTTTTTCAGGCGTCGCATCCGCACGATCAAGCATCCCAGTTATCTCCCCTCTACACATCACATAGATCCGATCACTGATGCCCATCACTTCCGGTAACTCAGACGAAATCACTAGGATAGCCGTCCCCTTTTGGGCAAGTTGGTTGATCATCCGATAGATTTCCGCTTTTGTACCTACATCGATGCCGCGTGTGGGCTCATCAAGGATCAGGATCGATGATTTTGCACACAACCATTGAGCTAAGACCACTTTTTGTTGAGTTCCACCGCTTAAATATAGGGCCAATCGATCCACCGAAGGGGTTGCAATGCTCAAATCATGGATATATTTCTGGGCGATTTCATTTTCTTTCTTCCCAGAGACAAATCCCGAACGAAACAGCTGATCCAAGGAGGCGCGCGCGATGTTTTCCTTCAGGGACAATGCGAGGCACAAACCCTCCTGTTTGCGGTCTTCGGGTGAAAAACCGATTCCCAGCCCTACCGATTTGCTGGGGGATGGATGTTTGATCTTTTCACCGTAGAGAAAAATTGAACCAGATTCCATCGCATCCAGGCCAAAGGCCATGCGCATCGTTTCGGTTCGGCCCGCCCCCACCAGTCCAAAGAGGCCGACGACCTCACCTGTTCGTACAGTGAGATCGATGTCTTTGCATACACCTTTCCGGGTTACCTTCTCCAGGCGAAAGGCCTCCTTACCAATCTCGGTTATCTCTTTCGGGTACATTTCTGAGATATCGCGTCCCACCATCATACGGATGATCGTATTCAACTCGGTGTTCTTGGTAAGTAGTGTATCAATTCTCTTTCCATCCCTCAAGACTGTGATTCGATCGCCGATCTGGAACAATTCCTCCAGGCGGTGAGAAATGTATATGATCCCTACCCCCTCTTTTTTTAATTTTCTTAGGGTGGTGAACATGAGCTCAGTTTCCTGAGCAGTCAGCGAGGAGGTGGGTTCATCTAAAATGATCACGCGTGGGTTGAAGGAAAGCGCCCGGGCGAAAGCTACCAGCTGCTGCTTGCCAAGGCTGAGATTAGCGACCAGCTCATTCGGATTGATATCCATCGAAAGCGACCGTAGCAATTCATGGGCTTGGCGTTCCTCTTCCCTCACATCCACCACAAAACCTGCCCGGCATGGCTCGTGACTAATAAAGATGTTCTGTGCTACGGTTAGATAGGGTGAGAGATTTGATTCCTGAAAGACGATGCTGATCCCAAGTTGCTGTGCCCGGCTGGGGTTAGCAATGCGCTCAGGCGTTCCATCGATCAGGATGGTCCCGTGATCCAATGGGAGTACTCCAGCCAGGATTTTTACCAGGGTGGACTTTCCGGCTCCGTTTTCACCGACCAAGACATGAATCTCGCCTTTGCTGAGATCAAAATCTACCATGTCCAGGGCTTTCACACCTGGAAAATTCTTGATTATCCCTTGCATATCGACGATTCGGTGATTTTCTGCCAAGGAACACCTCTGGTTTTTCGCAAACAAGGAAGGGTCGTATTAGGGTGTGAAAACCACCTTGAGAGAATCCTCTTCGAAGGACTTTTTCATAGCCTCTTGAGCCTGATCGTATTTATAACGATGGGTGATCAACTTCTCAAAGGGGAACTCGTGCTTGTGCCGCCACATCATGTCCAAAGCCACATAATACCCATCATGGGGATGATTTGTCTGTCCCCAAAGCAGGACATTCTTAGCCGCAATGTGCCGGTGGACATTTAATTCCACAGTGCCTGTATCGGCAAAGTTACCCGTTTCCAGGTATGTGCCGCCCCGGCGCAGCATTTCCAGGCCAACTTTCAGAACGTAAGCCTGACCGACAGTTTCACAAACCACATCTGCCCCGCGTCCTTCGGTCTCGCTACGGATATATTGGACCAGTTCATCGTCGGTATAGTTTTTTGTATTGATAGCCAGATCCGCGCCAAACTCCTTGGCCATTTCCAGCTTTTTATCCATCTGGTCAAGGGCAATGATTTTACCAGCACCCAGCATGCGCGCTTTGGCGATCATCATCATGCCAATCGGGCCTGCTCCCTGAACCGCCACCGTGTCGCCGAAGTGAAAGCCTTTTCCGGCGTAAGCGGCATATTCCTTGGCCCGATCCAGCATGGCTGCTACAACAAATAGCTCCACCAGGCAGGCATATTCCACCGAAATATGTTCAGGGACTTTATAGACCCAGGCCTTGGGTGGCAGGTACATGTATTCCCCCCAGCCGCCGACGATGTATGGGAACTGGTTGGCATAATAGGTCATCCCGATCCCCTGGTGTTCGGCACAGAACGGGTAACCATGCACGCTCCGGCAATACCAACAATGGCCACAAATCACGTTCGGGCAGTTGGTTACCCGGTCTCCCACCTTCAAATCTTTCCCACTATACTCAATTTCTGAGCCTTTTCCATTCATTTCAACCACGATGCCGCTGTTCTCATGCCCATGAACACTGGGAAAAACCATATCCTGCTCGGCCTCGGTGCCACCATATAAGGTCACTTCACCCTTATAGGCATGCTTATCGGTGCCACAGATTCCGGACATCTCCATTTTAACGATCACTGCTCCGGGCTCGAGATGGTCCGGATATGGTAATTCCTGGACTTCAACTTTTCCCGGTGCTACCATCACTACAGCTTTAACTTTTTTAGACATTTGGCGCTCCTCGTATATTTTCTTAACTGATATGCTGGTTGGTTGACAAATGGTGGTTCATGGAGGGTAGGCTACGGTGTAAAGATGGCGCCCACCTTCAACCAGTGGGCCTTTTAGCAGGTCTTCAATTTCCTCTTTGGCACGTTGTGTGATCTTGTCCGTTGGGGGCAATTTGCCTACCGGGTACATTTCCATAATGTCATTGACCAGTTTTTCCAGATAGTCCATGATGGCATTTAAGCCTGGTTTGGCCTTTTCGACATCTGCCAATGTTGCACTCCCGACGACTCCTTCAGGGGTGGCAACGACCTCAATCGTCGAAGCGCCCATATGCTGCCAGAACGGAATCGGCCGATTGTAGGCAGATCCCGAACCGTCGATGTGACCGGGGGGCATGAGGCTCTCGCCCTTCGTG
>Ga0209777_10002987_pt1 | contig 21489 bp, 16 predicted proteins | sample FrelakmetHBP12HB_FD_187147 | JGI IMG/M metagenome (GOLD analysis project Ga0209777, IMG submission 187147) | Freshwater lake sediment microbial communities from the University of Notre Dame, USA, for methane emissions studies -HBP12 HB (SPAdes)... | ecosystem: Environmental > Aquatic >...
TCCGATCTAACCACAATGCGACGGGCGGTCATGTAGGGGAAGCCGGCGTTGGACACGTCGTCCTTGGTGACTTTTTCTAGGATCGTGCGCGCTTTGGGTCCCCACAGGCCGAGGCAGGCGTAGGACGAACTGACATCCTCGATCGCCACCGTCCCGTCTTCCGGCATATTCAGAGACAGCCAGGACAGGTCGTGCTGCCCAAAGGCCGTGCCGGTGACGATAAAGAAGCGATCCTCGGCCAGACGGGTGACGGTGAAGTCACATTCGATCCCGCCGCGCTTATTCAGGCACTCGGTATAGATGATCGTCCCAACCGGTTGGTCGATTTCGTTGGCACACACATTGTTCAAGAAAGCCAGTGCGCCCGGCCCGCGCACTTCAAATTTATTGAACGAGGTTTCGTCAAATAATCCGGCGTTCTCGCGCGTTTTCAGGTGTTCGTAGCCAATGGCGCGCGACCAGTTGTGGTGGGCCCAGCCTTTGGGCTCGTGCCCGTGGCGCGCCTTTTCTTCATAGGGCTTGAACCAGTTGGGGCGCTCCCAACCGGTCTTCTCCCCAAAGTGGCAGCCCAGTTCCTGCAGGCGATGATATGTAGGTGAGAGGCGCAAACCGCGGCGGGACAGGCGCTCCTCGCCGGGGTAATGGATATCGTAATACTGGGTGTATGTTTCCAGGGTACGCGCCACCGTGTAGTCCTGGCTATTGTAGTTTGAACCAAAACGACGGACGTCCAACCGCCAGACATCCCACTCGGGATGCCCGTCGATGATCCACTCTGCCATGGTTTTTCCGATCCCGCCAGCACCGGCCAACCCGTGAGCGCAGAAGGCGCAGGCTACCCAGAAACCCTTGACCGAGGTGGGGCCCAGCAGGAACTCACCGTCCGGCGTGAATCCTTCCGGTCCGTTCAAAAGTTGGATCACCTCAGCCGTCTCCACAGCCGGTACACGTTTAATGGAGTTCTCCATCAGTGGGGTAAAACGCTCCCAGTCGGGCGGCAGGAGCTGGTATTTGAAATCGCGCGGGATGCCGTTCAGGCCGAACGGGGCCGGGTTGCGTTCATAACCACCCGTTACCAACCCGCCAACCTCTTCGCGCCAGTAAACCAGCAGGTCGGGGTCGCGCAGGGTCGGGAAATCGTGCCCCACGCCTTGGATCGGTTTGGTGATGATGTAAAGGTGCGCCATCGGCACGACGGGCAGGGTTAGCCCGACCATCTTCCCGACCTCACATCCCCATTGCCCGGCGGCATTCACCACCACTTCGGTTTCGATCGTACCCTTGTCGGTGACCACATCGTGGATGCGACCATTTTTCAGGTTGATCTTTTCCACATTCGTGTCCGTAAAGATGCGCGCCCCGCGTTGTTTGGCGCCAGTGGCCAGGGCATTGGTCAGGCCGGTCGGGTCGATGACGCCATCGTTGGGAGTAAAAGCTGCGCCGGCGATCCCGTCCGGGCTCATGATCGGGAAGAGGTCGAGCGCCTCCTTGGACGAGATCAGGTCCATCGGCACACCGAAGGATTGTGCCATGCCGACCAGCCGCTTGAGATCCTCCATGCGTTCGGCGGAAGAAGCCAGCCGCAGGCCGCCGACCTCGCGCCAGGCGGGATCATGGCCGGTCTCGTCCTTCAGCTTCCGATATAGATCGGTGCTGTAGTGCATCATCCGGGTGAGGTTGGCATCCGAACGCATCTGGCCGACCAGGCCTGCAGAGTGCCAGGTTGAGCCGCTGGTCAACTCGTGACGTTCCAGGATGACAACATCTTTCCAACCCATCAGCGTTAGATGGTATGCAATGCTGCACCCGCCAACGCCTCCACCGATGACAACTACTTGAGCATGAGTAGGAAAATCAGACATTTTCACTTACCTCCTTAAGCCATTCATTCCAATGGGGATTTTGGATATTTTCGATGACGCGGCCAAAGAACTTGTCGGCATAGTCACGAAAGTCGAAATCGAGTTTTGAAATACCGATCTGGACCAGCGCCCATGTGGCCTCGCGCAGATCGGACATGATTTTCATGATCTTCAAGTGAGCCCAATGGTTGGGTGTCACCTCCTCGAAATAACATTCCAGAAGCCAACGATCCTGTTCATCGGTCAATTGATGATGGTCGGAAAAATTGGCCAGGTCGAAAAAGGCATCGCCCATGCCGGCGTATTCCCAATCCAGGATGTAAAGCTGGCCGTTGGCAAGGAAATTCGCATTGAGCAAATCGTTGTGGCATGGGCAGGGTGGCTGAGGATGGGCAGTCAATGCCTTCTCAGCAGCCTGCATGCGTTCGATCAGCCATTTAAAATTCTGGGGGAAGGCAACCTGGTAGCGGCTGGCTATTTCAGAATAATCCGCAACAATGCGAAAAACATTGAAGGTGCCAGGAATTTTCGGTATGCTGTGGATCTTATGGACGACGTTCACGACCCGGCGGATGTTCTCCGGTTGGCGGATCTCCTCAGGCAGGATCGGACGTCCGGTAATGAAACGGGTAACCAGATAACCTTCAGATTGGATAAAATAAAATACTTCCGGAGCGATGCCCAACTTGCCGGCAGCAAGGTTGGCCTCATATTCGTACTCTCGATTGATCCCCAAGAGTCCTGTATCCGCCCCTGCGATGCGAAGAACAAAAGCCTCTCCGCCCACATCAATGCGAAAATTGCTGTTGGTGATTCCACCACCCAGCGGGGTTACTTTCAGATCGCTGGCACCCGCCCACTGAGGGACACGGGTGAGCGCCTCTTCCAGCGTAAGAGCCATGATCAGTATTCTCCGAAAAAATGGGCTGAGGCCTTACCGGGCCTCAGGGATCCTGCGGACGGCCACTGCAGGCGTTTACTTTTGCCAAGTTGATCCCGGCCTGGCCATCTCGGCAACAATATCGAACGACGAAATAATGCCCAGCGGGAAGGCCTGCTGATCGGACTGGTCGACCACCACCAGGCGGTGGTAGTGCTTTTGGATCATCAGGTCCGCGGCTTCCCTCAACCTGGCGTGAATATCGATCGTCAGGGCCGGGTGCATGATGTCCTGCACGGTCAGTTTTTCGTCGATACCGTTCTCTACGTAGGGCAGTAAATCTTTACCGCTGACCACACCCTCCGGCTTTCCTTTGGCATCCACCACCAGCACAGAGCGCCAGCCGGCCTGGGTCATCGTGCGCGCCGCGGAGATGAGCGGGGTCTTGTCCCGGCAGACCAGGATGGCATCCGACATCACATCCGCAACGGTCTCACGCAGAGGTTTTTCTTCTCTGGCAATGCTGGAGACGAAATCGGAGGTCGAGATGACCCCTGCCGGAGCACCCTTTTCGGTGACCAGCAGGCGGTTGACATCCTTCTCGATGAGTGTATGGGCAGCCACATCCAAGGTCATACTTGCTTCGATGGTATCGATTGGGGAGGACATCAGTTCCCCAGCGGTCAGGTTGCGCATCGTGGCTAAGCTCTTAGGATCCGCAGAAAGCCATTCACCGGCCAGCAGGTCGTAATCGGAAATGATGCCGATGGGGCGGCCATCGCGGTCAACGACGATCAGGGCATGCACGTGGTGCTGGGTAAGCAGGACGGACACCTGACCCAGGGTGGCGTCCGGACGGCAGGTAAGCAGCCCCGGGTGCATCAGGTCGCGGATAAGTTTTTTCATGACCGTCTCCTGTAATTCATTGAACTTCATCCACATCTTTATACCATTTCACGCGGTCACCGACTCTGGCGCGCAAGCGCCAGGCGAGGGATTTGGGTTCTTGATCGATCCGCCTTAGTGCTGCTTTGATTTGCGAATCAATTAATTCTTTTTGCTCGCCCGTGAGTTGCTCGTACCCCTGCGCCAGTTGGCGTACCTTGTCCAGGTTCATGGTTGTGGTACGCCACAGACCCCAGTCAGTGCAGCAAAGCCCGGCGACACGCTCGATATTGATGATTTCATGATCCTCGTCGCCCAGGGGATGTTCAAGCAGCAACATGATGGTATCAATGATATCTTTTTCGTTGATCTGAACGATTTGCATTTTTTCGAGCAGCATCTCAGCCAGTGGAATGCTTGGATGATCTACCTCTAACCGATCCTCCCAATGGATCACGTGGCTGAAATCGAGTTTTTCATAAAATACATCGATGTGCAGGCCAACCTCCGGTTTTTCGAAAATGGCGCGATAGCCTTCCGAAACAATAAAGACCTCCCGGTTTTCGTGATAGCCCAGGCCGGCCATCAATGTCTGGATTTCTTTGGTTTGTCGGCGGTAGGCGGCAAAATCGATGTCAGTGTAGGCGCGGCCCATGGCAGCTTGAAGATATCCGTATTTCTGGCAGTGCATTTGGAAGGCCAATGACCCGATTACCCGCAGGATAATTCCAGCATCGTCACTGGCTTTAAGGATGCGCTTCAGTTCGTTTTCAAACTTTTCGCGCTCGGCACGATCTTGTTCGCCCATCCCGATGGAACTGCTAGTCATACCATTCTCCTGCATTGAGGTCTCAACGAACAGCCCTGATCGAATACGAGCGGTTGGCAGGTTGACATTGGGAAAAAACCATCGCCATTATAATTAATAATGCAAAAACTTGCAAATTTCTTCAGATTCTTTTATAATTCAGTACATAATAAATCAATTTCCTTCAACCAACATCCAAGCATCAACTTAATGAGCAAACCTCTCATTCCCGCGCAGCGACGAGAGCAAATCCAGGAGTATCTGGTAACCCACAAGATCGTCCGGATGGACGATTTGGTTGCCATGCTGGATACCTCTGATGCGACGGTACGCCGTGATCTGGAGTGGTTGGAACGCGAAGGCATTGTCGAACGTACGCATGGGGGGGCGATCCTCAGCCAAAGGCTGACCCTGGAACCCGAATATTTGCAGAGGGCGCAAAAGCATCCCGAAGAAAAACGTTTGATCGGTGAGATGGCGGCTTCGCTCATTGAAGACAATGATGTTGTTTTTATCAACAGCGGTACGACCACGACTCAAGTGATCCGCCATATTCGTGCCGACGCAGGGATCACCGTATTCAGCAATAATGTTTATGCGGCGCTCGAGGTGGGTGAGGCAGGTTTCAAGCATCATCTGCTCGGCGGGGAGTTTCAACCTCATTCCAATTCCGTGGCGGGTCGCTTTGCCATCGACAATCTGCGCCAGGTGTACGCCGACAAGACTATTCTGGGTGTGGATGGGGTCAGCTTGCTCCATGGCTGTACCGTTCCTTCCAATGTAGAGGCGGAAGTCATCAAGCAAATGATCGAACGTACCCAGGGAAAGATTTTTATCGTTGCGGATTCCAGCAAGTGGGGCGTAGTTTCCAATTTCCAGGTTGCCACGATCGATGAGATCGATAAACTGATCACCGATGAAGAGTTCGATCCCTTGGCCATCGAAACCCTTACAGCCCGCTCTATTGAAGGCCTGGTTGCTTCTTCAAGTCCGAGTAAAACCTGACGTGGCTGATACAGCTTGTCGATTTTTTAATAATTTTATTCATTGGAAAGGTGGAACAGAACGATGAAAGATCAGGCGCGTGTTGTCATCATCGGCGGGGGGATCGTTGGAGCCAACATTGCCTACCATCTGGCAAAGCTGGGTTGGACGGAAGTTGTCCTCTATGAAAAAGGAGAAATTGCCAGCGGAGAATCCTCTCACGCCGCTGGGCTGGTGACACAGTTTGCCACCTCGCAAACCCTGATGCAATTCCGGAAATACAGCATCGAGCTTTACAGCGGGTTGGGACTCTTCGACCATGTCGGCAGCCTGCGCGTGGCTTCGACTGAAGACCAGCTCAAGGAGCTGCGCCGCAGCGTCAGCCGCGCCAAGGCGATCGGCATGGATGTTGAAGTCATCTCGCCGGCGGAAGCCTTGCGCATCATGCCCCAGCTAAGCAAGGAAAATCTCTACGGCGCAATTTACCTGCCGCGGGATGGCCAGTTGGATCCCTACACCACTACCACCAGCATGGCCCGCTTTGCACGCGAGCTGGGAGTGGAGGTCAATACTGGCGTGCGCGTGACCGGCATCGAACTTTCCCCAAAGGGTGAGATCCAGCGCGTGCTCACCGACAAGGGTAGTATCCGGACCGAGATTGTGGTCAACGCGGCCGGGCTGTGGGCACCTCAGGTGGCAGCGATGGCAGGCCTGTATATTCCGACTACGCCGGTGGACCACCAGCACATTGCCCTGAAGGCCGTCGGCGGCCATGAGTTCCCTGCCACCACCCCCTGTTTGCGCGACCCCGACAACTTGGTGTACATGCGCCAGGAGGCGGGCGGCTTGGTGATTGGCGGTTACGAGCCAAACCCGCTGGCGCGCTGGATCGATGGCGTGCCGTGGGAGCACGGCGGGACCACCCTGCCGGCGGACTACGACCGCTTTGAGCAATTGCTGGAAGGCGCCATCCGCCGCATTCCATTCCTCGACCAGGCCGGCATCATCACCCTGGTGTGCCATCCTGGCGCCTACACCCCGGACTGCCAGCCCATGCTCGGACCGATGGCTGGGGCACGCGGCATGTGGATCGCGGCTGGCATGTCGCTCAATGGCTACGGCGGTGCGGGAGGCATTGGCAAACTCATGGCGGAATGGATCGTGGAAGGGGAGCCTTCGCTGGATGTCTATGCCTATAAAGCCACGCGCTTCAGCAACTATTATGCCAATCCAGAGTACGCTGCCGAGCGGACCCGCGAAGGTGTCAAGTATTACTACCGCCTGCGCTTCCCCAACGACGAGAACGAGTGGGCACGTCCGCACCGGGTCAGCCCGGTCCACTACCGCCTGCAAGAAATGGGTGCCGTCTTCGGGGAGAAGTTCGGTTGGGAACGTGTCAACTACTTCGAGCCCGGTAAACCCTGGCGGCGGGCTGGCACGGACCAGCGACAGTGGGGTTGGAATCGCCCGCCCTACTTCGAGCGCGTTGGAAAGGAACACCAGGCCACCCGGGAGCGCGTTTCCCTCTTCGACCTGACCTCCTTTGGCAAGATTGAGGTGAGCGGCAAGGGTGCCCTGCCCCTGATGCAGCGCGTTGCAGACAGTGACGTGGACAAGCCGGTCGGCACTGCCACCTACACCCAGTTCCTTAACTCACGGGGTGGTGTGGAGGCCGACCTGACGATTTCGCGCACCGCCGAGGACCGTTTCATGGTGATCACCGGTTCCGCCTTTATCGGTAACGACCTCGCCTGGCTCGGGATGCACCAGCAGCCGCAGGACGGCCAGGTCACAATCCGGGATATCACCATGGATTATGCTTGTCTGGCGTTGTGGGGTCCAAGGGCCCGCCAGGTGCTGCAAAAACTTACCCCCCAGGATGTCTCGAACGAAACTATTCCTTACCTTCACGCCAGGATGATTCAAGTCAACGGCGTCGAAATTTGGGCGCAACGGGTCAGTTATGTCGGCGAGTTGGGCTGGGAACTGTACATCCCGGCGGAGCGTGCTGTGCTTGTGTGGGATCAATTATTGAATACCGGCCAGGAGTTCGGCATCGAGGTCGGCGGGTACAAGGTGCTCGATTCCCTGCGCTTGGAAAAAGGCTATCGTTACTACACCGCCGACGTCACCCAGTTGGAGACGCCCTACGAGGGCGGGCTGGGCTTTTGCGTCGACCTCGGCAAGAGCGATTTCATCGGCAAGGAAGCGCTAGTCAGACAAAAAGAGGCCGGGTTGACGCGCAAGCTGTGCACCCTGGTTCTTGACGGCGATGAGTTCACGCAGATCTACGGAGGCGAAGCCGTCTACTACGATGGCAAGGTGATTACCCGCGTTCGCAGCGGAGGCTACGGATACACTCTGATGAAGAACATCCTTTACGCCTACCTGCCCATGGAACTGGCCAAAGCGGGCACCCGCCTCGAAATGGATCTGATTGAGGGCCGCTGCCAGGGCGAGGTGACCGCTACGGTCCTGTTCGATCCCAAGGGTGAACACCTGCGCGCCTAAAGATTTTTTGTTCAAAATGAAAAACATCCACCCTGTCTACGTTGGTTTTGGGATGCTCACCCCCGTCGCCATTATGGTGGTCGAGCAGCTCCCCGCGCACAACACCGGCGCCCTAGTCAAAGCAGTTAGCGAGTTTGTCTTTGACGACGCCGCCATCATCGCCTGCCTGCTGCGCCAGTGGGAGGTGCCAACAGCCATGATTGGCACTGCTGTCGGGGATGATCCGCGCGGCCACACCCTGGCGCAGCAGTTGGAAGCATGGGGCGTACAGGGAGAGGTTCGCCATTCCAGGGAGATCAGAACCCCCTGGGAAGTGGATGTCTCGGACGAGACGGGCGCGCGCACGTATTTCTGGGAGCGGGCGCCGCAGGTGCTGAACACTCTCGACACTGCCGACCTATCCCTGCTGGAAGGGGCTCGCCTGCTCTACGTGGACTGGTATGACGGCGACCACATCCTGCGCGCAATGGATGAAGCCCTTCGCCTGGGTGTGCCTGTGTTCCTGAATTTCGAGCATGGGCACGCGGACCCCGGTCTGCTGGAGCGTTATGGGAGCCGGACTACCATTTGCCAGGCAGTGACGGATGCCGCCCAGCGAGGCGAGGTACCCCCCCTGGAAGTGGCTCAGAAATTGTTGAAAACCGGCGTGCAAACTGCCCTGATCACCATGGCTGGTGAAGGCTGCCTGGCGGTGAATGGCTCGCAGGCGGTGCGTGTGCATGCCCCCTCCGTCCCTGCCGTGGACGGCTGTGGAGCCGGAGCCACCTTCTCGGCTGGTTTTATTTACGGGCACTTGAACGGATGGGGCTTGGAAGAATCTGCCCGCTTTGCCACGGCTGCCGCATCCCTCAAGGTGACCCGGCCCGGATTGCAGATGTTTCCCATTACTGAGATCAACGCTGTGGCAGCGCAGCTCCCGGTTGAGTTTCCCGCAGGTGCTGACCAGCCTCGTCGCTAGGAGAGTCCTTTGATCAACTTCGCCACCCTTCTCACGCAGCAACAGGTCGAACGCACTCACGCCGCCTCCCTGGAGATTCTCGAGAACGTCGGTTTGCTGGTTCGGAACGAAAAGGCGCGCGCGATCTTCAAGCAGCACGGTTGCCGGGTGGACACTGAGACGCAGATCGTCAAGTTCCCGCCCGCTGTGGTCGAAAAATACCGGGCCATGCTCCCGCCCACCTTTACTTTCCACGGCCGCGATCCAAAATACGACCGCACCCTCCCGCAGGATGGGCCGGTCATTGTCACGGGCAGCTCCGCGCCAAATATCATCGACCCGCTTACGGGTCGCGAAAGGCGGGCGTGCTCAGACGATATCGCCCGCATTGCGCACCTCATCCAGGAACTCCCCGCCTACGACGTCTTCTCGATCTCCACGCTGGCAGACGACGCGCCGCCGGGACAATTCACGCTGGCGCGGCTCTACCCGTCCCTGAAGTACTGCCTCAAACCCATCCGCAGCACCACCAGGGATATGGAAGACGCAGCCGCGGTCATGCAGTTTCTGTATACTCTTGCAGGGAGCGAAGAGGCCTACCGCCAGCGCCCGTTCGTAACGCACCACTATTGCCCCATCGTCTCGCCGCTGACCATGGATCAGTTATCCACTCAGGCGATCATCTTCTTCAGCGAGGCGGGGCTGCCCGTTTACCCGAGTATCGTGCCCAACGCCGGCCTGACCTCGCCGATGTCCATGGCGGGGACGCTGGCGCAGGGTAATGCAGAATTCTTGGCCATCTCGGTATTGATGCAAATGGTGCGGGAGGGTACGCCCACCATCTACGCCACCTTGCCGACCGTCGCCGACATGCGCACCGGCGCCTACGCCTCGGGCGGGATCGAGTGCGGCATGTTGCACATGGCCTTCGCCCAGATGGCGCGCTTCTATAACGTGCCGTGCGGTGGCTACATCGGGTTGTCCAATTCCAAACTCAACGATGCCCAGTCCGGCTACGAGACCGGCATGTCCACTGCCGCGGGTGTGCTGGCCGGCGCAGATATGCTTAACATGGGCGGCCTGCTCGACGCGCTGAAGGTATTTGACTTTGCCAAGGCCGTGATCGACGACGAGATCGCCCAAATGCTCAAACGCCTGAAGCGCGGTATCACTTTCAACGAAGAGGAACTTGCCCTGGCGGTCATTGCTCAAATAAAACCGGGCGGATCGTTCATGATGAGTCCGCACACGGTGAAGCGCATGAAAAGCGAAGCCCTGCTCCCCCGCCTGGCTGACCGGGAGGCGCGCGAGATCTGGGAGAAGAAGGGCTCGCTCGATTCGCATGCCCGCGCCATGCAGCGCGTCAACGAGATCCTGGCCCATGACGGCGCTGACCTGATTCCTGCCGAAGCCGAGGCGCGCCTCCGCGCCCGGTTCAAGGACCTGGTACCCGGAAAGTTGGAAATGCCGCAAGGCGGCTAGGCTCTTAGGGTACCACGAAGGATTCAAGGTTCCCAGAAAAGGAATGCCCGATGAAACTTTATTTTGCCACGGACGTGCACGGCTCCGAGATCTGTTGGAAGAAATTTCTTGCCGCCAGCAAGTTTTATGATGTGGATACCCTCATCCTGGGCGGCGACATGACCGGCAAGGCCATCATCCCCATCATCGCCCAGGGCAACGACAACTTCAAGGTGACCCTGTTGGAGCAGATGAGCATCCTGCATGGAAAAGAGGAAGTGGACAGAATGGTCCAGACCATCCAGAACCGCGGCTACTATCCGTATGTAACCAATCCGGATGAAGTGCAGGCCATCGCCGACACGCCGGGCAAATCGGATGAGCTCTTCCTTGAGAAGGTGATCACAACCATGCAGCGTTGGATGGAGTACGCGGACGCGAAGTTGAGCGGGACAGGCATACGCTGTTATGTCTGCCCGGGGAATGACGATATCTTCGAGATTGATGCAGTGATCGCAGCATCGAAATGTGTGCGCAGCGTGGAAGGCCAGGTCGTTGAGCTTGACGAATACCACGAGATGGCCAACTCTGGCTGGTCCAATCCCACTCCCTGGCAAACCCACCGCGAAGAGCCGGATGAGGCACTGCTGAGGCGCATCGAAGCGGTGGTAAGCAAGGTGAAGAACCCCTCCCAGGCAGTATTCAGCCTTCACGCCCCGCCCTTTGGCAGCGGTCTGGACGAGGCGCCTGAACTGACCAAGGATCTGCGGCCTACCTATGCCGGTCGCTCCATGATCCCGGTCGGCAGCCACGCTGTGATGACCGTGATCGACAAATATCAGCCGTTGTTGGGATTGCACGGGCACATCCACGAAGGGAAGGGAACGCGCAAATATAAAAAGACTCTGTGCATCAACCCTGGCAGCATGTACGAGCAAGGCATGCTCAATGGCGCAGTGATCGAGCTTAAATCTCAAAAGGTGGGCAACTACCTGTTGACCACCGGATAAGGTTACAATGGTTGCCCGTGCTCGGAAAGGAGGAATATATCAGCGATAAATCGATTTGGGAGATTTGCAGACACATCGGTCCGAAAACTTTTCTTTTGGAAGGTCTCCGCTAAAGATCGCAGGAGACCGAGGAAAAACTTGTAAAGGAGATTCAGATGAGTGACGTTTCTCTGTTCGTACGCAAGGCAAGCGGCCTGGTCAGAGCCTGGTCGGTGTTTGATGCCTTCATCTATGCCACCTTCTCGATCAACCTGATTACCCTCGGTCTGTTCATTTTCTCCTATTGCTACTATCTCAAGGGTAGTCTGGTGACCGGCGTGGTGGTTGGCGCCATCTTCACTGTTTTCGAAGTGATCGTTTATGCCAGCCTTATTTCCGCCATGCCGCGTGCCGGCGGCGACTACGTCTGGCAGAGCCGTATTCTTAATCGAGCCGTAGGCTTTGTGCTATCGGTCACGGGCTGGTGGTTCATCCTCTGGCTCTGGACACCGCTCTACGGCCAAATGCTCACCTATGAGGTTTACACACCGCTGCTGGCGATCGCTGGCCTCAAGGATGCCGCCCTGTGGTTCACGACTACCTCAACCGGCCAGTTTGTCGGCATGTTGTCCGTGTGCGTCATCGTGTTCATCTATATCGCGGTAGGTATGAAAACGTATGCCCGGATTCAGAAGATCTGTTTCTTCGGCGGGCTGGTAGGCCTGGCGATTGTTTTCCTCCTGCTCCTGTTCGGGAATAATGCCACCTTCATCACCAATTTCAACGCTCTGGCGCCCCGCTTCGGTGCGCAGGCCGGGAATACTTATGCGGCTACCCTCCAGGCTGGTGCAGATGCTGGCACGGTTGCCGGTCCGCTGTGGCCGTTGGCTCTGGGAGCCAGTATCTTTCTGGTCCCCATGCTGACCTTCTTCAACCTGTGGCCCAACTGGGGCTCCACCCTGTATGGGGAGGTGCGCGGCGCTTCAGATTACAAGCGCAACTTCTCGGGCATGCTGTGGGCGATCATTGTGACCACGGTCGGAGCGGTGCTGTTCTTCGTCCTGATCGGCAAGACCATCGGCTGGGACTTTTACAACAAGGCCAACGGTGCGTTCTGGAACTGGGGCTTCGGCTACACCACTACCCCGCCGCCGTTTCCGATCTGGCCCTACCCGGCCCTGTTTGCCGCCTTCATGGTCAAAAGCCCGGCTCTCATGTTCATCATCGTGCTCCTGATGAGCCTCTGGTGGTTTGGTTGGTCAGGGACGCTCTTCTTGAGCTCGACCCGCGTGATCTTTGCCGCCGCCATCGACCGCATGTTGCCGGAGTGGGTCTCGAAGATCGAATCCCGCACCAAGACGCCTATCAATGCATTGCTGCTGATGGTCATCCCTTCGGCGATCATTTCGTACCTGTATGCCTTTAAGGTCTTTAACTTCCAGACCCTGGCGCTGGATGCCACGGTCGTGATCGCCATCACCTTCCTCGGTTCCACCATTGCAGGGATTGTCATGCCCTGGAGAGCAAAGGATGTCTTTGATGGCTCACCGATTGCCAGGTACAAGGTTCCTGCCTGGCTGGGTTGGATTGTCACCGTCCTGTTCGGTGTCTTTTCGATCTACCTGATCTTCACTTCGTTCAAATATGCCTGGACGATCATCGGTGGGCTGGGGTCTCTAGGCGCCAATGGTCTCACCTGGTTTGTGGTGATCGTGCTGGGGCTGCTCACCATTTTCAATGCGGTGGTCCTGCTGTGGATTCTGTACCAGGTTGCCAGGGGCACCTCCAGCAGCAAGGCCATGCCGCTCATCACGCTGGCCGGCTTGGTCTTCCTGGGCTTCCTCGACTGGCTGCTGGTCGTGTGGTTCTGGGACCCGAACGTTCTTCCTTCAGCTTTGCCTGCCGTCGGCACGTACAACATCGGCTGGACAAATGTCAGTTCGATGATCTTCATGATGATCAACTACCTGGTGGCCGCCGCGATCTACTTCGGGTTCAGTGCCTATCGCCGTCGCCAGGGCATTGAAATAGAAAAGGTTTATAAGGAAATCCCGGTGGAGTAATCACCTGCCGGGTAGCATTTCCATCGAGGAAGGAGGAGGGCTGGCCCTCCTTGACCAGGTCATAACTCTTCCTTCCTGCATTGTTAATTTTGGCGTTATGGAATGGCAAGATACATCCTTTCCTGCATCCTCCCCTCCCTCGATGGATCGGATCGAGTTCCGATTGACTCGGACACTTGAAGATGCTACAATAAATCAGGTTTTTATAGACTGGAGGTGCCACGACAAGATCCAACCGGACAAGCCTATCAATCTCACCATATCCATCCATAATTCATCAATAAAAAAAGGAGAGAACGAGAATATGCAAACCAAGAAATTTGTCATCAATTTGGTAGCTTTGCTGGTTGTCGCGGCTTTCTTACTTTCTGCCTGCGGCGCTAAAACCCCCGATGTAGCCGCGGGTTACACTGGCACGAAAATCACCAGCGTGCCGCAGGATCTCGTCACTGCCTGCAAGAAGGAAGGCATGTTGACGATTATTGCCACGCCGCCCGACTGGGCAAACTACGGAGAGATCTTCTCGGACTTCGAGTTGACCTCCGGTGTCAAGATCAATTCCCTTGACCCGAACGCTGGCTCGGCAGACGAACTTGCCGCTATCGAGGCCAACAAGGGCAACACGGGCCCGCAGGCTCCCGATATCGTGGATGTCGGCTATGCTTATGGCGCCACTGGCATTGCTGCCGGCGATTACCAGGCCTACAAAGTCTCGAACTGGGACAAGATCCCTGATACAGTCCTAGGCCTTCCCGCCAAGGATCCGACCGGACTCTGGATCGGCGGCTACTATGGCGTCATGGCCATCATCGTGAATACTGCGGTCGTGAAGAATGTTCCAGCCAATTGGTCGGATTTGCTCAAGCCCGAATATAAGGGCCAGGTTGCATTGGCCGGCGATCCGCGCACTTCGAACCAGGCCATTCAGGCGGTATTTGCAGCCGCCTTGGCCAATGGCGGCACCCTGGATAATGCCCAGCCAGGTCTCGACTGGTTCAATCAATTGAACAAGGCCGGAAACTTCGTCCCGGTGATTGCAAAAACAGGCACGATTGCGCAGGGTGCAACTCCCATAGCGTTCTTCTGGGACTACAATGCTTTTGGGTATAGAGACGCCGCTGCCGGAAATCCTCCTGAAACCGTTATTTATCCCTCCCCGACCATCGCCAGCATGTACGTCCAGGCCATCAGCGCTTATGCGCCCCATCTCAATTGCGCCAAACTGTGGATGGAAGTTCTCCACTCTGACGAGGGCCAGTTGGCTTGGATGAAGGGTTACGCCCATGGCGTCCAGCAGGCTGACTTGGAAGCGCGCGGTGTAATTCCGGCGGACGTGAAAGCCAAATTGCCGGCCTCCAGCGCCTTTTCTTCAGCAGTTGCCCCCAGCCCTGACCAGGTTGCTGCTGCGAAGACGTTGATCACCGCGGGGTGGATGACGACTGTTGGTGTGGACATTCCGACTCCAGCCCCTTAGATCGATCATGACTACTTTGGATGTAAAGCAGGACGCGCCTCTGGCGCGTCCTGCTCCACACAAAATGTCCTGGGCATGGCTTGGGATTATGCCCTTTTTTCTATTTGCTTTTCTTTTTCTTCTTTATCCATCCTCGACCATCGTTGTACGCAGTTTTCAAAATTCGACCACCCATGCATTCACTTTAAAAAATGTTATTGCACTCTTCAGCAATCACTACATTCTGGGGGCCTATTGGATCAGCATTGAGATCAGCCTCCTGACTTCGGTGGGTGGTGGGATTTTCGGATTTCTGTTGGCCTATGCTGCCATCCGGGGGGGATTGCCTAAATTCATGCGCTCGAGTCTCATGACCTTCTGTGGCGTGGCTTCCAACTTTGCCGGCGTCCCGCTGGCCTTTGCATTCATTGCGCTGCTGAGTCCGACCGGGATGTTGATCGGCTGGCTGAAGGCGCTCGGCTATAACCCATACTTCCACGGCTTTACCCTGTACACATTTTGGGGATTGAGCATTGTGTACATGTACTTCCAGTTCCCCCTGATGGTGTTGATCATTGCCCCGGCGATCGACGGTTTGCGCCGCGAATGGCTGGAGGCTTCGGAGAACCTGGGAGCCAGTTCCTTCCAATACTGGCGTTACGTGGCTCTTCCCATTCTCCTGCCTTCCATCATGGGCACGATGATCTTGCTTTTTGGGAACTCCTTTGGCGCCTTTGCCACCGCCCAGGCACTGACCGGCGGTCAGATCAATCTCGTGACGATCGTGATCGGCTCGCAGTTGCGCGGGGACGCATTGGGCGACCCCGGCTTGGGGTATGCCTTGGCGCTTGGCATGGTGGTTATCATGGCTTTGGCGATTATGGGCTATACAATCCTCCAAAGGCGGACCGAGAGGTGGTTGCGATGAGACGCGGAAATAAGGTCTGGTCGTGGATCGTGATGATGATTGGCATCCTTTATTTCTTCCTTCCATTGGTGGCGACCTTTGTCTTCTCCTTGAAAGCAAAACTTGGGGTTCTGAGTTTCAAGGCATATGCTAATATCTTCAATGACCCGGCGTTTGTTTACAACTTCTCGTATTCAGTGCTTTGGGCAGTTCTTACAATAGTGGTCGGGATTTTACTCTTTGTCCCTACCGCTTTCTTAATCCGCTTAAGAGTCCCGAAGTTACGCAGCGCGGTTGAGTTCATTACCCTGCTCCCCTTCGTTATTCCGGCAATTGTATTTGTCTTTGGATTGGTGCGAACTTTCAGCCATCCCCCGCTCCTCATCGTTAATAGCCCGGCCTTGCTTATCGCTGCCTACACGGTTTTGTCCATGCCGTACATGTATCGCGCCATTGATACGGGCCTGCGTGCCATTGATGTACGTACCCTGACCGAAGCCGGACAAAGTCTAGGGGCCGGGTGGGGTTCGATCCTTTTTGATATCATCCTGCCCAATATTCGTGTTGCCATCTTGAGCGGCGCCTTCCTGAGTTTTGCCATCGTGATCGGCGAATTTATTCTCGCCCAGTATCTGGCCAAGCCGGCGTTCGCCCCCTATATGGCTTATATGATCCAACAGAAGGCTTATGAGCCGGCGGCAATGGCCATTATCAGTTTTGCGCTTACCTGGGCAGCCATGGGGATTATTTCCCTGGTCGGTCGCGGCGGCGGGCAGGCCCAGGTTGGCGGTGGACACTAAATCATCCGAGAGTGACAACTTATGGCACACCTGACCCTTTCAAATATCTGCAAGCAATTTGCTGGAAGTACAGCGGTTTGTGATTTTAACCTGGAAGTGGAAAAAGGCGAGTTCGTTTCGTTCCTCGGTCCATCGGGTTGCGGCAAAACGACCACCCTGCGCATGATTGCCGGTTTCGAAGTCCCCACCACCGGTAATGTCACAATTGATGGTGCTGATATAACCAATAAGGCCCCCAACCAGCGCAATGTGGGCATGGTCTTTCAGGCTTATGCCCTCTTCCCGAACATGACTGTTGCCCAAAATATCGGTTACGGTTTGCGCATTCACAGGGAATCAAAGGCCGCGATTAAACAGCGCGTGGACGAAATGTTGGCCCTGATTCACCTTGAACAAAAAGGCAACAGTTTTCCTCACCAGCTTTCGGGCGGGCAACAGCAGCGCGTTGCCCTGGCCCGTGCCCTGGCGATTCACCCTCAGGTGCTCCTGCTGGATGAGCCTCTGTCAGCGCTGGACGCAAAGATCCGGGTCTCGCTGCGCGCCGAGATCCGTGCCATCCAGCGTAAACTGGGCATCACGGCCATCTACGTTACCCATGACCAGGAAGAAGCCCTGTCCATCTCAGACCGCATCGTCGTCATGTTCGAAGGCAAGATCGAGCAGGTCGGCACACCCTTCGAGATCTACAACTTCCCCCAGACCGCCTTTGTTGCTAGCTTCGTCGGGACCTTGAATACCGCCTCCGCCGAGGTGGTCGATCCGGCCGAGCACCTGCTTCAGATCGATGGCGTCCAGCTGCAGGCAGCTGAGGGATTGGATGGCTGGCAAAAAGGCGACAAGGTCTCGATTGCCATCCGCCCCGAGCGCTTCAATTTTGTTGCGCAGGAAAGGAAAGCCAATGTTCTTGACTGCCAGATCGAGAATATCACCTTCCTCGGTTCAGTTGTCCGCATCCAGGTGCAGATCGGCAGCAGTCACTTTTATATGGATACATTCAACAATCCCTTCCTCGAGCTGCCCAAGATCGGCGACAAGGGTCAAGTCACCTGCTCGCGCGAAGCGGTCCTGGTTTTGAAAGCCTGACCATCCGGTGATCAACTAAGAGACGCAACCTTGAGCAAAGTCATCCTCGTGCTCTCCGACGGCCTGCGCTATGACACCGCTGCCGCCGGAATGGGATACCTCGGCCATTTGGTGGAAGCAAAACTCGCCAGTCTGTACAAAGTGACTGGCGAGTTGCCCAGCATATCGCGGCCCATGTATGAAACGATCCATACCGGCTTGCCTGTCAGCGCCCACGGGATTGTCTCCAACCTGGTCGTGCGCCTCTCGACGCAGCCGAACCTTTTCCGGCTGGCGCAGGAAGCGGGGAAGACCACCGCGGCTGCAGCTTACTACTGGTTTTCAGAGCTCTACAACCGTGCCCCCTACGACCGGATCGAAGACCGTGAAGTTGACGACGAGTCCCTCCCCATCCAGCACGGTCGATTTTATACCCAGGATGATTACCCGGACATCGAACTCTTCGCCACGGCCGGGGTGCTGGTGCGCAGGTTCAGTCCCGATTATTTTCTGGTCCACCCGATGGGCATGGACAATACCGGCGCAACCTATGGAGCCGACTCCGGCGAATATCGCAACCATGCCATCCGCCAGGATATGTGGCTGTCCACTTACCTGACGGAATGGATGGAGGGCGGTTACAGCATCTTGGTCACCGGCGACCACGGCATCAATGCCGACGGCCTGCATGGAGGCACCACGCCTGATGTACGCGAAGTTCCGTTATATTTGATCAAGCCTGCAGGTGCCGATCAGGGTGATACGCACGAAGTGGTCTCGCAGCTCCAGATCGCCCCGACAATCTGCAAGATGCTGGAGCTGGAAATTCCAAAAACAATGAAAGCGGCCCCATTGGTTTAGACTGTGAGCCGCCGGCCATCCTAACCAAATACGGCGATCAACACAATTCCTGCAAAGATCACTACCGCACCGACGACGCGGATCTTCCCCAGTTTCTCGCCTAAGAACTGCCAGCCGGCAAAAGCCCCCATCACCACACTGACCTCCCGGATTGCTTCTGAATAATTCACGGGGGCAATCGAGTAAGCAAATAGAGCAAAAAGATAAGCGATCACCCCCAGAATACCGACCAGTATCAGGCGGGCCGGTTGTCTGCGTACGCCTTCAAAAAAGTGATCCCATCCATAATGGCGTACAATGACTGGCGTGGTCAAAACCGGCACCAGCGCGAACATGCTCAAGGCGTAGGGCAGAACCGGACCGTGTTTAACCGCGAAACCATCGACCAGGGTGTAGATGGAGATGATCAGGGCAATCGACAGCGCGATGGCTATGCCCTTGATTTGCGGTTTGCCCTCGTGAGGCTGGAAAAAACTCGTTGCGCCGATGATGACCAATCCACAAATGATCATGGCGATTCCAACGAATCCTCCTGTGCTCGGTATCTCGCGCAAGAATACAAAGGACCAGAGTACCACCAAGGCAGGGGCGGTTCCCCGCGCCACCGGGTACACCAGCGAAAAATCATGATCACTGTAGGCGAATGAGAGCAGGACGAAATAGATGGCCTCCAGGGTCATGCTGATCAATGCAAACAGCCACATGGAACGTGGGGGCAGGCCGGTGAAGAACAGCGCAAGGACCGATAGGACTCCGCTGATGATCACCTGCCAACCCATGGCAATATATTTTTCCGAGGATTGTTTGAGGAGCAGATTCCAGAGGGCGTGCAGGGCCGCAGAAGTGAGAAGCAACGCAATGGCGAGGAAAGGCATGGCGGGACTAAATTTACCACATTGCATCCCCCCAGACTAGGCTGGGCAGATTTTAGAACATGTCAGCCATTCTCTTTTCGCTCAGGCTGAGTTCCTTCCACGAAGAAGAACGGATCGCAAGCCATCTGCGGATCCAAGGCAGTTTTAATGCGCTTCAGCCAGGTGTGATAATTGCTGCAGGCCGGTCCAAAAAGTTCATTCGCTTCGCTCCCGAACCCGGCGATTGGGAGGCCTAAAGCCCGATCGATGGCCTCCTTGGACCCGGTTTGAACCAGATCACGGGCTGCCATGGCGGATTGTGGATTACTGGGGTCATATAGGATAATGCCCTCCAGGTATCCCAGGTGACCGCTCTCAAAAGTACCACCAGTACCAAGGTCGCCGCCATCGTCCAGGATCAATCCTTCTCGGATATATTTTTGCTTGACCTGCGCCACATATTCCGCCTGCGTGTGGGCCAGATCCCAGGTGTCAAACGCACCCAGCATGGTTGCCATTCCCTGTGAAGGCCGGAAGGCTGCCTGCGTGTTGTTTGCATTACGAAACAGCAGCCAGAAGAGTGTGGACTGCTTCTCCCGTCTAAGTTTCTGCCCGAATGGCAGGTGCTGGATCCATTCTTGCAGGATTGGGAACCGCCGCAGTAGTGCCAGCGGATCGTGAACGCTCCGGATTAGCCTGCCTGCCATGCGCAGTAATGCCGGGCGCATCGGAACGTTCATCGGGATGATCACACCGCCAGTTTCTTTCAAGATCTGCTTCAAAGCCTTCATCTTCCAGGCAAATTCAGCCTCGGAAGCCGCGAAGACAGCCGTGCTGATGATGTCTTTGCCGATCTTTTGGAAAATCCCACTTTCCAATGCGATCTTCAACTCTTCGTTCGTGTCCGTTAGTCCAAGCGCGGCAAAGAACATCGGCGTTCGGAATTCTCCATGGTTCAATTCCGCTTCCCCCATTTTGTAACCGGCATCCTTTTCTGCCTGCCGGGAGGGAAAGGCGATGGCGTTCATGGCACTGCGCGGGGGAATTTTCTTTAAGATATATTTGGGGGATTGTCCTTCAAATTCCCACTCACGCGGGCCATCCCATTTATAAAGCTTGATGGCGCACTTGGTAAAAACCCCCAGCCCGCCGAAGGTTCCCTGGAAGCCGCGCACTATCCCACGCATGGAAGGTCCCGGCCCGTCTGGCGAAAACCAGCCACAGCCTGCCCCCGCACTGCCCAACGTGACCACTTCTCCGGTGGGCAACACCCATTCCACCCCCAGCAGGTTCCGGCCTGAGAAACTGGTGGCAGCCCCTGAAACGCCATAGCCCCAGGCGGCGGCATGCGATGCTAGCAGGGAGTGGTTGGCTCCGCAGGAAACAATGTGGCAGTTCAACCCCCGCCGGACGATCTCGGTTTGTAGATCGATGGCGCGCACATATGGTTCAACGACCGCGATCTGATTTTGCACATCAATCTCCAGGATGCGATTCATCCGTTTCAGGTCGAGGACGATCACGTTCTCCTGTGATGCAGCCGCAGCAGTGTGAAAGCCGGTTGAAATCGGTTTCACCATATATGGATGGTTGCAACAAAATCGCATGATCTCCTGGATTTCTGCTGTGGTCTGTGGGAGCACCACAGCCGCGGGTCGCGGCAGCCATTGTGCCCCATCCTTGTTCATCGTTTCTGGATTCTGATAGAAGGCATAGGTATCCAGAACACAAGGCGCGGCGGATACCCACTGCTTGCCGACAATGCCCTCCAGGATTTTCCGATCTTGATCAGAGATTCTTTGCATGTCGTTGTCCCTTTGCCGTAAGCCTAAAGGTTCCATTTACCACGTTGTAGTACCCGCTTGGGATCAAAAATCCCTTTGACGATTTTCACCAATCGGTAGTTCGCCGGGTTCTGCGCCCAGACCAGTTCCGCGGCCGAACCATAAGGCCGGCTGAAGAAAGCACCCGCCTTAATTAACCGGACGACAGCCTGCCTTTCAATTTTCTTCATCCGGCCTATTTCTGCATCAGAGCCGGGGTCGAAGGGAAGGATGAATTCCATCTGACAGGCATGGTTCTGTACAATGGGCTGGATGTAGGTACCAGTCTCAGCCTCAGGGAAGCCGCACTCCAGCACCGTATCTACAAGGATCTTCCGCAGGATTGGTA
>Ga0209777_10002988_pt1 | contig 21488 bp, 24 predicted proteins | sample FrelakmetHBP12HB_FD_187147 | JGI IMG/M metagenome (GOLD analysis project Ga0209777, IMG submission 187147) | Freshwater lake sediment microbial communities from the University of Notre Dame, USA, for methane emissions studies -HBP12 HB (SPAdes)... | ecosystem: Environmental > Aquatic >...
AGGTGCTGGACGAAGTGAAGGCGGTTGCAGAGAAGATCGGCTGCCCGGAATATACGGTCCTCTTCAGCACCCGGGAGTTCAAGCGGGTGCCGAATGTACGGATGCGGGAGAACGGAGGAGGTGTCTCATGAACCGGATTACACAATGCATGCACGGACGGGGGACGGTCAGCGGCATGATGAAGCACAGGCACAAACCGCAGGGTGATGTGCCGAGCAGCCTCCTTGCCTTTACCGGGATGTACCGGCCGGTGGTCTTCTGGAACCTCACCAACCGTTGCAACCTTGCCTGCACCCATTGTTATAGCAAATCCGGCCCGGGACGTACAACGGAAGGAGAACTCACAACTGCCGAGGCACTCGGAGTAATCGACGATCTGGCAGATATGGGCGTCCCGCTCATCCTGTTCACCGGCGGGGAACCCCTGATGCGAGCGGATATCTGGGAGCTCGCGACACATGCCAGGAGCCGTGGCCTCAAGATGGCGCTCAGCACAAACGGAACGCTGATAACGCCAGATATTGCCCGCAGGATCAAAGAAAGCGGGATCGAATATGCCGGAATATCGCTGGACGGTGCGAAAGCTGAGACACACGACCGGTTCCGGAATTTCCCCGGTGCGTTTGAGCAGACGGTAAAAGCATTTGCTGCATGTACGAAGGCGGGGCTCCGGTGCGGGGTCCGGGTCACGCTTACAAAAGAGAACTGTCATGAACTGGAAGCGCTGGTTGATCTCTCGCGCTCCCTCGGTGCCTCTCGGTTCTGCCTGTACTGGCTCGTACCAACCGGACGAGGGAGCGAATCCTATGCCCGGTTGCAACTGGACCGGGATGAGGTTATCGATGCCCTTAGTCTTCTCTACCGAAAAGCAAAGGAGACGGATCCCGCCGCTATGGAGTTTCTGACCGTCGATGCCCCGCAGGATTGCATCCACTTGCTCGCATCAATGGAAAAGGACGGATCAGAAGATCTTGCTGATGCCCGTGAGCTACTGGAATCATTAAAGGGTGGATGCAGCGCCGGGACCCGCGTAGCAAATATCGATTCACACGGGAATGTCTATCCCTGCCAGTTCGCCCGCACAGGTGAATTTCTTGTCGGGAATATCAGGGACCGGCCTTTCAGCCGGATTTGGGCGGACACTGCGAATCCTGTGCTCGCCCGCTTCCGGGAAAAACAGGCCCGGTTCGGGGGCCGGTGTGCGGGGTGTACCTATCGGGATCTCTGCGGGGGAGGATGCCGGGTCCGGGCGCATGCGATGAAAGGGGATTTTCTGGCAGAAGATCCCTTCTGTTTTGTCGGGAAAAATGGTGTTACGGTCAAAAGATAAAATACGCCCAAATCGGGCTCCGATTCTCTTCTCAATTTTCACCTGCTTTTGGGAAAAACCCATAAAACTCCCTTTTTCTGTTCCTGTGGAAAATACCTTCAATAATCGCCCTGTTTGCAAAAATGCGACAGGTTTGCACCTCAGATAGTGGCTCCTAAAGCCCCTTGAACCAGGCTGTTTTTTTGGCTCTTAGTTTATCCCATCCGGCGCCACAAACCCTGCCAGAACGCGAATACGAGGCTCGTTTTTTCCAACGGATCTTCCAAAAAGAGGGTTTTTGGTAAAAAATGGATAGATAGAGGGACAGATCCGTTCTCTCTATTTTGTGAGTCAATAAAAAACAAAATCACCAGAAAAAGGGAGATCCCAACAACGACTCCATCCTGTGAATCCTGAAATCAGAACAATTGCACCTGTGGGAGCATACAAAAGAGGGGTAGGTTATATCTGTTTCTTAAGAGCGATCTTCCGGTTCTGTTTTACCTCGGCATAATCGGGGTTGATGGCAATCGCCTTGTCATACGAGGCGACCGCTTCTGTATACCTTCCGAGTTCATGGAGCGCGACGCCGCGGAAGTTCCATGCATAGGCATCATCCGGGTTGATGGTGATTGCCTTGTCAAACGATGCGAGTGCTTCTGTGGACCGTCCGAGAATACCCAGCTCGGCTCCCCGGATGAACCACGCACTGGCGTCATCCGGATTCATGGCAAGACCTTTGTCATACGAGTCGACTGCTTCGGCATCCCGCCCAAGTGCAACGAGTGCCCATCCGCGGTTGTTCCACGCATCGGCGTAATCCGGCTGGATGGCAATTGCCTTGTCATACGAGGCGAGGGCTTCGGCATGCCGGCCGAGCTCACCGAGCGCCACACCACGACCGTTCCATGCCGGGGCGTAATCCGGGTTGATGGCAATCGCCTTGTCACACGAGGCGAGGGCTTCGGTGTAATGACCGTTTTTGAAAAAATCAGAACCTTCCCTATAATAGTGCTCAGCTTGATCGTCCATGAGGTATGATTTGCTGTCCGGATAATCACTGTTGTGATAGAACCATGAGTCTGATCTTTTGGCCAGACTACGGGATCAAAAAAAGGATCGATGCTGGAACCGGCCGGTTCCCGGCATCATGTGCGACACTCAGACAAAAAAACCAGGAGAATACCAACATTTTGCAAGGGCATATTTTTTACGGACCTAATCCGGGAAGGGGAAGGGAGAGGGATTATCCTCCCCTTCCTATTGAGACTTTTTTACCGTCTTCTCCGTGATCCATATGATCAAGGACCTGTCCAGATGACCAGCATGCCGGGAATGGTCACGCAGGCCGGGAGTCCTGCACCGGGGAATGCCACGGTAAACCTTCAGTTTCCGGAACACCCTTTTGCACCCCCATTACTGCCTTTCCTTTCCCCTTGACCGTGCTGGACCCCCCGGCACCCCCTTTTCCGCCCCCCATTAGGGTCTATTAGCGTTTTATAGCTCGAAGGATATTGCCCCGTTTGCCTTGAATCACACGCAAATTGCGTATTTTGAAAAAGTGTGTAAAAGTGTACGGTTTTTTGCGGGTATGTGAGATCCGGACCCGCTCATTTTGGCAAAAAAAGCCCGTAAAATGCCCGGATTCTGACACCGGAACTACAGTCCAAAAGGATACCCGAAAAAAGAGGTTATTCGGCATCCTCCAATCCCCTCCCCCTTGGTGAAGGTAAAGGTCCGGGCACTCCGGGCAGATCATACCCTATTTCCGGGATCTCTTACGAGAAAATTGTATAGAAAAAAGATCCCGGAAATGATACTCAATGTGCCCGGAGTGCCCGGAACTTAAATGGATATGTGGGACCAAGAAAATGGAAATTGAATGGCGAGCGAGACCTTTCCAGGCTGGCAAGTCGTATTCCCATATATATCCGTTCATGGTTGCAATGGTGACAGGTAACCCGGCAGCTTGTGTATTGGCTCTCCACATATCATATGAAGAGAATTGAGGGTACCAATAGGTGGTTTGTGGAGCGTGAAAGTATTGGTATCGCCCGGATCTGTGCTGGTGGATCAGATTCCAATTGTTGAGAAAGGGTCGGTTACCCGAAACTTTTTCGAAAAAAGGATATCCATATCCAAATACACGCGGGTATGTGAGATAACCCCAACCGGAGCCCACTATTCCCTTTTGTGTTTTTGACCGGCTGTAAATATGCTGGCGGACCCCAATGAGCGGCCCTGGCACCAAACCACGGGGTATAAGAGAAACACAATCCTAACAATGGGATCCCGTGGCAAATACTGCCCGATAAGGCAGTCTGATTCATGTCCAATACAACGAGCTTAAAACACCCTCTTTCGGGTGTTCGTTATCCTGGTATCTCCCACATATCCAAAGTGTAAACTTTGCTTTTCTGTAGGTCAAGACTGCTGCATTCAGAATAGTATCGACTCTGTTCACAGTTCATTGACCCATTTCTCATATATCGAGATGGTCGCAGAACCCATTGTTCCATAAGGGACATTTTGACAGGATGCAATGTTCCAAAGCAGGTTTAAAATTCACATCACCATTGATCCAAGCGACAATGGAAATCTTCTTCGAGCACCAGAAATTTTTCATGGATGATAAAAAGCAGGTATCAATTATGGTATTGTGGTGTGCAGGGCGTGAAATTGTATATTAAGGGAGAAATAAAATTCTAATGACAACATATAAATATTTCTCAAGGACTATTCAAACATTAACCCCGGAGGGGATAGGATGAAAGATAAGATTCTTGGCGTGATTGCGGTCATTGTTGGTTTAATATTGATTTATTACGGCTGGATGTTTGTAAAAGCTACAAGTCCGGCGATCAAATGGATAGCACTTACAATTGGAGTGATATTAATTTTGGTTGGAATCTGGCGCTTATACACCTCGTGCTCGAAACCTAGTAAACCTAAAACCTAATTATATTCGTTTTTTTGGCACCAACCGCCAGTATTGCAATTCGGACTGTAGAAGATCAAATTGTCAAATTCTTCATATCAGTAAGAATTTATTGTATGGGGATTATTAACTCAAACATTACCTGTTAAAGATCCAATTCAATATGGGAAGATAAAAAATGAATAAACCTTACAAGAAAGAAAAAAAGACCAAACAGGCAAAGGTGGATGAAAAGACAGGTAATCGGAACCGAAAATATCTCCTGATTGCTGGTGGTATAATCGCACTTGCTATTGTGGTTACCGTAGGGTTCATCTTTCTGAACCCGATTGTTGCTATGACCGGTGATAATGTATCAGTATTTTACACTTTGACGTTTGAAAATGGAACTGTTATTGATACTAATATGAACGAGACACCCTTAGCACTCACCATTGGAAGTGCCAATATTATCCCGGGTTTCTCGAATGCGATCATAGGAATGGGAGTAAACCAGAAGAAAACAGTAATCATTCCTTACGGTCAAGCATACGGTCCGTACCGAAGTGATCTTATCCGTACCGTCAACCGTACCGGTGCAATCGCCAACACGACCTTCATTGTAGGGCAACACTATACTGTCCATAGTCCTGCTACCAATGCCATTAGCACGATAAAAATTCTTAATGTCACGCCATCAACGGTCACATGGGATGAGAACCATCCACTTGCCGGTCAGAACCTTACGTTTACGATACAGATTGTTAGTGTGAATAAGGGTACTGGCATAAACGCGGTCCTGACCAACTTACCAACTATTCCAACTTCAATCCCTATATAACAAAAAATAGATAATGAAATGTGGTTCTAGTGCGCTAGACCAACCGCCATTTATCATCAACCGCGAGCGATCCGGATCAACCGCGAACTTATCAATCTATTCTCTGCCGACAGAACGCGAATATGATCGTTTGACAATCACAAGATTAAATAACAAAGTTTGACCCTGTAGAAATCCTTGTTTTCACCGTATACTCTCTATAAGAACGGTAATAGTCCCCCTTCGTAAGGCGTACCTGCAAAAAAGATTAGTTCCTGTTCTTCCGTAACAAGAAGATCACACCACACAGGCCGAGCGCTCCGACGACCGGTTCCTCATCGAGCCCGGACCGGAGAGTTGTGCTTGCTATCACGACTGTTGTCGGGGGTGTTATGTTTGAGTTTGCGAAGGGAGGTGAGGTTGGAGTATCGCTTGTGAGCTGGGAATAGCGGATGGTACCAGAAGATGCAACAATATCTTTGCCTTTTCCTTCCGAGCACCGGTAGATGGTGGACGTAGTTACCGTTACCGAACCATGATTCGAGAAAACAGCACCGCCAACAGAATCAGCTGAGCAATTGGAAATAGTGGAAGAGGTTAGAATTACGTCATTCATCGACCATAGAGCGCCGCCAACAGAGTCAGCCGAGCAGTTGGAAATATTAGTCAAGGTTACCGTTACCGTATCACCATTCGAGAAAATGGCGCCGCCATACCCTGCCGAGCAGTTGGAAATTTCGGACGAGGTGACTGTTATAGGACCCAAATCCGACATAATAGCACCACCATTGCCATTCCACCCTACTTTGGAGTTGGAGATTGTGGACCTGGTTACGATTATAGGACCCTTCGAAAAAATGGCACCCCCGAACCCTGCCGCACAGTTGGAGATGCTGGACGCGATTACTGTTACGGTACCCGTTGAGAAAATAGCACCGCCATTACCTTTCACATCTTTAACCTGCCCGTTCTTGAGTGTCAGGTTATCAATGGTAAGGGAAACTGAGTTGCCAGCTGCCCGTAAGATTCCGTTTTCGCTTCCGGTGCCATCAATGATGGTATTTGCTGGACTGCCCCCGGCTATTGTCTTTGCTTCGATAGTGATGCTTGAAAAAAATTTGAGGTTGTTCACCGTGTAAATCCCAGGGTCGAGAATGAGTATGTCACCATCCTGCATTTTGTGGAGAATGGGTTGAATCTGCTGCGCAGTATTAACCTCGTACGTCATTGCTGATACCGACCCGATCATAACGAGCAGAAAAACGATGGAAATACAGAAGATTATACGGGCCGTTGGCAAATATTGGGGTTTGCTCATAAGATGAAGATCCGGATCAATACGATGCATGTTTAAATCACCCAAACACAGAATGTCCGATACTCTCCTCCATTCTAATTTAAATATTATGATTTAGTCAGAATAAATAAAAATGACCCGTTTTTATGCTTTTCAAAGAGAGAATTTCACAAGATAAATTTAAAACATATATTTTATTAATTTCCTATTATCATTTGATCACATTGATCCTTGTAGTTGTTAACAAAAATTGTATCGATGATAAGGAGAACCCGCATTTTGTAATAATGCAGGATTTATTCACCTTGCATTTATCATCGGGATCAGATTCGGTTCTAATTGTTCACCGAGAGCTGGGAACAGTGTTCCATCTTCGCGTGACCAAACCTCAAATGTCCGTTCACCTGCTATTCCTAATTTTATTTTTCAGTGCATCATCAAGATACTCTTTTCGTCGATGACCCTGCTAAACGCCAACAGAACGCGAATACGACAGTTCGGGAAAAAAGATTAATTTTCTTTGGTTCTCTGGATAAGTAGCACGGCTCCAAGGAATCCGATGATCATGGTCGCTGGCAGGAACATTGATGGGAACTCCGGTATATTGTTGCTCCCCGTAACCCAGGTTTTATAAGCCAGGTTTGAATCAACATCATTGTTCGGGGCATCGGTGAATATAATAAACGCATATATCGTATCTGTGCCGGTAAGTGTACTGGTGTAACTCCAGGTAGCGACCCCGTTGACATCCGTGATATGTCCACCGGTCATACCTTTATTTGGACCTGCAGTAATCTCAAAGTTCACGGCTTTCCCTGAAGGTGCTACACCGGGCGGAGGGGTATACGTTGCTGTCAACGTATGCATTGAACCCACAGTATTTGTTGCTGTTAATGGTTGTAATGTGAGTGACTGAGCGGCCCCCTCAAGAGTTGTCAAAGTTGTGATGCCAATTACGTTATTGGAAAGGGTAAAAAAACTAATCTTCGGGCTGGTTTCCAGAAAACCATGGAATTCGCCACTATTAGTGCTACCGTCGGTGTGGAAGGTGAGAATTTCGCTCTCTATTAGATTCATGCCAGCATCGTAAACGGCGATAGTAGTTGGCGAACTGCTGAAATCCGGAACGTAGTTAATGAAACCGCCCACGCCAGTTACGGGAGTACTGAAGGCAAAGGTCATCGTACCAATACTAATGGAATTCAATCCTGCCATGGGTCCGAGCTTACCATCCCACAGTCCATTAGAACCATAGCCGTAATTATTGGTGTAGCCGAAAATTGAACTAGGGTAAGTTGAACTCCAGGTTATTCCAGGTCCAAAATACTGTGGCCCCAGGCCCTCGTAATTCACTCCAGGAATAGAGACGACCGTCCCCCCAGGTATTGAAGTAACAGGCAACGCAGAAACTGAATTGACCACAAGAGCGATCATCATCGCCATCATTAATAATGTCACATGAAACATTTTTTTCATAATTCTTACCTCCTCTCCGCTATCAATCGGAAGCAATGTGGAAAACCCGGACAATGCTTGATAATAGTATTTTGATATTATAAAATTTTTTAAATGATTTTCTCATGTTCAGTAGAGTAGTAAACTTAGTACACCATCTTTCGGATGTTCATTATTCAGGTATTCTCTACAGATCCAAACAGCGTCTTGTGTTTTCTGCCGATCAAGACTGCTGCATTCTGAAAGTATCGACACTTTTCACGATTCATTGACCTATTTCTTTTACGTCGAGATTATCACAGAATCCTTCGTCCCATAAAATGCATTTTGACAAGCTGCATGGTTCTAATTAAGCACCAGAAATTTTTCATGATATCTGGTCTTCATTGATCCGATTGAATAGGGGCTGAGCGCAGCGTGAAATTGGTTTGCCGAATACTTATCAGATAGTGAAGTCTGTACAGGTAGATGTGCAGTTATTTAATTTTTTTATTTAAAACCTTGTGAAAAACGCCAGTATATTGCACACCCGGTATCTTCACCGGAGCAGGTTTTTGATACAAAATCCTGACAGCTACTCCCGCAGGGGGATTCTGGTTTTGTTGACTCCTTCGGTTGTTTTTTAGATTCTACTGCCATACATCTTCCTCCAATTTATTTACTCTGCATCTCAACTTTGGATTAGAGTCATGTTTCATTTGCTACTCATTAGATTTATGTCGAATCCTTCTCATTGCATCGTAAGGATATCATGACACCGCTTCAAAGATTTTCCAAAGATTAGAAAGGAATGAAACTAAAATATGCTCATTTAGCATTTTTCGGGTCCATCTTCACCCAGTTGTTGTGGCATTGAGGACATTGAACTCTCACCGGCTTCCGTGATCGCCCTAAGCTCCTGATACAGATACCCATGTATGTCCACTCATGGCCGCAATGGTGGCAGGTGACCCGGCAGATCGTGTATTGGGACTCCACATATCACATAAAGAGAATTGTAGGTATCAAGAACCGGTTTGTGGAGGGTGAAAGTAAACTCATTTGATGTGGCTGGCTGTGCGTAGTGAGGACTGTTCAAAAAGGAATAATTGCCACATAGAAACACCAGTGACCATGTACGATCTGCCAACAGAACGCGAATCCCATCCCTCGCATACTATTCTAAAAAAGAAATAATTTCCATTTATGGTCGCATTTTTTGCAATACCAATCAGGGTTTTCTGGGGCTATTATGCAACCCCCCCAATATAATTTTTCCAGCTTCACAGTCTTCTAACATCCTTGGGGAAGGATACCCGTATTGTATTAGAATTACGTCGTTAGTAGACTTGCATTTCGGGCATTTATTTAGTTTTCTCATTTTTGGTCTTCTCATTTCGCCCTCACCTTTAAAGTATCATTATACATTCACATGCCGATATATATTGACTGCTCGAGCCCGGTGAAGAATAGCACTTTTTCGTCGTGGTGATGTTAAACCCCAGAACCACCCCTTACATCACTTTTTCCTACTCAACCTCCGCCAAACTCGTTGGGCATATTCCTCAAGATGTCCTGCCAATTTTCCTGCCTTGGTTGTCTCTTTTACAGAATGTTTTTTTACTACTTCGCTCTGTTTTTTAGTCTTTTTTACCGCAGATTTTTTTACTGTACTACCCTGTTTTTTATACCTTTTTGCCATAATTCCTCATATTTCATCCTTTTGTTTATTCTTTTACATCTTTTACACTTCCCTGTCCATTCAATAAAGCTTGTGTTTTCGTCGTGAGGGCAAATTCCCTCCTTACTCTTTGAGATCTGCCAACAGAACGCGAATATCAGGTTCCTCTTTCATGTCCAGTATTTTAAGCTCAATACACCTTCCTTCGGGTGTTCATTGTCTGGTAATTCCGATGAGCATACCTGATTTTCCTGATGTTTGATCATCTCGATAAATACTGAAAATAATACTGCTTCACGTGGATCTTCGCACCCAAAGAACGATCCACTGGAATAGATTTTTGCAAATTTTGCCAGTTTTTCACCATATTTCTGATCCCCTTCCTTCAGTGCTCTTGATGACCTAGCCCAACGATACGCGATTCGGTTTACACCCAGCCGGACGCTTTCAAAACTTCTTCCCATATCCAATTACCTCAAATTTTCCTTTGTATTAGAGAGGTCTTTTTTGATAGGCATGGGTGGTGTGAAAATGAGCGATCACTCAAAATGCGGAGCAAAAATGCAGGGACTTTACAATAGGGTAAACACTACTTTCGTACCATGTGCCGGGATGTGTTCTGATTGCGGGCAGTTCAAAAAAGATAGTATGCCAGATTGATATTTTCGGGAGCGAACAAATCTTTTCAGACAAATCTACATGCAACGATTACAAATTTACCCATCATCAAAGTATTAATTGGGATTATTTGCTCTCTGTTATCCGAGTGTATGTATCTCTGAAATACGTGTCAGAAAATTGATCTTTCGTTATATCATATTCGAATGTATCTACAGATCCACCTGTGACCGTTATCTGGTAAATAGTAGCACTTTCTTTTTTCCAGACTCCCTTCACATATTTTTTATGTTGAGATTTAACGTTCGTGTTTATCATAGTCCATGTGTTATTCTCGCTAAAAGTCCAAACTTTTTCTATCTTGCCTGACGGTAGATAATTGTAACAAAACCATGAGCCAATAATCGGATCTTTTTGCAGAACTGAAATGATCGTTGGTGGGAGAGTTACCATTGTGACCGTTGTCATTGGGGTTGATGTAATACTTGTTGCCGATTCAGTTTTAGTATCCGTTGCCATCTGAGTACAGCCACAGGAAAAAACAATCGCCACTAAAAATAGTATAAAAATAAAAGGCAGGTTTTTCATTCGATCATCTGGTTTATTTGAATCGCTCCATAAAATAGGTAACGATTTAATTGAGATATTGATTAAAGAAAATCTCGAAATGTCGGGAATGTTGAATCCGTTGTTTTTGATAATATTGCTCGGCCTATAAACTGATGCTGTCGATTAATCAGAATAATCCGTTAGAACCATACAATCCGTTGTAATTATCGGTACCAAGTAGGCTCGTCAGAATTGCCATTACAATCGTGATAATTATCAAGAGCACGATAATAATAATAATCACGGCGAATACAGAGAAAAGAACCATATGAAGAATCCGAGTTTCGCGGAACGAGATCTCTCCGGTGTTCATCTTTCCCGCCACAGAATATGCATTATACATTGCGTATAGCCATACAATGAGTCCAGGGATTAGGAAGATAACTAATCCTACAAGGGTAAGAAGAAAGATGAAAAATCCTTTTGCAGTTTCGCCATTGTATACCTGACCGAGTCCAGGAAGAACGGAAGAACAAAATCCTGCAATCAGTGGATTCTTATGCTCACGAGGATGGGTGAAATACCCCATATATCTGATCGGAGTCCCTCCGTCAATCCTGGCACCACATTCACTGCAAAACCGTGGGGACTCCGCAGCTGATACCTTACCACAGCTCGGACAAATCTCGTGCATTGGGAATCTGATTGAAGATTGATCCACGCACGATAAAAAGGCTAGCGGATAAAGAAGCACTCACCATCATCCATATAGGGCATTTAGTCTTGAGACCAGGTGCTAGTGCAGGATTTATTCACCTTGCATTTTTCAAATCCATCTTTACCCAGTTATGACATCTGGGACAATGTATTCTGACAGGCTTTCGTGACCTTTCCAGACTAGCAAGCCGTATTCCCATGTATATCCATTCATAACTACATTGCTGGCAGGTAACCCGGCAGCTTGTATATTGGCTGTCCATTGATCATCATGAATGGATTGAATGTATGAATATTATCCAATTGAAGGGTGAAATTGCTATTAGCACTGTAACAGAACGCGAACGTGAACACTTTTTGTTATATCCAAAATCTAATAAACCTTAAAATCTGATTCCTCCAGAAGATTTAACTCAAAATGCTTAGCGAACATATTTTTTACTCCAGTGCAATTGCAATCCTGATCGGCATGATTTTTTATAAATGTACCGGAAGGGATTCCTCATGGATAATCATTCTGTGTGCATGGGCTCCGGATTTGGATTTATTTTTTAGTCATGGTGCTTTTCATAATATTGCTTTTATGATTATTTTTGGCATAATTATGGCTTTTATACTCCAATTGTTTGACATAAGATTTTTTGATGCATTCTTTTTTTCTGTCATCGGATTTGGCGCTCATCTACTTGAAGATGCAATGGTATTTGATGTAGCGTACCCTTTCCTATGGCCTTTTTCAACAAATAATAAGGGTCTTGAGTTATTTTCCGGTGTTATTTCGAGTAGAGGACACTATATAGCAAATTTTTTTAGAATTGCAAATACTGAAGTCTTACTTACCGGCCTGGTTATCCTGCTGCTTGCAATAATAATCCGGACAGTCTTTGAAGGTCCAACGTGGATACGGTGGTATATGCCGGAAAAGGTCTACCTGAAATTATCTGGATTATTAAGGATAAATCCCGCACAAACATCAGTACTATAAGAAAGAATGTTTATTCCAGGTTGCCAACAGAACGCGAATACAAGGCTCATTTTTTCCAACGGATCTTCCAAAAAGAGGGTTTTTGGTAAAAAATGGATAGATAGAGGGACAGATCCGTTCTCTCTATTTTGTGAGTCAATAAAAAACAAAATCACCAGAAAAAGGGAGATCCCGACAACGACTCCATCCTGCGATTCCTGGAATCAGAACAATTGCACCTGTGGGAGCATACAAAAGAGGGGTAGGTTATATCTGTTTCTTAAGAGCGATCTTCCGATTCTGTTTTACCTCGGCATAATCGGGGTTGATGGCAATCGCCTTGTCACACGAGGCGAGGGATTCGGTGTAATGACCGTTTTTGAAAAAATCAGAACCTTCCTTATAATAGTGCTCAGCTTGATCGTCCATGAGGTATGATACGCTGTCCGGATAATCACTGTTGTGATAGAACCTGAGTCAGATCCTTTGGCCAGACTACGGGATCAAGAAATGGATCGATGCTGGGGTAGACCAGTCAAGCAAAAAACAGGAAAGAACCACCACCATTTTACGGCGGTATATTTTTTACGAACCTAATCCGGGAAAAAGGAAGGGAGAGGGATTATCTTCCCTTTCCAATTGAGACTTTTTTACCACACATTCTCCGCCGTCCACATTATCGAGGTCCCGGTCCAAGATGACCAGCATGCCGGGGATGATCACGTAGGCCGGGAGTCCTGCAGCGAGGAATGCCACCGTAAACCTTCAGTTTCCGGAACACCCTTTTGCACCCCCATTACTGCCTTTCCTTTCCCCTTGACCGTGCTGAACCCCTCGGCACCTCCTTTTCCGCCTCCCATTAGCGTACATTAGCGTTTTATAGCTCGAAGAATATTGCTCCGTTTGCCCCGAATCCTATGGAAATCGCTTATTTGAAAAAAGTGTGTAAAAGTGTACCGTTTTTTGCAGGTATATGACAAAAAACATCATCAAAGAGGGTAAACAGAGCCCGAAAATGGCCCGGATTGTCCCTGCAGAAATACACTCAGGGGGGGTCAAAAGGGGTCAATATTTCCGGAGTTTAACGTCGTATTTACAAGACATTCATATGAATCCCCTTGGCGGTTCCGTCTTAAAACTTGTCCGAGGGCAGATCCGGAGCACCCTTTTGCACCCTCCTTACTGCCTTTCCTTTGCCCGCGACCGTGCTATCTATCGAGCCACCTCTCGTTTTGCCTCCCATTAGCGTACATTAGCGTTTTATAGCTCGAAGGATATTGGCCTATTTGCCTTGGATCACAAGCAATTTGGGTATTTTGAAAAAGTGTGTAAAAGTGTACCGTTTTTTGCAGATATATGACAAAATCCATCATCAAAAAAGGTAAACGGAGCCCGAAAATGGCCCGGATTGTCCCTGGCGGGATACTCTCCCGAGAGTTTCTAAAAAGGGGGTTACCCCCCATCATCCGACGGAGTTAAGGGGTTTCTGTACCGTCAGCAGGAGTAACGGACAGGTCCACTACCCTCACGGGGAGGGATTCACAGGGAGTATACATGCCATTGGCCCGGATCTCCAGAATGGAATCGTGCCGAATCAGGAAGAACTGCCATGTCCCGTTTGGAGACCGCACCCAGAATTCCCGGGCGGTTGTGCTTGTTAAGGCCATGCGGTGAAGGCTCGCGATCTCCCGCTGGTAGTGTTGCAGGATCTCCAGTACATACGTGAACGATGACTGCGAACGTTTCACTTTCACAAACACGTTCCGGTCCGGCTCGATAATAATGAAATCGAATGCACAGTCCCGTTTACCGGTTACCTGCTCCACGCTCCCGCGCCGGCCGGCAATCACCACAGCTTTACTAATTGCATTGACCGGCCTTCGTCCCCGGGTCATGGGGGGTCTCCTGCAGCCGGCCGGTCTTCTTCGAGATCCTCAACACGGTAACCGAGATCGTTAAGCTTGTAGAAGATCTCTTCGTTCATCCGGTCCTGCCGTTCCATGAGAGAGCATACCAGGTCGCGGGCAGCCGCCTCGAATTTCAGATACGGAACCTCGGCACCCTTGGAATAGATGTCCGCCTGGGTCTGGCGACGCAGTGTGCTCTTTGGTTCCTTATGGGCTGCAATACCCTGTCCTCTCAGGGCCGTCACCCGTTCGATAAGGGGCGGGGCGGTCTTCGTGCGTTTCGATGTCCTGACGTCTCCTGGATCCTCGGAATTCTGTCCGGTTCCCTGATCACCGGATCCTGCCGGGCCCGGCTCCTGGTTCTCAACATTGTTTTCAGGTTGTACTTTCATGTTTCATTCCTCTCTTCGTTCTCTTTTTTCATTCATGTTCTCTGGTTCATCGTTGTCGCCGGGGCCCCTTTGACATACTACCATGACTCGCGATAGGATATGGGCTTTTATGATGAAATAAAAAATTAAGGAAAAGGAAGGCAATACAAGGATATTCAGGCTAACCGGACGATTTTAGTGATTTTCTGGAAGGAACAAAAATGTTCCTTACTGTAAGTTAGTAACAAAAATTTGCTACTGGTTGGGAGCATCTGAATAAATGCTTGCAGACCGGGTCTGGGAATATACCAACCGGGAAATCTTCCCATTTTTGATAATGCAAAACCACAACAAATAACGTTACAGCATTTATAGAAATCATATCCTGTCGGTCACCAGGCTTAACATCTATGACATACGAGAGCGAGCGGATCACACGAAAGAAGCGGATTGATCCATTATTGAAATCTTCGGGCTGGTCTGTCAAACCCTATCAAGTGGGCATGGATCTCTCGCAAGTCGACCGGTGCGCTCTCGAAGAATTCCCTACTGATAACGGCCCGGCAGATTATGCCCTCTACATCAACGGGAAAATCGTTGCAGTGGTGGAAGCAAAGAAGGTCACGCTTGGTCCGCAGAATATCCTGAGCCAGGCTGAGCGATATGCTACCGGGATCTCCGGAAGCCCCTTCAATTATTCCGGATTCCGGGTCCCCTTCATTTATTCAACGAATGGCGAGATTGTCTGGTATCACGATCTTCGCAACTCCCTGAACAGATCCCGGACGGTTGCGAAATTTCATACGCCGGACGCACTCTCGGAACGGCTTCGGGAAAAATTCGAGGTATCCTGCCAGCGTCTTGCCAGCCGGGATAATGCGCACCCCATGATACGCCCCTACCAGGCCGAGGCAAACGCAGCGATTGAGCAGGCAATCCGGGACCGTAAGCGCCAGATGCTGGTTGCAATGGCGACCGGGACCGGTAAGACCTACACGATGGTCAACGAAGTCTTCCGGCTCATGGAATCCAATGTGGCAAAACGGATCCTCTTTCTGGTGGATCGCCGGGCTCTTGCTGCACAGGCAGTCAAGGCATTTGCATCTTTTGAAGCACAGCCGGGACTGAAGTTTGACCGGGCGTATGAAGTCTACAGCCAGCGGTTCTTCCGGGAGGATTTTGAGGAGGAGATGAAGTTTGATCCCAAAGTTCTGCCGTCTTCCTACCTGCTGGAGCCCAAACCCGGTCATGCATTCGTTTACATTTGTACTATCCAGCGGATGACGATCAATCTCTTCGGGCGCAATGCGGTTTTTGGTGGTGAGGATGAACCGATCGATGAGGATGCCGAACAGATGGATATCCCGATTCATGCCTTTGACCTGATCATCGCAGATGAATGCCACCGTGGATATACTGCTGCTGAACAGTCAGTCTGGCGTAAAACGCTCGATCATTTTGATGCGATCAAGATCGGGCTTACTGCTACGCCTGCGGCTCACACGATGGCCTATTTCCGGGAGATTGTTTACCGGTATGACTATATCCGGGCAGTGCGGGAAGGCTTCCTGGTTGACTACGATGCGGTTGCCCTTGACTCGAACGTTCGGATGAACGGAATCTTTCTGCAGGCAGGTGAGCAGGTCGGGGTGATTGATGCTTCAACGGGCGCACAGTCGTTCGATAATCTGGAGGATGAACGGCAATTCAATACTGATGATGTTGAACGGAAAATTACTTCACCGGATTCCAACCGGAAGATCCTTACCGAGATCCGCAAGTACGCAGAAGAGCACGAGCAGCAGTTCGGCCGGTTCCCCAAAACCCTGATATTTGCGGTGAATGACCTGCACCACACTTCCCATGCGGACCAGCTGGTGGATCTGGCCCGGGATGTCTTCGGGAAAGGAGATTCATTTGTCCAGAAGATCACCGGCAAGGTGGACCGGCCACTCCAGCGTATCCGCGAGTTCCGGAACCGGCCGATGCCTGCTGTCGTGGTGACGGTGGACATGCTCTCTACCGGCGTTGATATTCCGGACCTTGAGTTCATTGTCTTTTTGCGGCCGGTGAAGTCCCGTATCCTCTTTGAACAGATGCTGGGACGGGGCACCCGGAAGGGCGAGCGATACCATGACAAGTCCCACTTTGTGGTTTTCGACTGTTTTGGCGGGACCCTGCTGGAATATTTCCGGCAGGCAACGGGTATCACCGCAGAACCTCCTGAGAAGGAAACCCGGTCGATTGTTCAGGTCATCAAGGATATCTGGGACAATCGCGACCGGGAGTACAATGCCAGAGTACTGGTACGCCGGCTCCAGAGGATCGACAAGGAGATGAGCGGTACTGCCCGCGATATGTTTGCTGCGTACGTTCCTTCCGGCGACCTGAAACAATACGCCGCCGGGCTGCAGGCTGCTCTCCGTCAGGATTTCACAGGAACAATGACACTCCTCCGGAACCCGGAGTTCCAGGACCTGCTCCAACACTATCCCCGGCCCGAGCGTTCGATGCTGGTTGCGATTGAGAATGTGGATACCGTCAGTTCACGGTATATCTTCCGGGATTCGGCAGGAAACCAGTACAAGCCTGAGGATTATCTTTCTGCATTCTCGCAGTTTGTGAAGGAGAACCCGGAGCATATTGAAGCGATCCGCATCCTGCTGGACCGGCCAAAAGACTGGGGAACGGATGCCCTGTCCGAGCTGAAGAAGAAACTGGCTGCCACCCGGTTCCACTTCACGATAGAAAACCTCCAGATGGCGCACAAGGAACGGTACAACAAGGCGCTCGTGGATATCATCTCGATGGTGAAGCACGCTGCCCGTGAGGAGGAGCCGCTCTGTACTGCAGAGCAGCGAATTCACCGGGTCTTCGACAAGATGGCCTACTCTGCTTCGCTGACTGTTGATCAGCAGCTGTGGCTTGACAAAATCCGTGAACATTTAATTGCGAACCTCTCAATCAGTAAGGACGACTTTGATATCATCCCAATCTTTGCCAACGAGGGAGGATGGGGAAAGGCAAACCGGGTGTTTGAAGGGAAACTTCCCGCACTGATCCACCAGTGGAACGCGGCTATCGCAGCATGACCGGGTAGCGCCCGACTATATATTCCGGTACGCAGAACGGCGGTGATCGATCGTGATCACAAAGATGACCAGATGACCGTGATCGATGGTCAGGATGATCCGGTAATGCCCCACACGGCAGGAATAGAGCGGGACTTCTTCGTGGCCCTGGAGTTTTTTAACGAGCAGCCATGGTTCGGTCTCCTGTGCGAGCTCGTTTAAGGTGATGCGGATACGGTGTGCGTCTTCTTTTGGGAGGCTTAAGAGATCTTTCTGGGCCTTTCGGGTGAGGTGAACAGTATACATTCAGATCCCGTGGGCATCGCAGAACTCATTGAGCTCACGGGTTTTTCCTTTCCGGATATCGGCGAGACCCTCTTCGATTGCTTTGAGGGTATCTTCGCTGATGGGATCCTTGTCGGTCTGGGAGGACATGAGCCGGGCGATCACTTCATCGTAGGTCTCCCGGGGGTGCGCCCGGAATTTCATGAGCGCCTCTTTGGTCTCCTTCCGGATCCTGATTGGGATGGTCTCCATGCGTACTTGTAGTACTGCTGATCTTATCAGGCTACTGGTGTATGCATGCTAATGCATGCGGGCAACTGCGCAGGGTTAATGCAGGCACCCGTTCTATCCTTATCCACATGATCGATATAGTCCAGAAACTGTGGGGATTTTGCCATACGCTCCGGCATGACGGGATCGATTACGGGGATTATATCGAGCAGATCACGTATCTCCTGTTCATCAAGATGGCGGATGAGCGGGGTGTCAAACTTCCCGAAGGCTGCGACTGGAAGACGCTTGTTCTAAAGTCCGGGACAGATCTGACAGATCATTACGTGGATGTGCTGCGGAAACTCGGCACACAGAAAGGGCTGCTCGGCGATATTTTTGCCGGTGCCCTCTCGCGGTTCACGAACCCGGTGAACCTGAAACGCCTTATCGGCCTGATCGATGAGACGGAGTGGACAGAGCTTAACATTGATGTGAAAGGGGAGGCGTTCGAGGGGCTCCTTGAGAAGGCGGCAAGCGAAGGGAAAAAGGGTGCCGGGCAGTACTTCACCCCGCGTATCCTGATCCAGTCGATTGTCCGGTGCATGAAGCCCGATCCCCGGAAGAAACCTGACCTGACGATCTGCGATCCCGCATGCGGTACCGGCGGATTTCTGGTCTGCTCGTACGAGTGGCTGCTGGACCAGACAAAGGGCGGGGCGCTCGACCGTGATGTGGCCCTCCGCGTCAAGAAGGGCACCTACTTCGGGCAGGAACTGGTTGCCCGCCCGCGAAGGCTTGCGCTGATGAACCTGTTTCTGCACAATGTCGAACCCTCGATCAAGTTCGGCGACTCGATCTATGAGAACCCGGACAGCCGTCGCTTCGATGTAGTGCTGACCAATCCGCCGTTCGGTACGAAAGGAGCGAACCAGGCACCGGACCGCGAGGATTTCACCATCTCAACATCCAACAAGCAGCTCAATTTTGTGCAGCACGTCATCACCATCCTCAAACCCGGCGGACGGGCGGCGGTCGTGGTGCCGGACAATGTGCTCTTTGCCGACCAGGCCGGCGAAGTGTTCAAGGTGCTCACGGAGGATTGTAACCTGCACACGATCTTACGGCTCCCGAACGGCACCTTCACCCCCTATTCCCCGGGCACGAAAACGAACGTGCTGTTCTTCACCAAGGGCTTTCCCACGGAGACCCTCTGGGTGTACGATGACCGGACGAACGTGCCGGGGATCACCAAGAAGGACCGGCCCCTGACACCGGAGTATTTCGCGGAGTTCGAGCGGGTGTTTGGCGCCGACCCGAACGGCGGCTCGAAACGGAATGCTGCGGACTCGAAAGAAGATCGCTGGCACTCGTTCCATATCTCTGAAGTGAAGGAACGGAACTACAAGATCGATTCGCTGAAGTGGCTCAAGGATGATTCGCTCGATGATGCGGATTCTTTGCCGGAGCCGGAGGAACTTACAGTTGAAGCGATTGAGGAACTGCGGCTGGCGATGGATGAGCTTCAGCAGGTTCTGGTGTTGCTGGAGAACGGGAACGGATCAGAATCAACGCATGTGGCACAATGAAAACAGCAAAGATCGAATCATTCGATTCCCTCCAATATTCAGATGAGTTCGAACTTCCGGACGGATGGAATCTTTTGACTGTGGGGGAAATTTCCAGCGCTATTCAATATGGTTATACCGAATCTGCAATACAAAAAAAAGATGGACCTCGATTCCTCCGTATAACAGATATTCAGGATGGAAGAGTAAACTGGGATATAGTACCTTCTTGCGAAATTTCAAAAGATGATTATCAAAAATTCGAATTAAAAACCGGGGATATTGTTTTTGCACGAACTGGAGCCACAACCGGAAAAAGTTTCTTAATTCAATCTTGTCCCAATGCAGTTTTTGCATCCTATCTAATAAGAATTCGTCCGAATGAAAAAGTCGTTCCAAAATTTTTACATTTATTTTTTCAAACTCCGGCATATTGGCAAATGATTTCTGAAAATGTCGCGGGAATCGCTCAACCGAATTGTAATGCATCAAAATTAAAAAATCTGCCAATTCCTCTCCCCCCGCTTGACGAACAGAAACGTATCGTCGCCCGTGTCGAAGCCCTGTTAACGCACGTCAACGCCGCCCGCGATCGGCTGAGCCGGGTGCCATTGATAATTAAGCGGTTCAGGCAGGGTGTGCTGGCGGCTGCGTGTTCCGGGAGGTTGACAGAGGGGTGGAGAGAGGGGAATATAAGTCAAATTTCTAGTGAAGATTTTTTAAAACAGGCTCTTGATTTCAAACGAAGATATTACACAAAAAAATCTAATAAAAAGTACAAAGAACCAGTAACGCTATCCGATGATCTTCCATTTTCTCTCCCTGATGAATGGACCTGGGCAACACTTGATCAAATTTCACAATTTGTGACCGATGGTGATCATTATCCCCCAAAGCGTTTATCAACTGGAATACCTCACCTCACATCCAAACATGTGAAAAAATGGAAACTATCTTACGAAGATTGTACTTTCATTTCTCACGATGATTATGAAATAGTAAAGGTACGGTATGAACCGCAAGAGGGGGATGTTATCCTTACGTGTGTTGGAACGATTGGAGAAACAGCGATCGTCCCCAAAAATTTCATATTCAGTGCCGATAGAAATTTGGCCGCTATTCGTTTATTCTCAGAATTTTTTCTTCCACAAATGTTGCAATTTATTTTCAATTCTTCACCGTGGGAAAATCATATCAAAACCGTATCCGGCTCTACAGCACAACCACACATTTACTTAAAAGATTTACGAGCAATGGCAGTACCTCTCCCCCCACTTGCTGAGCAGCACGAGATCGTTCGTCGTGTCAGGCTGCTATTTGAGCGTGCGGATGCGTTCGATCAAGAGGTTGCTGCGGCGAGCCAGCGATGTGAGCTATTGACGCAGGCGGTGCTGGGGAAGGCGTTTGCCGGAAAAATTTGATGGAAGCCGGAACATCACAACGCTATCCGAAGCGAGCTCCCTCGTACATATACGCAGGTAGATCCTCCCCACCCCCCTCAAATACCCCGGCGCGTTTCCCGTCCCCAGTCCACAAAAATACCCTTCTTAAATCGTTTAGCGTCCTGCGCAGGGACAAAGCGTATATCCCGGTACCAAAAGAACATGAATAAGTGGCAAAAACCACAATGAACGAAAAACCACTGAAAAGGAAGTGATAACCACGTCAAATAAAGAAAAGAAGGCAGTTGCCCCCGCATCAAAGACCGCTCCCGTAGCAGTAAAGACCGGTGACAAGAAATCCAGCGGAAAGAGAAAATAATCGCATTTT
>Ga0209777_10002989_pt1 | contig 21483 bp, 27 predicted proteins | sample FrelakmetHBP12HB_FD_187147 | JGI IMG/M metagenome (GOLD analysis project Ga0209777, IMG submission 187147) | Freshwater lake sediment microbial communities from the University of Notre Dame, USA, for methane emissions studies -HBP12 HB (SPAdes)... | ecosystem: Environmental > Aquatic >...
ATTGGGCCACATGTTAGCTTCTTAGTGGCATCTATGCTTACAGCTCCCTTAAGGGTTACTGCTCCCGTTCCTGTGGTGAAGGTACAAGCTCCGTCAATGGTGACGTTGCCCATTAGAGTATTCTCTCCGGACGTGGTCTTGAAAATCCCCGTACCGAGGGACCAATCGAATAGCCCGGTTCCAGCTTCACACACGAGATCATAATCCGTGTCAAAAGCAATATCCTGAGCTATAACACCGCCTGAGATTAAGCCTCCCACAGCGGATATAGAACCCAAAACGGAAAGATCGCCCTCAATAATTGCATCTCCCGGGTAATCTGTACCTAGATTTTCAACCAAAAGTTTGCCAAATCTGGCATAATATGACTTAAATAGCTTCTTAAAATCGCGATCATACATTAAAATCGCCTCCTATGCTTGTTTGTGTTCAAAAGTCTATACCTGGAAGTGATTCAATGGCATGTAAGAACTTCTCTCATCTTGAGAGTAGACAATATCCGGTATTAGCGGACACTGTGATGTTTTTACACCATGTAGGCAGCTTTTAAATGGCAAAGAAAGCCGCTGATATAGGGATATTCAAAAAATGGAGTAGATAGCCCGGTCGTGGAAGCAACCGAGCTGTACGATTAGAGACTTACCAAAAGCTTCTCAAGTTTTGGTTATATTGTGCGTGCCCGTTGCTCCGCTCTTCCCCTAAAACAAAGCATTGGGCACGCGATCCCCTACTACCACCTATATAGGGTTCGTTTTGCCTTGATTGATGCCTGCTATCGGTTTAGTTTTAAAGATCGTCATCAGGAGTACCTATGGCCAAGTATTTATAAAATATATTGAATGAACATATCTGTTCATTACTGTACACTCACCAAAAAATTCCTTATATAATTAGCACTTTTTAATTAATCCTATCGAAATATCATGCATAGATGGGGATTGATTTGTTTGTTCTGGAAATGCCAGTATCACAAACCACATCTAGTGTATTCGGAGTATAAAATTTGCTACATTTATACCACCCCTAGCTTTGGTATGTATTCCAAGTAAGCCGCACGCAGCTTGTTTTTATCGATGTGTGTATAGATATCGATTGCAGCCGAGCCAACATCACCCCTAAGCTCTTGTACATAGTGTCGGGGCATACCGGCCTCTACCAAAACCGTGCTAAACCAATGCCTGCAGCAATGAGGGGTTAACTTGTCTTGTAGCCGGTCGCTGTCCGGGTCGTGTAAGCCTATGGCCTCCGCGTACTTCTCAAAGAGCAGGTTAACAGCACCAACAGATAGCCTATTACCGTATCGGTCTATGAATAGAGCCTTTAAGCCCTTGCTGTTAATGATTGCCCGCCTCTTAAGCCATTTACTAAGAATATATTGGGCCTCGCTGTCGAAATATACTATTTCATTGGTCCTTTTCGCTGTCGGCTTAAGGTTTATTGTCATAGTTTCCATGTCCACATCCTTTAAATCAAGCTCGGCAAGCTCCTTTCTTCTTATGCCGGTCTTAAATAGTAATATGACTATGGCCTTGTCTCTTGTATCATGTATGCTCTTTACCAACGCTGCAGCTTGATTAACAGATATGAATTGCCTTCTTTGGCTTGTATCATGGCCTTTAGCTTCTCTCAGATAATGCTCCCTAACTGCAGGTACAGGGTTAACCGCTATGTATCCCTTAAACATCAAGAATTTGTAGAACGTACTAAGGATTGTAAACTGTTTGTCTAGGGAGATACGTTTTAAGCCTATGCTCCTAAGATTGCTTAGGTACTTGGATAAAACGCCCTGGTCTACTCCGAGGAGATCACCCTGGTTAAACTTACACAGGCTAACAACAGGGCCGGGATAGCTCTTCAAGGTGTCCGGGGATAATCCACGCTCTATTAGGTCCTGCTTAAACTCTCCTACCAGTTTTAAGCCGTTTATCTTATCCATAGCCACCCGCTCCTGGTTTCGGTTATAATCCCAATTTCTGCCAACTCTTCAAGGGCCTTGTCTATATCCTTGCCTGCCTCTATTTGCTCCTTGAACGTCTCATTTAGCCGCTTGCTATTCCAGTACCCGCCCGTCCTGATATGTGCGGCAACATCGGTCTTGAATGTATCAGGGTTAACCTCGCCTGTCATGGTTACTAGCTTTTGAGTAAGAACCGTCTTTCTGTGGCTCTCTTCCAGCTCTTCCCTTAGTGCCTTGTTTTGGTCCTGTAATATCTGTAGCTCCTCGGATGAGCATGATGTTGGTTTTTCCTCTCCGAAGGCTTCCAAGGCTTCCAGTACATAACGGTTAAGGCTTAATCCATAAGCCTCGGCTCTTTTACGCAGTGCCCCTAAAAACTCCGCTGTCGGAAGATACAACGTAAATTGCCTTTTAGAAATTCCCTTTGGTTTTGCCATGCTATAATAGAAGAGTTCAAAGTACTTAAATATACCTGTATAAGATCATTATTTTGCTCCTTCCATATATAAGATACATGTATATCTAATCGATAGGCTGCGCGGGTTTATCACTCTTTATGACCTTTCGGATTGTAACTTCCAATAAATCACCAGCTTTTAGGTCTAAATATTCCCGGTCCTCGGCTCTCAAGTGCAGCCTTCCCCGGGCATCTAGTTTGATTCTTGAGGTAATCGTTTCGCCTTCTTTTGCCATTTTTAGCCTTCCTTTTGTACTTTTTTTCATTAATTCTGTCGCTCCTTAACCTTAAGCTTTGCGAATCAAATATAAGGTTATGGTCCTATATGGGTTGCATGCGTCCTATAACCCAAATACTTAAATAGTAACCGTGCGTATTATGGGCCTTAGTGAAAGACCATGAAAGAAGATAAGGACTTCAGTTGTGTACTCCGGCCCGGATCTGAGTACAAAAGGTTGGAAAATCTACGTCGCACAAGGGGGTTGGCCGATTGGTATTTTAGGCAAGTTGAACCGAAGCTGAGAGCTGATAGAAATTCTGGAAAGACTATCAGCATCGGGCCTACTGAGTATGCCGATTTACTGAAACTGTACAACCAAGGCCACGAAATCATTACCTATAAGGGCAATGAGTACGTTCGGTCGTATCTGTACTATCTACTTTCCTATGTGCAGAAGAGGCTCGGCATAGCGGGAGAGGTGAACCGGCCATGAGCCTAGGGGTTAAACTTCAACTATCAATCCTCGGCCTACAGCTCATCAATACAGTGTGTATCCTCTACCTCGTCATGGCCGTGGCTCACTGTGAACCTCTACAGCTCTCTGGTCAGGGGTGGGACCATTGGAATCTCCGGGCAAACATCAATCAGTCTGACAAATGGATGGAAGAAACACCATCTAACGGCCATGTACCCGAGCATCGCATTGATGGAGCTATCCCGTTAATCCATATAGTTGATACGAGCGATACTCTTGGGCAGCTCGATACCGGTCTTGCTACACCATTGGATGGGGACACTCCAGTAAGACTCGTTGTACAAGGATATGACGATACCGCAACGGGCGATGACTTAGGCTGCTGTTAATTTTTGTACCTTAGTCGGAGGCTCGCAAATAAAGTAAATTTAAATATCAAAAATATTAATATAACGATCTAAAACGTTATTTAATTTATCCTTAATATTTGTCAATTGCGCTTTTTTCAGTGCAATCGGAAAGAGGCGGACGCTCGCCAAAGTGCACTAATGGGATGTGCAATAGTCCTAAATAATCGCTATGCCCGGGGTGAAATCACCAAAGAAGAGTTTATAGAGAAATTCAACGAATTTCGGGATAGGACAAAGCCCAATCTTTAGATAGCCCGGCCTACCAGATTTTTATCTCTGCATTATCTCGGCCTCCGAGGTACATTCATAAGGGCTAAAAATGGCCTTATTTAAAGGGTTTTTAAAGCCCCCGTGAATAAAAATATGCAGGGACCCTTTGGTGATAGCGGCCCTATACGAGTAGGGTCATGGCCTTTTAAACTTCCAGGCAGAGATGGGTGATATTGGGTATATTTTATGCAAAAACCAGCTTGCGGACCCTCTCCAAGCTCGGGCCTTCCGGGGCGTACCCGCCCGGGCTGAGCATTTCATCAATATCTTCCTGCCTCAAGAAATCGGCAACAGGCAGCCCTGAAAAGGAGTCCGCGCCGTACCTTGCTGCTGATGTAGTGGCCTGCTTGTCCATTTCCAGCATGGGATATAACTTATCACATACATACAGTCCCATTAAAATGCTTATGACTATATCATCGTGGACTGAGGAGCGCAAACTTTCATATGTCATGTTACCGGCTGGTGTTGGTTTCCGGCTAAAGGTCGCGAACTCTTTTAAGAAGGTTTTTAACAGGGGCAACGTGTCCGGAATAATGAGCCGTTCGTTATCGATAACAGCCTCGCCACAGTACACTAAAAGCTCTTTGGGTACATGCAGTCCTCCCTCATTACTAACTTTAGAGCCGCCTGTTATGGTTAATCTTATCATGTCTAGCGGGGCAATGCCTAAGTATAGCTGGTCACAAAAAAGATCGCCTGCTCCTGTGGCATCAACGGTTAGGCATATCGATTTTGAAGGTAATCGGCCAATAGCGTCTTTAATCTTGGATATAATTTGCGGCTCGGGCAACTGATTAAACCGGCTTAACCCCTTAATGACATATTTGCCGGTGTTTAGATCCTGTTCGATAACGGATAAGGCCGTGTAATCTACCTTTTTGCCTAAATCCACGCTCAAGAAGTAGTCAAAGAGCCTACTGTACTTGGTTTTTTCAATCTTCGGAGTAGGTTTGCGATAAACCTCCTCATATAACTTGTCACCCATTTATATTCCTCCTTCTAAATTTATTACCTGCACGCCCGGCTGTACGCACTTTTTGAGCAGATCCATGTTAAAACAACAGTCCATAGACACATCCATAAAACGGTTGTAGTATTCCCTTTCATAGACTTCCTTCGGCATTAGCTTCTGCTCCTGCAGCAAGAAGTCCGGGCTTATCCGGGGTATTTGGTCAGCACTTACTTTTATTCTATGCCAGTTATCGGAATCGGCCTCCCATACATCGTAGTAAAAGCCTTCTTTGATCCAAGGAGTGCTGAGTAAAAGCATCCTTCCTTTACTGACTGATAACATTGGTCGGATGGAATAATACAATTCGTCGGGTACTCGGCTTGCTTCATCCACAATAAGTAAATCCGCCGAATAACCGCGAACGCTGACAGGTGCCCCACAGAGACACATGATACGTGAGCCGTTCTTATGATAGATGTGTGTCACGGCCTCGCTAGATGTTGCTACTCTGCAGGTCTGGCATACCGTTCTGCATTTCCCTCCTAACTCAAGCGACTGTTCTAGGTTGTAGGAAACTATGATAACCAAGCTGCCAGGATAGTACACCATATGGTGAACGGCAAGGACTGCAGCCGCAAAGCTCTTACCTGCCTGCCTGCTCACGTTGCAGATAGTGTCTTGCCGGGTGTTCAACATCTCCTTTTGCCAATCGTCTAGGGTCATGCCGGAATAGCCTTCAAACCAATAGCCCGGCTCAAGGGCCTGCCTAAATGAGTCAGCTAACGTCATAATCCCGCCGCCTTGATAGCCTTTAGAACTGCAGCAAGGGCCTCGGGGAATCTCTCAAGGGCCTTCAATAGCAAAGCCTGCAGGGTAATCCATTCAACCGCGTCCTGCAGTCGGGCCTCTTTGTGGTCTTTGCCCTCCTCCTCCCTGCGCTCCCTGGTGTTCAAGATCCTCATCGCAAGGTCTTCAGCCTTGAGAGCTGTTGCCACATCCCCGGAAGCAAGGCATTTCCTATACATTTCCCATGCCTCGGACTCCCGGGCCTGCAGGTCTACCTCCTCGGGTATTCCATCCATGCCATCCATCCCGGGCACGCCCGCGGGTACGGGTTTGTCTTTGGGCTTAGTTGCTGTACTTCCATCCAAGTGATGATAGAAATGATATCGCAGGTTTTGAGTATTCACATGCTCATAACCACTAGCTATAGCCGCAAAAGTCTCATTGGTTCGACCCATATTAAGCAGTCGAATATTAATCTCCTTGAGCCTACCATGCCCGCAAATACTGCACTTTCTAGTCATAAATGCCTCCTTATAATAATCTAATTGGCCTCCTGCCTTGAAATCCTAACCGCTATGCCGTGCCCTGGACAGATGTACACTGCCTAAATTGGCTTATAGATAGCGATTCCAACCCCATCCTAGCTTGTAGAAATCACTGCCTGCAGGGATGTTACCGGTATTAAGTACTCCGCCTACCTATGCGTAACTGTTCCTAGAATAGAGCCATAAGCAACAATTTATTAAAATAGAGGAATTGCTATAGAGGGGAATGGGAAAGGCTTAAAGGGAAGGCCGGGGTTCTCTGGAAACTCTAAGCTTCCGAGCATCGATGGTGTGTGTTTTGATGCCTCCTGTGTGCCCTTTAGTGAAGCTGAGGGGTCTAGCTGATCCAATGGCACCTTCGCTAGGTGCGGGTCAAAGGACAACATAACTCAAGAGGACCCTAACCAGCTCATCTCCTAACAGCTCATTCACCGGGTATTTAGGTACTAATCTATACATCTATATCGGGTCGTTTCGATAGCTCCTGGCACCTCATCCCGCAAAATCAAGCCTCTGCATACTGGTAGTGGCGGTAGTGGTCATACTTGGAACTCCTTTACTATATTCTATTTTTTTACTGGCTTAAAGGTTCAGAATATAACCACTACCACCACTACCGATAGGCAGCGACTCTGTGTTTTGATGTGTCATGGGTCGCGGCATCTCGATAGCTAAATTAGCTACGTTTTGCTCCAAAGTTGCTACGCTGTCACTGCTTGCTGATCTTGCTGTGAGGTTGCTGCTTGCTGGTTTTTTGCTGCATATCGATTTGCCTCTTTTATAAAAGTGCTTTGATTGTTTGTTTTTGGCACTTTTCGTTTAATCCCAATCCAAGCCTCATCTTGGCTATTTTTGGGTCCTCGCCTCCCGGTTGTTACGGGTATTATAAGCTGCTCTTCCATAAACTCACCGAAGGCTTTCATTGAAGATATGGGTGGTAAGTTGCTGCTAAAGAGGTACGTACTTGCTGCCTTTGCCAATGCCTTCTTATAGATATATTCATCCTCGGAAGCCTCATAATCATCTTCCAAGAATGATATTAACGGCTCTGTTGTTCTTTCATAGAACTTAGCTGAGGCTACAACCTCACTAAACTTCCAGCCATTGCTCCTTAACCGCTTTAGTCCTTTAAGCGACCAATTAAGTATACCGCTTAACTCTTGCGGACATTGTATCCGGGGTTCAATGGTCTTATCCTCCGCACCTGCAAAGCTCCTCTTGTATTCTAAGATAATCCATCTATCATAGAACGCTCCCATATCATGTACATCCTTACCAAGCTTCGGTATTATGTTGGTGCCAAAGACCATTTTAGCAACATTGAACAGGTCAAACCCATCTATACCCTTCTTTTCTACTTGCATTGGGTCCTCGCCTGTTAGCCCTTTGAACCTCCCGGGGTCCTTTATGGGTGTTGCTGGCAAGTCGGCATATATGTTAACCTTCTTGCCGAAGAGTCCTGCAGGTCCGAACCTTTCCCCTAAGCCTTGTACGCTTATGTGTGAACAGTCCGCGCTGCCTATCATGGCCTCAAGGGTCCTTGTAGTGGTTCCTTTGCCGGTCCTTTTGCCTCCGTAAAGCATAAATGCCTTTTGAAACTCATATCCGGGCCATAGGCAAGCTCCAAACATCTCCTGTAATAGCTTCTGATATTCCTTTGGTAGAATAGTATCCAAATATTCAAGCCAAAAGTCACACTTAGCATCAGGGTTATACTCTGTTGGTGATTTGCTTTGTAGGTATATGTCCGGGGCAAATTCTATCAGCTTATAGGTATTTAAATCCAGAATACCATTAGCGACCGCAAACAAAGGCCGGTTTTTATCCTGGCTAAATATTGTATGTGGCTCGCTTGCTCTAAGCTTTACCCGTCTAATGATCTCCTCTATATCACCGGTCTTAATAAGGTCTGATCCATCCTCTTTTTGTAACGGCCCGAGAAAGTTTATTAGCTCCTTTTTAAGGCCATCTAACCCCTCTGTCCGATATACGCCCTCTCGATAGATGTATAACGCATCTAAACTACTGATATAAACAAAGCGTTCACGCTCTGTTATCCTTTGCGCTATCATATCATGGTCTAACGTATCCGGATGCCCTTTTCTGTCAAAGGTTACGCCCCAATCAACTAACCTGTTATGCTCCCTTAGCTGCTCCTTAGATCCTGATTTTCCGGGCATTTAACTCGCCTCGGCTGCAGGTTCGGGCAACACATCGTATATTCTGGTTATCTCCGACGCTCGGTTGACCATCTTCCTGCCATCCGAAGTCTCAAATATTAAGATATCTCCGCGGACTTCTATCAACTTGGATGAGAAACACCGCGTAACGCCCCTACTATACTCTACACAATACAACATCTTTCCAATATGTTGTTTAAATATCTCGCTCTCCACCTATCTATCACTCCTTATGTAATGTAAACCGTTGTATTCGTCTATCTATTCCCGCCGAAGCTTCGCCATTGATCTAAAGCCTGTGGGGTTAGCCCGTTTAATGTGTGCATAAGGCCATCCTCCGCTATTTTGTCAATGGTTGAAAGCTTTGCATATTGTTGTTTTGTGTAAATTGATCTTACACGCCTTATCAAGTAAATTACCTCCGACTTTATTTACAAATATGTGCTAAAATCCTGTTCACCTACCTTAAGCTAACTTTAGCTTAATGTTCTATGCTCCTCTGTCTAACCTAATACACTGAGGTTTGCCTTCCGCGTCCTTGTAGTACGCCCGGCAAAGCGGCATACATACCCGCTTACCTAATGGGTCAAAACAACACATCGACCCGGGCAACCTTCCAAAGATACGTGTCGGCATTACTGGTATTACATCAGATTCATCATTAAACATCAATCCTCGATGCTTATCTAAAACTACCCGGGAATCCCCGGTGACTCCTTTCTACCTTTACAGTTTGTGGACTAAAACCACACCGCTATCAGTAAAAATCGCTATCTACTGGCCCGAAATTGGCTCTGTTCAGATCTCGGTTCCGCGACTACCTTACACTTTGCTTTACAAAAAGATGGCCGCTTAAAAACCTCTCTGTTTTGCTTGCCTGCTCATCTTCAAGTTCTAGTAACTCCTTCCGAAGTTGGATTACTGCTTTCTCATCGGCTATTAAGTACCGGCCTCTAGCAGCGGCTATCTTCTGGTCCTTCTTCAGCTTTTCAGCAATCTCTCCCGTAGCAAGAACTGGATTCCGCGGAGTCCATAACCTGTCGGCATGTTCTACAATGTAGTTATCATATATACCGTCTCCTGCAGCTTGTCTTATTGCATTCATGGCAAACCGCCTGATGTTCTTAATTTTTGGCATATAGCCGCCCGACTCGTTTTTGGAATTTTCGCGTGGTTCCTTCTGCCACATCGTTTCAAAGTGGTTGATCACATCGTCTAAGCTGTGCCCTTTCTCAAGGTATGCCATTAGTTTAGCCTTGCATTTAGAGCATTGGCTAAAGCCATGCTTCCATTTAGCCCTCGCTTGTATCTTCATAACATCCTTCACAATATCATCCACATCCATCATTCTTTTCACTTCCTAGTAGGATCAATTTTCCTACTTAACACCTTATATTGATCCTAAGTTTATATAGTTATCGCTTAGGATCAATTTTCCGGAAAAAATCGAAATATTGACCCTAAGTTTAGGAAGTTAGCGCATTCCGTATCTGGTCCTGTACTGATCTCTCAGGCAGTCCATGAAACGCGCCCGCCCTGGCAAGCTCTCTCCTCACCGTACCCTCATTAAGGACCCCTGCCTTGATGTACTTGGAGAGATGTACGCCAGCCGTGAAAATCGCTTTGCGGCGACCTCCTTTAGTGGCCCGCTTAATGGTTTCCAGTTCACGACGCAAAGCTCCCTCAGCATAGGTGTATTTGTCTTTAACGCCTACCAAAACATCCCCCATCCCTGCCATCGCGTCAGCACTCTCCCGGGGCACGGCCCTATTAGCGCGGAGCGAAGCGACGTGCAGCATTTCTAACCCCGCGTAAGTGCGGTTAACTAGTTCGGAATGATCTTTTATAGGCCGATCTAGTAGTACCTTGCCCGTATATGTAACAAAGGACCGGGCTTTTAGTTCAATGGTTAGGCCGCTGTCGGTTTTGAAGGTGATATTCCTTGCCCCTTTGATATTACTGGCATAGATGGGGATATGGATGCCTGCTCCCGATGGTGATAATTCGGTATAGCTGTCTAGGTCCTCGATAAGGGCCTTTACCCGGGGATCTTCCGGCCCTGCCTCATCTATGTCTAAGCAGTAATAATTTTCTGGCAATATTAATCCTATGCCATCAGCTCCCGTATTCCTTCTGCAGATTAACGCATGGTTAAAGCTTATGAGGTTGCCCGAGTCCTTCCAGCGGAGGCCATAACGACCGTCCGGATATAACGGAAGCTTGGTGCCTTCGGCTGTTCGCTTCCAGATTAACCAGCATATAGCGGCCTTTAGTTGCTTCATCTTACTCCTTGTATAGTAATACCCGGTAACATTCCGGGTCTAGTTCGCACTCATTACCTACTATGTCCTCGTGCCATGCTATCAGCACATCAAAGACACAGTTCTTGCCTGTATGTGGACACAGCTCGTTAGCCATGCCATCATCTCTTTAAGTTTCAACTACTATATCGTAACCTCTCGGTTATTGGTTGAAGGTCCTATCTTAACAATCTATACGTAGAAAAACAAAGTTCGACGATATTCTATATCAGCTCAATTCTATTTAAGGATTTGCCCTTAATAGCCGTCCTCTTCATCGTCCTCAAAATCCCTACCATGTGTGTCTTTGTGGCTATTTTCTAGCGGTTCGCTGCCATCATCAAGGATATTGTCATCAGGTGTGAACTTTCTCCTCATGTTGCTTCCCTACCTGTAGAATACATCCACGTAGAATGTCTTGCTTGCCGCGCCGCCTGTGACCGTGACCGTTACCACTCCATCAATTAAGAATGGAGTCCAGTTATTGTCGCCTGCGCTTGATCCTGTTACCTCTGTCCGGACATGCCGGGTTGCACTTCTTGTATTCACGTTATAGGAATCAAGGGCTTCTGCTATCGTATTTGCGGTTACGACCGCGGTTGTAGCACCGTTAACTGTTCCTTTAGTATAGACCAGCTTAATCAATTCTCCCATAATGTAGTCTGAAGAGACTGCAGCATTTCCTGATCCATCAGTCGTAACGGTGATTCTTACCTTTTTTGTAAGAAATTGAACTACTTTATTCCCTGCCATAACTGTATTCCTCCTCGGTGTTTATATTTACCCTACCTGTATAAAATAGGGTTTTTGCCATCCTGTTTATTTTGCTCTCTCCACTCTCGATAATCATTAAAACCCTTGCGGCAAGCGTATTAAATATTAACGCTCGCTGTACCCTGCTTTTTTTGTTGTTGCCGGGATGCATAAATGAAAGGATCTCACTGATCTCGAATTTATCTCTTTCACTACCGGGTGACATTGGCTCGTCGTGAATGTGATTCCACACCAGCGGGCCAAGTTTTATCATAATCTGCTCTTCTGGTGTTGGATTCCTCCCGGTTGGGTGAGTGTACCCACAGTGCCCGTTATTGGTATCCATCTCGGGTTCTAATAGCTCCATTTTAATGTTGAATCCGAGATAGAGAGCAACCGCACCGTGACAACTTTCATGTGTCGATACTTGCAGCATGGCCGTATCCTGCCTGGTTTTTCGCATTGAATTGCTCAATTTCCTGGTCAATTGTTTCATCGTAGCGGTCCTGTTGTTCGCTTTGTGGTCTTGCTGTAACCGTGGGCCTTTGGATTGTCTCAGCCCGGACCCTACCTTTTGAATCTGTGGCAACGGTAAAATCGACACACTCACCCTTGCGTAGGCGCATATCGGAAAAACTGCTCGATATGAATATGTCTTTGCCGTTCTCATCGGTTATGAATCCGTATTTTCCCACTGTAAAGAATTTAACCTTTCCAATCGTTGCTTATCCCTCCTTGAATAGTGGTTTTGTTGGTCCTCTTCTCTTGGTTTTTTGTTTACAACTTTTACATTTTGCTGTGGTATTGATCTTGTACTTCTTTCTTCCGTAAGCTTTCATCTCGGAATGCCTCCCAATATGTAGCTGCTCTGTATTCCTCCGCTTACAAACTGCTCAACCGTAGAATCTGGCTGTTTGTGCCCCTCTGGAAGTTCTATGCCGCTTACAATGGAATTTATTTCCCGTTCTAAGTCCTTGAGGGCCTTAATTTGAGGTTGTAGCTCCGTGGTCCTTTCGGCTAACACCTTTTCTAACCTTTTAGTCTCTTGCATTCTCAGATCATAGACTGTTGACTTAGGATCAGCAACAGTTATAGACCATTGGTGTTGATATTTTTTCTTTATGGTGTACAATACCCGGGCCATCCCCGTATACGTTCGCTGTACTTCCTCAAGCAATGGCACCTCAAAACTGTACTTTGTAAACAGGTTGCCAACTTGGTTGATTTTTCCCTTTAAGATTGCTATCTTAGCTTCCTCGGCCTCAATCTTCAAAGCAACATCCCGGGATTCTTTCTCCATGCCGGGCTTTACGGTATACACTACCTCATCATTTTTAATTTTGATGGTGAAGTAGCGAGTACTGTCCTTTTGTAGCTTCTCTATTTTGCTTTCTGCGAACTTCCTTGAGGTTATTAGCCTCATACATGCGTCATTTCTATCCTGTGAGTGTGCCCTATAGAACTCCTCTAAATCCATGAAATTCATCTCCCTTGAGCTATCCTTATTGCTTTTTCCTGGCTACGTGTCATTCCATGCCATGCTTTTCTCTTTGGCCTCGCTGCCTCAATTCTTGCAGCCTGCTCCTGAGCATTGGTTACGGCCTCCTCGTGCTGGCATCTGCAGATACGTAACCGAGCTGAAACTTCATCCAATTTGTCCGCAAGCTTATAGGATTCATCAGAAGTCTCAAGTCGCTCAATTTCAAGTTCTATCTTTTGCAGGAGTCGCCTTGTAGCCTCGGCCATATCTTCAATTTCATCAATCTTCTGCTTGAAAGCCTGCATTTGCAGTAAAATGTTATTCCAATCGAGTTCTTTCTTTAGGATCTCCTCTCTTTGCTCCCTTATGCGATCCTTTTCATAGTCTTGATTAAGCTCTTCCATCATAGTGTCATGGCCTCCCTAATGGCCTTACTAATCAGCCTTCTCCGCTCTTGTAGGGCCTCAAATTTGTCAATCAATAAATTAACCTGTTCAACGTTATCGATAACAGTCTCGCCTATCCAAAAAATACGGTGCTTGTACTCCTTTAGCTCGCCTATTAACTGTCCCGGGCTTACTGTCATGGCCTACCTTCTTTCCCGGGTTATCTTTTTGGCCTTCTCGGTGTCTACTTCTACCTTCATATCGTCCATAGCTTCCAATGCGTCCCTCTCTTCACCTGTCATTGCCTTGCAGGTGTCGCATTCCATATCATTAGAGTAAGGGCAAGGGCTATTATCGTTGCATGGAAGGGCCTTATTCTGTTGTAGGGCATGTTCAAAGAGCTTCGGGGCCTGTCCTACCTTCATACCCTTATTATCGTCGTGGTGCGTCTCCTGGTCCTTTGGTGCTGGCTTGCTTGCCGGGTTCTTTCCTAGCTCTTTATCGTTCTTTTTGGCCTTGCAGCTTGCGCATAGTTCTTCATCGGTGTAAATAGTTTCCATTTAAATCACTCCTTTTTTCATCATAACGTCTAATTTTTCATTAATACTGTTCAACAACTTTACCTGTTCGCTCATCCAGAACTCAACCGAATTAGTTATACGATTAATTCCTGCTGGTCTGTTGCTTAAGTTAAGCTTCTCTTTTAAAGCCTCTTCCGTGTACTTACTAAATGTTAGCTCCTTGCTCTTTGCCTCAAGCTCCACGGTTTCAATGAGAGATGGAGCGAGCGACACGCTCTTATTCGTCTTCTCGATTACCATATTTGTCACCTTCGCCAGATATTATCTGGTAATAATACTAAACTACAAAGGGTAGTATCCTCGGATTGTCAAAACATAGAATAGAAAAATCATAATATAGGGTAATGGCCCAAGTTAGACGGCTGCGGGCCTTTACCTTGGTGGTGATGAGATTAAGTAAAGAAAAGGCTGTCTGACATACTCCAAGGGCTAAAGCACCTTGGGTTCTGTTGTTAGCTGGATTCAAGCCAGAGCAACTTTAGGGGTATCAGTGTTCCCTTCAGCCAAATCTCTTTCTTTGACTGACCGACCTACGCACGGACGCTTTGCAATATTGAATCCTGCATTGCTGTCTGCGTGGTCTGCGTGTCCACAAGAAGGACACTTGAATACTTTCTTATTCCTGTCTCCGATGTGTCCGCAGATACTACATTCTTGAGATGTGTAGTGCGGATCGACATAAGCGACCTCTACTCCAAGCAGCTTAGCCTTGTATTCTATCATATTTTGGAGTTGATAGAAAGACCAACTGTGTTTAGAATAGCGGAATGATCTTGCTGTCTTGCTGCCTCTGATTCCTGTTAGGTCTTCTAACTTGATTCCCTTTCCTGATTCTTTGGCAGTATCTACGATCTTCCTTGAGACTTTATGATTCAAGTCTCTGACTATATTGCTCTCTCTGTTCTTGATTTGTTTGACCTTACCATACTTACCCTTGTGTTGAAGGTCTTTGCGTATGTTCTTATACTTCTGATGGATATGGAGAGCGGATTTACCAAGCTTGATAACTTTGCCTGTCTCAGGATCAGCTACAACAGCTATATGCCCAACCGTGTTTCGATCTACTCCTAACCACTTATCAGCCTTGATTGTCTCAGGTTCGGGAATAGATACGGACACATACGCATATTCCTCTCCGACTTCGATCTGATTGACCTTTTCAAAGTTATCAGGAAACTCATATCTCAGGAAGAGCTTTAGACACGGTGCGGTGATGGTTCTTGTAGCGTGATCTACATTGATGCCTTGGTTAGGTATAGCTAATTTGACACTCTTAACGCCTTTAGCTCTTGAATTGTTGCTATACTTTTTGAGGATCTGGTTTGCTATCATCGACTTAAGACCAATATGCTTGACATCTTTAGAGCTACGGCTATGTGTGCAAATTGCATAGTTGGCTATCTTTTTAGCCTTCTTTAACTCATCAGAGAAATCCCTGTGATGCTTGATCTTGTAGGTTAGTATCATTTGTTCTTCTGATCCTCAATATATTGGCGTACGGTGTCTTCGGATATGTGACCGCAAGACTCCACATAGTAGCTTCGTGTCCACAAGGTAGGCAATCGGGTTCTTAAGGACTTGAATTGCTTCCTCAGTTCGTGTGATGTATAGCCCTTCAACTGTTGAACTACCCAATGAGGACTAGCCACAGGCGATGCTTTGACAAATAGATGGATGTGATCAGGTAGCACCTGCATTTCTTCTATGGAAACACCTATCTCCTTAGCCTTATCTGATAGGAGTTGCTTTAATCGGGCTTCTACATCACCGACAAGCACCTTGCGTCTATACTTAGGACACCATATAAGGTGATACCCTATATTATAGACGGTGGTATTGCTGTGTGTCCATCTATCTGTTGCCATACTACTATAATATACTCTTGACAAGTATATAAGCTTTATGGTAGTGCATACGGATTCATCCCACGACTAAAGATCGTGGGCTTTCTCCTGAGTTTATCGTAACGGCCTTAAAGGGATCTAGTAAAAGAACCCATTACCCTGCAGGTAGACAAATTCCCGCGGGTTTTGATTGTTGTGACTACTCCCGCGAATAAATTCGCAGGCATCTAGGCTAGTGCCAAAGACTGTAATCCCAATCTTGCAATGTTCAGAGCAGCATTGAGATCCCTGTCAATAGACAAGTTGCAATGTGGGCAATCATGTATTCTGACAGATAGATCTTTTTTGACTATTTGACCACAGCCAGAGCATACCTGAGATGTATTAGCAGGATTAACCAGCACCACTCTTCGACCAGCACCTACCGCCTTGTACGAAGTGTACTGTACCAGTTTATTCCATGCAGCATCTAGGATGCTTTTGGCTAGGTTGTGATTATGAACCATCTTGGTTATGTTGAGATCTTCAAAACAAATTATGCCATACCTGTTAATCCATTCCCTGCTTAGTTGTTGGGCAAAGTTTTCCCTGCGATTGGATACCCTTTCATAGAGATGGTTGACTGCCTTTGTTGCCTTCCTTCGCTTCTGAGATCCTTTAGGCAATTTATCCCGTTTGCTCTGAGCCGCTTGTAGCCTTTCTTCATCGGTTCGCAGGAATCTAGGATTATCAACAACTTCACCATCAGATAGAACAGCAAAGTTCAAGATACCCATATCTACGCCAACCGCTTCATCAGAAGGTTCTAGGACATGGTTAGGAGACTCTTCAACCAGGAAGGATACATACCACTTCTTAGTAGCAGATCTTCGTATGGTGAGCCTCTTAACAACGCCTTCGATAGGTCTATGTAGCCATACTTTGATCTCACCTATCTTGGAAAGCCATAACTTATTATCATCTATGGAGAATCCGCTCTGAGGATAACTTATACTGTCGTATCTGTTCTTTCCCTTGAACCTTGGATATCCAGGATCTTCCTCACCAGATTGAACCCTTCGGAAGAAGGCTTGGAATGCCAGATTGACCCTCAGAACTACATCCTGTAGAACCTGAGAATGCACTTGCTTGAGATCGGGATATGACTCTTTCCAGACAGGTATCATCCTCTTGGATTCAAAGTACGAAATGGATTTGCCTTCCTGTTCAAAAGCGTTCTTTCGCAGGGCTAGTGTCTGGTTATAGACCCATCTGCAATGCTCAAGAGTCTGGTTAAGCACCGTTACTTGGGCTTTGGTTGGCTTGAGTCTATACCTGAACACTTTTGGCAAATCATTTCACCTTTTGAGTTTCAATATACATCTGAACTACATCTTTCGTGGTATCTCCACAGGTTCCAACATAGTATGAAGGATTCCATAGATGCCCATTATGGAGTCTCTTTTTGATCTCTGGATGCTGTTCAAAGAGTTTCTTCGCAGTTATGCCCTTGAAGATCTTGACTATATTAGCAGGAGCAAACTTTGGATGAGCAGATACGAATAGATGCACATGATCGGGCATGATCTCTTGAGTTACCAGAACAACGCCCTTCTGTTGTGCTATTGATTCGTGCAGGGCATGGAGAGCAGGGACTACATTACCCACTAGCACCTTTCTGCGGTATTTGGTAGACCATACAAAGTGATAATTCACATTGTACACGCATCCACGCGAACTTATCCAATGCTCCTTTCTTGTCATCTTGAAATATACCTATGGTGACCATATGTATATATACCTTTTGGCGTAGATTACGGGCTGTATCCCGCCTCTGAAGAAGCGGGGATTAGCCCTGTACGCCTCCTAAACGAATCCTAAGACTCGCGGCTTGTGAAAGTCTGCCACGGAAATTATTATGCGAGACGTAGGTGCCATGTTTCAGGCGTGTCTCTACGTCTCTGATTATTTGAGTCGTCATCGCACCACGCCCATCCCACGGGTCTTTATTGCAACGACGCTGTACTGAATCACTTAGTTCCTAATTGTTGTTTATTATAAGATCGGTCGTATGCCGAGTAGGATTTCCTGACGTACTAATACACACAACCGCCTTGGTGGGTGATTGGAGAGTCTCACCCTCGAACCCTCCAGCGTATATTTATTTGGTTTCCCAGGAAACTATTATTGCGGGAATCACATGTGCCGTTCCATTTCGCGTTCGGTTCATTGCCTCACGGCTTCCCTAGTACGCCCCGAAGGGTTCGGATTCAGCGCATGTCTGAGCATGGCCTTTCGGTCTTATCCGCTTTCGCGTTTTGTGGTTCCCGATCATTATTGGGAGCAAAGCCGCTAGTAACGCGTTTCATCTTCGGACGAACCTATCAATGACGTAGTCCATAACAGCGTCTTTGCCCTGTAGGCTGAACCCTTTCTCCGCTTTCTACTTTTGATTCCTCGGACGTGGCACACTCGTCAGTGACCAGTTCAGTCTTTTGCACCCCAGCATTCCTGGAGTACTATTATTAGGACGAAGCATCCCCGACAGCATCAGTACGCTTTGTGGGGCTTAAGGGAGGCTTTTCTATCGCCTGACACCCGAAGGTGACATCCTGACCTCAACGGTCGTCCTGCACCCAGACAGATCTGGGTACTATGATTAGGCAGTCTAGTGAGATGCTTCGCACGCGTGCAATGGCTGGAACCTTCGTTGCTACATTGTCGGGTCTTTCACCCTTCTGACGCGTATGTGTCATTGGCGAATCTCCGCTTCTGACTGCCATTATAATTGTTCTACCGGGTCGCGGCTATAATTCAATCCACCCAGGAGTTTGCCACCGGAACTTCCATCCTGAGTTTCATACACTTACTAATACTCATATACGCTTTGATGCTATTTAAACCCTTTGGTACGTCTTGGTTTTTCAACTTACCAAAGTATTTTCGTAACCTTATTTAATTACTGATTTTATACGTATAATGCTGTTGGACTACTTAAAACTTTTGGTCGTCATTTACGTTCTACTTAATTATTGACTATTCTATGCCACCGAACATTCCTATGTTAACCGGACGCGGAATTACCACTTATAAGAATAAAGAGTGGTTAATAGAACAATATTGCACATTAGGTTATAACACATATGAGATGGCGAAGATTGCGGGATGTACTCAACGCACGATATGCGTCTGGTTGCATCGATATTCTATTCCCATGAAACCGTGCAATACACCGATATCAAAAGAGCGATCATTTGTTACTCACACCAACAGACATAAGGGACATGAGAAATTCACTAATAGAAAATGGCTTTACGATCAATATATCAACCAACAGAAAAGTTCTATAAAGATAGCTAGTGAATTGGAATGTGACGAACAAATTATAGTTCGATGGTTGAAACGTCACGGAATAAATATTCGCACTGCATCGGAAAGTGCTATCATACGTTCGAAAGATGTGAACTACATTCAGAAAAGAAAGAACTATTTTCAATCGGATAAGTTCAGAGAGAATCAAAAAAGACGTTGGACCCCAGAAAATCGTGAAGCATTTGGCCTGTTACAGTCCTCTTTGTGGGACGACGAGCGAAGGAAGGATTGGACAGTAAATCATAGTGGTGTGAATCATCCAATGTTCGGCAAACCTCATCTAGCCGGAAAAAATAATCCAATGTATGGAAAACATCCCTCCAAGTATTATCGAAGATACAAAGTCATCATAGATGGAAAGGAAATGTCATTTCGATCAACATATGAAGTCAGAGTGGCTATAAAGTTGAATAAACTCGGCATAGAGTTTGAATATGAACCAGAAGCATTTGATCTCGGTAATAGAAGATATATACCAGATTTTTTGATTGGTAATGTTTGGTGGGAAGTAAAAGGTTGGATGGATCCAAACTCAAAAGAAAAACTTACAAAATTCTATTCATTGTATCCAGACGAGAATCTTAGAATAGTCAGACTTGAGGATATTAAAAAGTTAGAGGGGTTGATAGATAGTAGCTCCTTTGATCCGTCTCAAACTGGAAACCAAGAAGTGATTTGATATGGTCACAAGAATGCCGACTGGTAAGGACTTTAAGGAACGAGTCGACAGTATTCTAGCAAAGATTGGAGAGAACACAAAGATAGATGAAAGTGCTCCGTCAAAGATTAAAATATTGTGGCCAAGTGTATCTAAAGCAGTCACTTCTAAAATGTTTGAAAAGAATTTCAGACTTTGGGGAGCTATCTATCAGAAAGAAGTTGGACCTACCCTTATAAATTCTGCTCATGCTGCTGCTTTGAAAGCGGGTGTACCTTACACAGGAGAGATAGCATCCTACGCAAAAGAATATTATATGGATCATGGATTAAGTTTGGTGAAAGGACTCACTGAAACCGATCTGATGGAACTCCAAGACGAAATGATAAACAATTGGGGCATCGGAGAAGAGGCCTTCGCGGACAAATTCAAAGACAACTACCTATTCAGTGAAGACCGTCTGCAGACAATATACCGAAGCGAACACCATCGCGCACAATCAGAAGGCATCCTGAAAGTCGGCGAATATGTTGGTCACGAATATAAGAGATGGATAACCGCTGCGGATGAACGCACCTGCGAAATATGCAATGGACACGCCGACGATGTCGTTCCCATGGACGAGGCCTTTGAAGGCGGATATGAAGTTCCGCAAGATAGTCATCCTAATTGTTACAAAGACGACGTAGAAGTTTTTACAGAAAGTGGTTGGAAACAGTTTAAATATGTAGATGCTAGTGAAAAAATATGGACATTGGATGTCAAAAATGGTGAACCTATTCTCGATGTACAAAAATCACAAATAGCGTATCATTACACTGGAGATATAATTCTTATAAAAAGCAAAACATTTGATTGTGCGGTGACTCCAGATCATGAAATGCTAGTAGTTCCTAAAAAAGAGTATTTATCAGGACAAATTACAGCATATATAAAGAAACCAGCAAGTGAATTGGTTTCTGGAGATCGTATATTTCGAACTGCACAATGGACGGGGATTAGTCCAGAATGTATAAATATCATGGGTAGACACTTTAATGCCAAAGATTTCATGGAATTTATTGGGTGGTATATATCGGAAGGGAGTATAACCATTAGAGGCAGAGGCAAACCATATATAATGATATCCCAAATGAAAGATGCCAATCGTTTAGAAATATTTAACCTATGTAAACGAATGTTTAACGATGTAAAGTTATGGAAATCAGGGATATGTATAAAAGATATTGATGACATCGTTGAGTACTTTGTAAACATTGGACACGCAGATAAAAAATATATTCCAGAAGAACTAAGGGAACTATCACCAAAGTATTTATCTATAATGTTTGATAGTTTGATAAAAGGTGATGGACACATAAGAAAATCTAAGTGGAATGGACATCCTGAATGGAATTTTGGTGACGAAATTGTATATGCAACTATTTCAGAAGAACTTGTTTCAAATATGACGGAACTTGCACTAAAACTTGGTTACAGACCAAACTTTAGCGTACAAATTCCAAAGCAAGTCCAACACAAAAATGGAGTGTACACATCTAAGTATATATTACATGTTATTCGTTTCAATAAATACAAATATGCCTGCATAACAAAGAAAATGATAAGTAAAATTCCATATGACGGCATGGTATATTGTCTTGAAATGAAAAATAATCCAGTACTTTATGTGCGTCGAAACGGAAAAGCGAACTGGTCTGGAAACTGCCGCTGTACACTTACGACTCTAAGTGATGAGGATCTAACCGACGATGATAGGGCATTTTTAGATGAAAGAGATCCCATCATGCTGGATGATCTCGAACCAACTTCCGATAATCCGTTCGTGGGTGATGAGGCTGCGCCGATTAAAGAACAGGAACGGTTCAAGCGCAA
>Ga0209777_10002990_pt1 | contig 21465 bp, 13 predicted proteins | sample FrelakmetHBP12HB_FD_187147 | JGI IMG/M metagenome (GOLD analysis project Ga0209777, IMG submission 187147) | Freshwater lake sediment microbial communities from the University of Notre Dame, USA, for methane emissions studies -HBP12 HB (SPAdes)... | ecosystem: Environmental > Aquatic >...
ATCAATGCAAGATAAATATGCGATATTACATGGGTACATATTGCAACCCATGAAAACCCGGATCTACAGGGCCTTCAAGACCTTACAAGGAAAATGGCGTTCAAAAGAGCGGGAACTTCGGGCTAGGTGGACCCACATCAGATTTTAAGATCGGTACTTCCCAATATCCGCCAAGCAGCGTAGAATCGTTCTCGATCTTCACGTCCTGAGCGGAGGTGCATCGTGCCCTTCTTCGTTCCGCGCGGCTGGCTTGCCGCCGCGCTCTCCCTGGGTCTTTCCGCCGCCGCTTTCGCGGACGCTCCCGTCGTCTTCTCCGGCGGAGTGGTCAACGCCGCCGATTACACCCACTCGATCTCACCCGGCATGATCATCGCCGTGTTCGGAACCGGCCTGGCACCGGGTACGGATCAGGCGCCCAGCATCCCCCTGCCAACGGTGCTCGACGGCGTCTCCGTCGAAGTGGTCGATGGATCGAACGTCATCCAGGCGCCGCTGTTCTTCATCTCCGCCGGCCAGATCAACGCCCAGTTGCCGTTCGAGACCGCCTCCAGTTCCGTCCAGGTGCGCGTGCGCAACGGGCAGGGAGTCAGCAACTCCGAGCCCGTCGCGGTGACGCAGCGCAGCCCCAGCCTGTTCACCAGGACCATGGACGGCAAGGGCGAAGCGATCGTCCTCCACGCCAACTACACGCCGGTCTCCACAACCGCTCCGGCCAAGCCCGGCGAAGTCGTCATTCTGTACCTGACTGGATTGGGCGCCGTCTCTCCCGCCGCTCCCAGCGGCCGCGCGGGCGGCGACGGCAGCGCGGCGGCGCCGCTCAACCTGGTGATGGACGACGTCGCGGTCCTCATCAACGGCGAGCCGGCGGTGGTCGACTTCAAAGGCCTCGCGCCGTACTTCGTCGGCCTCTACCAGATCAACTTTCACGTGCCGGCCGAAGTCGTGCCCGGCAACGCCGGGATCACGGTGCAGGCCGGCGGGAACGCCTCGGGGAACGACGTGGCATTTGCGATCACGCTTCCCCTCGATTCCCCTGCGGCGTCGTCGCTCACCCCCGCTGGCGGAACTGTCTCGGCGGGCGGCGTCACCATCGTAGCTCCGGCCGGTGCGGTCACACAGTCCACTCCGCTCACCCTCTACCGCTCGGGAACTGGCTACGCCATCGCCGGCCTGAGCGGCGGTACCACCGCTCCCATCACCATCACCGTGGACCTGCCCGCGGGAGCCAACACGGCCGGCGACGCCTACCTGGCGCTCCGCCAGCTCAACGGCCCCGAGGAGTTCGTGAAGGCCACCATCATCGGAACGCGGATCAGCGCCACCTTTCCGGCTATGCCGGCGCTCACCAGTTCCCAGATTTCTCCCGAACGGGCCGTAACGCCCCAACTCGCCCGGCCGAGGGGCGCCGCCACACCGGAAGACCTGGCCTCACTCCTGATCCTGGACATCATCCTGGGGGACAGTACCTGGACGCCCGGAAAGGGCCGGTTCGAGTTCATTTACAACCGGGGCGACTGGACCATCGATCAGGGGCACCTCGCGGCTCTCACCGACGGTCTCGATGCAGCGTTTGACGCTCTCGTACAAGCATTTCCCGATTGGAAACCGGACCTCCCCATTGACGTCTATATCCAACCCCTCCACCAGCAGCGATCAGAGCTCTGCCGGGGCGAGACCTTCGGTTCTCTCGCGTCCAGGAAGTACTCCCTCCGTATCTGGCCGCGTCTCGTAGCTTCTGACTGGTGGCCAAAGTATGACCTCCGGACATACCCCGATTCGGCGTACAAGAATGCATTCCATCTCCTGTTCCACTACGTCACCCAGTCCCTGTACGGGCGCGCTGTGACGCTAAGCGGACCCTATCCCAGCCTCTGGCTGGACGAGGCCGCCGCCATGGCTTTCCAGTTTCCTGACCCTGCTCATCCCATCGAGGGTCCCTATTTAGCGGATGTCTATGGCTACCCCGCGGAAGGAGACGGTGTTGCCGTCGACCGGCACACTGGCTGGGGCTCGCTGAAGTTCCGCCAGCACGGCTTTGGGGCGTCTCGATTTATTGCGTGGACGGCGTTCCGGGACTGGGGCGGAGTCTACGCTGCCCTCTACGCGCCCGGCAGCACAGAAACCACGGAGCACGCGCTTGAGGACGCGCTGCTGGCGCTCGGAACCGGCCTCGATTCAAGGTGGACGGATTACTGCAATTCCCTGATTCTCGATGTCTTCGCCCCCGATATGGAGTGGAAAGGTTTGTCCGGGAACCTCCCCGCGATGCAGCACGCAGTCGGCAGTAACCTCGGTCTTCTGGCGCCGCCGCCCGGCAAGGACGTCGTATTTTACGCCAGCCTCCCTGATCTCTCGGCGAAGCTCTTCTGGTTACAGTTGCCGGCGCAACTGCCGCAGGGGTACGACCTCGTGCTGACCGTTTCAGGCGTCTCCGATGTTGCGGCCTCGGTCTACTACGTGCCGCCCTCCCTGAATGTGGACCAGAGCTGCAGGCTCGGCGCTGGGGCTTCCATCAGGGTTTCGAATCTCAAGGCCAAGCTGCAGGATGTCAGGTGGCTGGCCATCGTTCTCCTCAGCGGCCACCTCTCGGACGAGACGACCTCTCAGCAAGCCACCGTCACCGTCGGGTTCCGCTCGTCGTTGCTGCCGTTGCTGCACGAGGACAACTACATCGAGTTCAACATTTCGGGTACCTTTGCCTGTGACACGACCCTGCCGGTATGCCCCAGCACAAGCCAGGCGGCCGGCGCGATATCCGCCTTCAATTTGTACGTCGTCGATCCCAGCGCACAGCCTGTTCCGTTCGAGCCGCCGGGATGGGTCACCGAGTTCTCGATCGCGAATGACGAGAGTTCAGCACGCTACGCACAAACCTACACAATCGACGTGACGCTCTCCGACGCCGGCGACGAGATCCTGGACGCGAAGGTTTCCTACTCGGCCACGGAGCCCCTCGGCAAATCAGATAGCGAACGGATCGACAAGGTCTTCGAGATCCAGCACGTCAAGATCGCCAGCGCTGCCGCGGCGGCGCAAGTGTTCAAAGTCACCGGCCCCGCTGCCGCCCAGGCATTGACGTCCCTGAGTTGGACAGACACTGCCACCGGCAAGGTCGACGGCAAAGCCTCCGGCGTGAGCTTTGGCCCCAACGAAGGCATCACGATCACGTTCAAGAATTGCAGCAGCGCCTCGACTTGCCGTTGATGCGATCGGTCCGTTTACGCGCCGATGCCTGCGGCCGGTTCGGGAACCCAGTTCATCCGCTCGATGAACGTCGGCGGCTCGTACGTTTTGCCGCGGTTCAGCCGGCGCTCCTCGCGCCACGCGCTCCACAGCAGGACCGGCCCGAGGACCCCCGCCGAGAGCGCGGAAACGGGCCCCAGCGCCTTCTCGAACTCCTGCCGCAGCACCTGCATCTGCTCGCTCACTGCCATGTTGGTCTTCCGGAGCCTGCGCTCCATCGCCCAAAGGGCGCCCGAGTAGATGACCTTCAACTGGCGCGCGTCGCGCTCGAAACGGGCCCGGATGCGCGCGTCGGCGTGATCCTTGTAGCGCTTCCAACCCTCGAACGTCGTGCGGCAGATGCGGTACACACTCGGCCCGTTGCGCTCGAAGTCCCGCAAAAATGCGTAGTCCAGGAAACGCTTGGAATCCTCGCGCGTGATCGCCGGGTGCTCGAAGTTGAACATGAACTGCCCGTGGATGTCGGCCGGATCCACGTCGAGCAGCCGCCCTTCCTCCTGCACCTGTTGGTACAGCGGCGTGCCGGGTACGGGCGTGTAGAGCATGAACTGGTGGAAGTCCGTGTCGTGCGTCACCGCGTGCTCGATCTCGGCGTAGATGTTCTGCGGCGTGTGGTGCTCCAGGCCCACAATCGTCGAGCCCAGCACGCGGATGCCGTGCGCGCGCAGCTGCTGCGTGAGCTTCAGCGTCTCGGTGCCCTTCAGTTTTCCGTAAGTCGAATTCGGCGATTCCAGGCCCATCCAGATCCAGGAAACGCCCAGCTCCACCAGCTCCTCCATCGAATACTTGCGGATGGCGTTCGCCGAGGAGAAGACGTAAATCTCCCAGCTCTTTCGGCCCTGCTTCATGCGCGCCAGCAACTCGAGTGCGCGCGGCTTGTTCAGCAGGAAATTCTCGTCCATCACGAAGAACGATGTCATGCCGAGGCTCTTCTCGGCGTCGCACATCACCTCGAACAGCTCATCGCCCGTCTTGAAGAAGTCGATCTGCTTTCCCTTGCCGCCGAAAAACGCCGAGGTCGTGCAGAAATTGCAGCCCATCGGGCATCCCACCGAAGGAATAATCGTCGCGGCCGTGGATCCCCGCGAGTCCGGCAACGGTATCCCGAGCAGCCGCCGTTTGAATGCCGAAGCGATCTGCGGGTGCTTCACCGGCGCGTTTTCGTCCTCGCCGAGGTGCCGCCGCATCCACGAGATTCCTTCCCCGCGCACGATGTGGTCCGCGTCGATCATGCTCGCCAGCCCCGGAATCGCCGCCACGTGCCCGCCGACTACGATCTCCGATTCCGGCGAAAGCTCGCGCACCATGCGGCACATCTCCCGGACCTTGCCGATGTTCACAATGATCGACGAGATCCCGACGATGTCGTAATGGTTCTCGCGCAGTTCCTTCTCGAACGCCTCTCGCGTCGGAAAATCCAGCACCGTGCACGGCGCCGAGATGTTCGACTGGATCATCAGAATGCCCCACGAGCGATGAAACATGCGCACCGAGTATGCGCCCTGCGCCCGCGTCACCTGGTTGTGATACAGCTCCATCGGATTGATGGTGCGGCTGCCGAATTCATCGTCGCGCGCGTAAGGTCCAAACACCGACGCTAAAAGGACACGGGCATTTCGGCCCTTCGGATGTGGGGACAATTGGGAGCCTTTCCTCTTGATTTTAGCAGCTTTGTCCGTGGGATCGCCGTGATTTGCGCAGATTCTCCGGACTCGCGGCCCGGTGAGTTGATTCACGATCAGCGCTGTTGAATCCCGCGCGCCAGAATGAGTAAGTGCCATCCTCTGCTCCCGCGTTCGTTTTTGATCTCGACGGCGCCCTCCTCGACAGCGTCTACCAGGATGTGCTCGCCTGGCGCGAGGTCCTCGAGAAAGCGGGCGTCAGTCCCGCCGTGTGGCGCATCCGCCGCCGCGCGAGGCCACGCAAATTCTCTCGGAAGCGCCCCGCACCGCCGCAGGCTGAAGCGGGGCAGAAACACGCGGCTTAAATTGCGTCCCGAAATACCGTCCTCCTCGTCTACTCTGAACGGGAGGACTCTGCACATGAGCGGCATCGCCCAGGATCTGCAGTTCGGGATTCGCACCCTTCGCAAGGCTCCGGTCCTTGCCGTCGCCGCTGTTGTCTGCCTCGCGCTCGGCATCGGCGCCACGACGGCCATCTTCAGCGTCGTCAACTCCGTCCTCCTCCGGCCTCTGCCCTTCAAGGACCCCGGCCGCCTGGTGCGCATCTATACCGGAGTCCTGCTGGGTTCGCTCGGCGCGGCCGTGCTCACGTCATTCCTCAGAACGCTGCTGTTCGGCGTAAGTGTGCTTGACCCGCTCACGTTCGCGTGCATGGCCGCCCTGCTCGCGGCCGTCGCGCTGCTCGCCTGCTGGCTCCCCGCCCGCCAGGCGACGAAAGTCGATCCGACCACTGCGCTTCGCTACGAGTGAAGGCAGCCTGTCTCGGTCCCTCCGCCCTCTTGACACGCCCCCGCTGCACTTTCGACACTCAAAAAACCGGGGGTATTCAATGAGAACTCTCAAGTCGGCCGCTACAATCCTTTTTGCCGGTTCCGCCCTGCTCGCGCAGGCTCCGCCCGTCATCGATCGCGAGCTCTTCTTCGGCGATCCCGAAATCTCGGGCGCCCAAATCTCGCCCGACGGCAAATTCATCGCCTTCCTGAAGCCTCTGAACAAGACCCGCAACATCTGGGTCAAGCGCACCGGGGAGCCGTTCGCGGCCGCCAAACCCGTCACCGCCGATACAACCCGCCCCATCCCCGCTTTCTTCTGGGGCCGTGACGGCAAGTACATTCTGTTCGTGCAGGACAAGGGCGGCGACGAGAACTACAACGTCTACGCCGTGAATCCCTCCGATCCGGCGCCCGCCGGAGCGCAGGTCCCCGCCGCGCGCAATCTCACCGACGCCAAGGGCGTGCGCGCCCAGATCGTCGAAGTCCCGCGGGAAGAGCCCGACATCATGTACGTCGGCCTGAACGACCGCGACAAGGCCTGGCACGATCTCTACAAGGTGCGTATCTCTACCGGCGAGCGCAAGCTGGTTCGCCAGAACAACGACCGCATCGCCGGATGGCGGTTCGATCGCAAGGGGCAGCTTCGCCTCGCCGTCCGCTCCGCCGACAACGGTGATACAGAAGTGCTCCGCGTCGATCCGGACGGCCTCAAGAAGATCTATTCGTGCAACGTCTTCGAGACCTGCTGGCCAGTCGAATTCGATAGGAACAACGCGAAGGCCTTCTTCGAAACGAACAAGGGCGATGCGGCGGACCTCATCCAGCTCGATTTTCTCGATCCCGCCACCGGCGCCGTCCAGATCATCGAGTCCGACCCGCAGAAGCGCGTAGACCTCGCCGGCGCGCACATCTCCGAAGTCACCGGCGACCTTCTCGCCACGTTCTACATGGACGAGCGGCTGCGCGTCGTCTGGAAGGACAAAGCGTACGAAGCGGACTTCAAGTTCCTCCAGAACAAGCTCCCCGGCCGGGACATCCACTTCAGCTCGCACACGCGCGATGAGCAGTTCTGGCTGATTTCCGCCTCGAGTGACGTCGAGCTCTCGGAAACCTACCTGTTCGACCGGAAGACTAAAAAGGTCACCTTCCAATACAAGGTCCGCGAGAAGCTGGCGCGTGAGTACCTGGCAAAAATGGAAGCGATCCGCTACAAGTCCTCCGACGGCCTCGAGATCCCCGCTTACCTCACGCTGCCAAAGGGCGTCCCGCCGCAGAACCTGCCGCTCATGGTCTTTCCGCACGGCGGCCCGTGGGCGCGCGATGCCTGGGCGTACCACTCGTACGCGCAGTTCCTCGCCAATCGCGGCTACGCCGTGCTGCAGCCCAACTTCCGCGGCTCCACCGGGTACGGAAAGAAGTTCTTGAACGCCGGCAACCGCCAATGGGGCGAGAAGATGCAGGACGACATCACCTGGGGCGTGAAGTACCTCGTCGCGCAGGGCATCGCGGACCCCAAACGGGTCGGCATCATGGGCGGCTCCTATGGCGGATACGCCACGCTGGCCGGCGTCGCCTTCACTCCCGATGTGTACGCCGCCGCCGTCTCCATCGTGGGTCCGTCAAACCTCATTACTCTGCTCGATTCCATCCCGCCTTACTGGGAGGCCGGCCGCATCATGCTTTATCAGCGCATGGGCGATCCGCACACTCCCGAAGGCAAGGCGCAGCTCGTCCGCCAGTCGCCGCTCAACTCGGCGGCGAAGATCAAGACTCCGCTGATGGTGGTTCAGGGCGCCAATGACCCGCGCGTCAATAAGGCCGAGTCCGACCAGATCGTCATCGCCCTCCGCGACCGCGGCTTCCCTGTGGAATACCTCGTCGCTCCCGACGAAGGCCACGGCTTCGCGCGGCCCGTGAACGACATGGCCGCGATGGCGGCGGCCGAGAAGTTCCTCGCCACGTATCTCGGCGGGCGGTTCCAGGAAGGCGCCACCGAAGAAGTCGCATCGCGCCTCAAGGAAACCACGGTCGATCCGAAAACCCTCGCTCTCACCCGCAAAGCCGACGCCTCCTCGGTTGGCTTGCCGAAAACCAGCGGGACACTCGGCCCGGGCACCTGGAATTTCGCCGTCAAGCTGCAGATGGGCGCGCAAACCATCCCGCTGAAGATCAACACCACCATCAAGGAGGGCGAGGGCGGCTGGATCGCCACCGACATCACCACGACTCCTATGGGAGATCTGACCGACACCGCCGTGCTCGACAAGATCACGCTGGCGCTCATCAAACGCACGGTGAAGCAAGGGCCCGTCGCAATTGATTTCTCAGTTGAGGGCAACAAAGCCTCGGGCACCATGAAGACGGGTGGCAACGATAAACCGATTTCCGCCGACCTCGGCGGGCCGCTGTTCGGCGACGGCGCCGGCTCCGCACAGGTCATCGCTTGCCTGCCGCTCGCCGAGGGCTATAGCACTCTCTTCCGCAACTTCGACGTGCAAAAGCAGCAGCCGAAGATCATGCGCGCCGTGGTCACAGGGACAGAGAGCGTTACCGTGCCGGCCGGCACTTTCGATGCCTACAAGGTTCAGATCACCGCCGAGGCCGGCCCCGAGAAAGTGACCATCTGGGTGGCGAAGAACCCGCGCAAGCCGGTAAAGCTCGCCTCGGTGATGCCTCAAATGAACGGCGCCGTGTTGACGGCCGAGCTGAGCGAATAGGGCACTCGGGACGGGGCCTGATTACTCCGCCACGAACGGCAGCAAGTGGACGAAGGTGCCACCGCGCAATCGCCGCCCGCTGATAGCTGATAGCTGTTCGCTGATAGCTACTTCTGAATCGTCTCGCCCTTCTTCAACAGCGTCGGCTTCTTCTTCTTGCCTTGCTGGTCGGCAGCCTTTGCGTCCGCAGCCTTCTGCTCCTCCAGGTCCTTCGGCTGCGTCATGCTCTGGCGTTCCTTCTTTTCCCGCTTCTCGCGCTCGGCAACTTCCGCGCCCCGCTGTCCCAGGTCCTCCTGCGCCAGTTCGAGCGAGTCCCGCGTGCCCTCGATCGCCTGGCTCAGGAGAAACTCGTACCGCGACAAATCCTTCGGCTGGCTGTCGCGGATTTTCTCCAGCACCGGCAGGAACTCTTTCTCCGCGGACGCTACGGCCTTGGTTCCGACGGCCAGATCCTGCTTGCGCGAGAGCGCGTCGTCGGACACTGTGTCGATCGCCTCGATGCTCTTGCCGTAATCCTCCAGCAGGTCGTGCACCATGCCGCCGCGGCCCGGCTTCTGCTCCTTGATGAGCTGCTGCACCTGGTCGAGCCGCTGCCGCGCGAACACGGTATAGAGTCTCAGCCGTTCGTTCGGCTCCTGAGCCTCGCGGATCTGGTCCGCTTCGTCGGCCGTCAGGAAGTCGCGCTGTGCCGCGAGCGGCGCCGCGCTCGCGATCATTGCCAGAGCCAATATTGCCTTTCTCATGGCCTTGGTTCCTTCGGTTTCTTGCCGCTCATGATGCCCGCCAGCAAGTCCTCGTGTACCTTCTGCACCACCGCCCGGGCCTTGTCCGTCACACCCCGGTCATCCACGCCCATCTGCTGGCGGAAATCCTCCAGACGCCGCAACAGTTCGCGCGTCTTGATCTCGGCCCGCTTGAAATACTTGGGACTCTTGCTGGGGTTTTTGTGGGTCTCCGCCAACGACGCGTAGGCAAGCCGCACTGAATCTGCCAACTCATCCAAAGCCGCGCTCGTGTCTTTCAGGTCCCCCTTGGACAGATAGGAGTCCTCTGCTGTTTTCAGAGAGACCTCGGCGTTCGCCAGCGCCTTCTCGGCGCGCTTCTCGAGGTTCGCCTCGGCTGCGATCTCCTTCAGATCCGCACGGAGCGGCATGACAAAGTACAGCGCGATCGCGAGTGCGGCGAAGTGTCTCACCGTTTCAGTTCCTTCTCCAGTATGCGCGCCCGCTGCCGCGCTATGAACTCCTCGTCAGGATGCTTCCCCTGGCTCGCGGCGAGGAATTTCTGATAGCTCTCGAGCGCGCCCTTCAGATCGCGCACCCGGTCCAGCACAATCGCCCGCAGGTACATGTGCCCCTCGGTCTCGGCCCCGAGCGAGCGGATGCGGTCGAGCAGCGCGATTGCCTGCGGATAGTTCTCGAGCGAAACCAGCATCCCCGCAAGCTCGTTCAGCGCCTCCACCCGGTTCGGCTGCGCCCCCGCGACCGTCGCGAACTGCTTCGCCGCCTCCGCGTACCGCCGCTGGTCCCGCAGCTCGCGCCCGTAGCCCATTTTCAAATCGAGATCATTCGGCGCGGCCTCCACCGCCGCGGCCAGCAGCGGCAGCTCTTTGTCGGGCTCGTGGTTCTTGCGATACGCCTGCGCCAGCGCGAGCCGGTTGGCCGAACTCGGCGATTGTTTCACGGCCAATTCCAGGTGCGGAATCGCCTCGGCCGGCCGCCCCGCTTCCACCAGCAGGTTGCCCAGGTGCTCCTGCGCGGCCACACTCTCCGGGAACTGGCTGTAGATGCGGATCGCGTCCTCTTTCTGCCCGGCCTTCTCGTAGATTTCCGCAAGCTCCAGTGCGGCGCCGGCGAGCGTCGGGTCGATTTCGGCCGCCCGGTGGAAGTGAGGCTCTGCCTCGCCGGGCTTCCCGCCCCGTGCCAGCGCCTGCGCGATCCCGAGTTCCGCGGGCGCCGCTGTCGGATTCAGCTCGAGCGCTGCCTTATAGGACTCCGCCGCCTTTTCGAAGTTGCCCAGACCGAGGAGGGCATCGGACAGGTACAGCCGCGGCCTGAACTCTTTCGGTTTGGCCTCGGCCGCCTGCTCGAAGTGCGGCCGGGCCTCGGCCGCGCGCTTCTGCCGCAGCAGCACCAGCCCGAGGTTCAGCTCCGCCTCGTAGAGGCCCGGCTTCAGCTCGAGCGCCTTCTTGTACTCCGTAATCGCGTCGGCATCCTGGGCCAGCGTGGTGTACGCAAACGCGAGGTTGAAATGTGCCGTGTGGTCCTTGGGATCCGCCGCCACCGCCTTCGTGAAACACTCCACCGCGAGCGCATAATTCTGCGTTTCCAGGGCCTTCAACCCCTCGGCGTACGGGTCCGGATGCTGCAGAAACAACAAAAGAAACGCGGTGGTCAGCGACCACATGCTCTCATTGTATCCACAGTCCCCATCAGGACAGCCCGTTTGTTTCAGGCTGGTGTTGACCGCTCTGCCTTTGTGGCGCATCCGTTCCGAGCCGCGACCGTGAGGGAGTCGGCCAGGCCGCGGATCCACCGTAATGCACGATCTTGTGACCCATCCGTTCCGAGCCGCGACCGTGAGGGAGTCGGCTAGGCCGCGGGTATAGCGAAAGACCGATCAGGGAGCGGTCCGCGTGTTCGTGGGGCGGGACCCCTGTCCCGCGAGCCGACCCCCTGGTCGGCTCTCTTGCCGTTGTCGGCCCTCTCGCGCCTTCATCGCGCCCGAATCGAACGCTTCTGCCGCACGCTTCAGCGCTCCGACACCCACCCGCTGCCGCAGCGACCGCTCTGCGTCCCCCTCGCCTCTACGCGCCACTTCGCATAACGCCGCACGCCTCGCCAGCGCCGAACCCGCAATGCTTAACCGGCCGCTTCACTCAATCGCCACTGTCACTTGCTGGGTCGTGAAACGCCCCACCCACTGGAGGTCCCCGGCCCCGATCCCGAAGGGAACGGCGGGGCCTGTCTGGGCATTCTCGGGAATGCGGACGTTGATCTGGGCCATGCCCGACACTAGTCCTGGAGCTGCGCCTGCGAACAGAATCTCGTCCACGCTAGGTCCTTCCGTAGCTACCCCGGCCACTACCATGTTCGTCATCCTGGCCAGTTCACCAATCGGCGTGATCCGCCCGTCTGCACCGGGAGGGTTCATCGGCCCCGCGCCGGTAAACCACACCTGCACGACGGAACCGCGCTTTGCCGGGTTCGACGGCGAGTTCGGGGTATTGTCTTCGTTCAGCGCCGCCGCCTGTCCCGTGCCCGAGAGGTCGCGCGTGAACACACCCACGGAAGCCGGACCTTCGCCCTCGTACTCGCCTCCCAGATCTCGTAAGACGATCACCTTGTTCGATGTTTCTCCGTTCACCTTCACGACAAACTCGACAGTCCGCGGCGCGGAGAGCGGCACAACCGCGTTCACCTGCTGCGCGGAGACGTACAGCAAGGGCGCCGGCACGCCGTTCACTAGCACCTCCGTCCCGCCGAGTTGCGTCCGCATGTATCCGTCGGTCGCCTGAGCATTGATCCCAGCTGAAGGACCCATGCCCGTACCGAAGAGCGTCACCAGTTCTCCCGGCGCGATGAATTGAGGCAGGTAGCTCGCGCTGTTCACCACGGCGCCGGCCCACAGGGCCGGCGGATGCGCAATGTCGATCTTCGTCACGCTTCCGGGCAGGTAGGCCGCCCAACTGGCGACATACAGCTCCCCGCCGCATCCACCGCCACGGCGTAGCCCCTCACGTTACTCATGTAGGAGGCGTAGAGCACCTGCGAGCCGGCCGAATCGAGTTTCACGATGTATCCGCCGTTTTCGCCAGCGTAGAGTGTGGCGTCGATCGCACCAGGAGTAACAGGCAGCCCGAGGTTCCTCGCTCCGCCCAGCATATATAGCTCCCCGCTCGAATTCACTGCGACGCGACCCACGCCGATTTCCCCTTCGAGCGACTTCAAGTACAAACGAGTTCCGTCCGGGCTGAACTTTTCGAAATCAGCCCGGGGACCGTAGCCAGACCCTCGCGCCACGTAAGCACTGCCATAGCGATCGACTGTGATGCAGGCTCCCCCTGCCACCGTCGCGGGTGAATCTTCCCACCAAGCCAGTGCGGTTCCGGTTGCGTTCAGCTTTGCGGCAAACAGCGCTGACGCCAAGTACGCCTCACCCGCCGCATTGACGGCGATGCTGTCCGCGTATTCAAAGAATGTCAAGTACGCCCAATCAGTGCCCTGCGGGTTGAGCTTGCCAACAAATCCGGGTCCGTTCTGAGTCCGGTAGGCGCCGGGTGTGGCCACGATACTCGCCGCGGAACCTGGCACGCCCGTGACGTAAGCGGCGCCGGCCGTGTCAACCGCGAGGTCGATCGCACCGTCGGCGTTGAACAGGAACGAGTAGACAAGCGAAGCGCCATCGGCGTTCAGCTTCGTCACGAATGCGGCGAGTGCACCCTGCGGAGCCGGGTGAGTGGCAGGAAAGTCGGGAGAAGTCGTGGTTCCTGTCACGTACACGGCGCCATTGGCGTCAAACGCGATTCGAGAAGGGGAATCGCCGCCAGTCCCTTCCAGGAACGTCGCCCACGCCACGTCGCCGGAGGGCTTCAGCTTCACGACAAAGCCGTGGTAGCAGGTACCACCTGTCTGCGTGCAAGACGCGAACCCTGTCTGGAACGCTCCCGCGGTCGTCGGAAACTCAGCGGCCGTCGTTGTGCCGGTCACGTAAGCATTGCCCTGCGGGTCTATCGCAACATCGGCGACATCGGCGGGAACTGGTTGCGCGGTGACGGCGCCGTTCGAGCGCGCGCCGGTCAGCAGCACCGCGGCGAATAAAGGAACGCAGCACAGTCGCATACGGCCCAATAGTAGTCCGCGCGGACTTCGCAAGACAATCCCTGGAATCGACCTACGAGCATCAGCCCCTCGTCTGAGTACCACTCGCCTCATTCCTCCGCACGCTTTCAGCGGGTGACGTACTCTCCGCTGTGGCGCACGTCTTCAGCGTGCCGTGGGAAGCTTCAGCTTCCCATCCCTCGAGCGAAGCCGCGTCAAACGCACATCTCGCATTCTTGCTCCTGGCTTCTTGCTTCTTGCTGATTGCTCACTGCTGATCGCTGACCGCTCTGCCTTCCAGCACCCCCCGCAGATACCGCCCCGTATACGATCCCTCCGCCGCCGCAATCTGCTCCGGCGTCCCTTGCGCCACGATCCGCCCGCCCGCGTCCCCGCCCTCCGGCCCAAGGTCGATGATCCAGTCCGCGTTCTGGACCACGTCCAGGTTGTGCTCGATAATGAGCACGCTCCCGCCGTTCTGAATCAGTTTGTGAAACGCGTCCAGCAGTTGGGCGATGTCTTCGAAATGCAGGCCGGTGGTCGGCTCGTCGAACAGAAACAGCGTGCCCGCGCACGATGCCTGCGCCAGGTGAGCGGCCAGCTTCACGCGCTGCGCTTCGCCGCCCGAAAGCGTCGTGGCGGATTGCCCCAGCCTCAGGTATCCCAGGCCCACCTGCGCCAGCACTTTCAGCTTTGTCGCCAGCCGCGGCACGTCCGCGAAGAACGAGAGCGCCTCGCGCACCGTGAGTTGCAGTACCTCGTGAATGTTCAGTCCGCGGTAGCGGATCTCCAGGATCCCGCTCTTGTATCGCGTGCCCTTGCACTCCTCGCACACCAGCTCCACATCGGCCAGGAACTGCATCTCCACCGTCACCGTGCCGTCGCCCTGGCACGTCTCGCAGCGTCCTCCCGGCACGTTGAAGGAGAAGTGCCCCGCCGTGTAGCCCCTCCGCTCGGCGTCGGTGGTCGAAGCGAAGAGGTCGCGAATGATGTCGAACGCTTTGATGTAAGTCACCGGGTTCGAGCGCGGCGTGCGCCCGATCGGCGACTGGTCCACCAGAATCGCGCGGCTGATTTTCTCAGCCCCATCCAGCCGCCGGCACGTGAGCGCCGCGGAATGACTGGTCGTTTGCTTGTCTTCGCCGTTCTGCGATGTGCCCGTCTTGTGCGCCGCCTCGAGCGAGCGGTACAGCACGTCGTGCACCAGCGTGGACTTGCCCGAGCCCGAAACGCCCGTGATCACCACCATCATGTCGAGCGGAATTGCCACGTCGATGTTCTTCAGGTTGTGCGCCCGCGCTCCCGCAATGCGCAGCATGCGGCTCGAACGCGCGGCTGCCCGCGCTCGCCCCCGGCGCACTTCCTTCTGCCCCTTCAGATAGGCTGCCGTCAACGATCCCGCGCCGTCCGAGATCAGTTCCCGATACGGCCCGGCGAAAACCACCTTGCCGCCGCTCTCGCCCGCGCCCGGGCCCATGTCCACGATGTAATCGGCCGCGCGCATCACGTCCGCATCGTGCTCCACCACGACGATCGTGTTCCCCAGGTCGCGCAGCTCGTGCAGGATCCGGATCAGCCGGCCCGTGTCCCGCGTGTGTAGTCCGATCGAAGGTTCATCGAGCACGTAGCAGGCGCCCACCAGCCGCGAGCCCAGGCACGTTGCGAGCTGAATGCGCTGCGCCTCGCCGCCCGAGAGCGTGGCCGACAGCCGGTCGAGCGTGAGGTACTCGAGCCCCACGTCATTGAGGAATTGCAGCCGCTGCCGCACCTCCACCAGGATCGTTTCGGCGATCCCCATCTCCTCCGGCGACAGCTCGAGGGTGCGGAAGAACGCGTTGGCCTCGGCGATGTTCATGCGGCTTACCTCGGCCACGTTCTTGCCGCCCACCTGCACGTACAGCGCCTCCGGCCTCAGCCGCGCCCCCCGGCACAGCGTGCACTCCGCGTAGCCGCGGTACCGGCTCAGAAACACGCGAACGTGCAGTTTGTACTTCTTCGTTTCCAGGTAGTCGATGAATCCGCGCACGCCCGGGAAGCGGCCCTCGCCCTGCATCACGAACTCGCGCTCTCCGGGCTGGAGTTCGCACCACGGAACGTTGAACCGCACCTTGCCGCGCCCGTATCGCTTCAGCTCCGCGAAGTATTCGCGATACTGCGGCTTGTTCCACGGATCGATCGCTCCCTCGTCGAGCGACAGCCCCGCATCCGGCACGACCAGGTCCGGGTCGTAGTCGATCGTGTTGCCGAAGCCCTGGCAGCGCGGGCACGCGCCGAACGGGCTGTTGAAGCTGAAGAGCGCCGGCTCCGGATCGAGGAACTCGAGCTGATCCGTCTTGCAGATGAACTTCTCGCTGAAACGCAGTTGGCGCGGAGGCTCGGTCCCCGCTCGCTCGAACACCACCTCGCCCGCTTCGCGGTAGCACGTTTCCAGGCTGTCCACGATGCGCGTGTGCAGATCGGGTCCGAGCACGATGCGGTCCACCAGCGCGAACAGCGGCGCCGTGAAGTCCACGTCCAGCAGGGATTCGGGCGTCGAGAACTCGAACATGCGCCCCTTCTGGTACAAGCGGTTGAACCCCTTCTGCCGCAGCTCGAACAGCCGGTCCCGCAATTCCGCGCTCTTTCCGCCGCCGAACTTCACGGGGAACAGCACGTACCAGCGCGTGCCCGCCGGCTCCTCGAGCATGCGCGCCGCTACCTGGTCTACCGTGTCCCGCTGCACCTGCCGGCCGCACTTCGGGCAGAAGGTGCGGCCCGCCCGTGCCCAAAGCAGCCGCAGGTAATCGTGAAGTTCCGTCGAGGTCGCCACCGTGGAACGTGGGTTACGCGTGGTGTTCTTCTGGCGGATGGCCACGGGCGGCGCGATGCCGTCGATCTCGTCAACCTCCGGCTTCTCCATTCGCTCGAGGAACTGCCGCGCATAGGCCGACAGCGATTCGACGTACCGCCGCTGCCCCTCCGCGTAGATTGTGTCGAAGACGAGCGACGACTTTCCCGAGCCCGAAACGCCCGTCACCACCGTCAATTGGTTGTGAGGGAGCTCGAGCGAGATGTTCTTCAGGTTGTGAAGTCTCGCTCCCCGGATGATGATCTGGTCTTGCACTGGATTGCGCCCTGCTGCGTGCGCTCGTGACGAGTCGCTATCATTTCATTTTACCGTGCCTGGGAAAACCGCCCGCCAGAACGTTTCCGCGCCGCGCTTCCGCACGCTGCTTCGCCGCTGGTACGGGTCCGCGCGCCGCGATCTTCCGTGGCGCCGCACTTGTGATCCGTACAGCATTTGGCTCTCGGAAATCATGCTCCAGCAGACGCGCGTCGCCGCCGTTCTGCCGTACTACGAGCGATTCCTCGCGCGATTTCCCGATGTGTGTTCACTCGCGCGCGCCGCGGACGCGGAGGTGCTCGCAGCCTGGGCCGGCCTCGGCTATTACTCGCGCGCGCGGAATTTGCAGAAGGCGGCGCGGCGGATCGCTGAAGCCGGGGCGTTTCCCTCCGCCTACGAAGCGATTCGCGCTCTGCCCGGCGTGGGCGACTACACGGCGGCCGCCATCGCGAGCATTGCTTTCGGATTGCCGCACCCGGTTCTCGACGGCAACGTGCTCCGCGTGCTCGCCCGCATCACGGCCGATTCCGGTGACGTTCGCTCCTCCGCCACCAGGAAGCGGCTCACTGAAATCGCGGGCGCCCTCCTCGACCCCCGCAGCCCCGGCGATTCCAATCAGGCCCTCATGGAACTCGGCGCCACGGTCTGCCTGCCGCGGGATCCTCAATGTCTCCTGTGCCCGGTCGCTGCGGTGTGCCTCGCACGGCAGCGCGGAAGCGAGGGCCGCCTGCCCGTGAAGTCGCGCGCCGCCGCGCCGGTGCGCATCGAACAGACGCTGCTGCTCGTCCGCAAGCGGTCCGCCGGCTGCGAGTATTTGTTCTGGCAGCGCCCCACCGGCGGCGGCCGCATGGCGGGATTCTGGGAACTGCCCGAGGCCGCGCACCTCCCGGACGCCGCAATCGGCCCGGCCCTCGGCCGCTTCCGCCACACCATCACGAACCACCACTACACGGTGACGGTGCACTCGGCCGAGCTTGCCGGCGCGCCGCGCGGCTTCACCTGGCTCGCCGAACCGCGCCTCGCCGCTCTTCCTCTCAGCACCACCGCGCGTAAAGCCCTCCGTTTCGCGCGCGCCTGAGAGATTTTCCGCCCCGCGCGCACTACTCCCGTTGGGACCAATGTCTCGTCTCTCTCCTTGCAAAACAGGCGCCTTTCACTCCGGGCGCCCGTGTCCTCCGGCTCGCGCCCGCCTTCTGTTTGGCTCCCTCGTCCTTCTGCTGCTCTGCCCTCCGGGTCTCCACACGCGCCTCTTGGCTGCTGAGGATCCGCTGTATCACGTTGCGCGTGCGCGGCACTTCGCAGTTCCGCGCGCGGACGAGCCCGCTGCCTGCAACCCCGAAGGCCCTTGCTGCTCCGCCGACGGCATCGTGAACGCCGCCAGCAATCTCCCTGGCCCGCTCGCCGCCTTCACCTTCGCCAGCATTTACGGCGAACGTCTTGCGTTCACCACGCATACCCGCGACGGCTACGACGTGGTGCCCGGCATCGGCGGCGTCGACGTGATCGTGAACGGCCAGCTCTCCGTCGTCTCCTACGTCTCGCCGCTGCAGGTGAACTTCCTCGTGCCGTGGGGCATTTCGCCTCCGAAGGCCACCTTCCAGCTCGTGCGCGAGGGCACCGCGGGTCCGGCGGTCGAGCTGGACATGGACGACGCGGCGCCCGCGCTCTTTCAACTCGACGTGATCAACGTCGTCGCCGCTCACGCAGCCACATGGGAAGTGGTCACCGCCGGCCTGCCCGCGCGCCCCGGCGAGTACATCATTCTCTATGCGACCGGCCTCGGCCCTTACGTCCAGCCGCTCGATGAAGCGGAGATCCCCAGGACCGCCGACCCCATCTCCCGCCGCGGCGAATTCCAGTTGCTCCTCGACGGCGCGCCCGTCGCGGATGCGAACGTCGCTTACGTGGGCGCCGCGCCGCTCTTCATCGCGGTCTATCAGATCAACCTGCTCGTGCCCGCCCTGGCCCGTCCGAACCCCGAAATCCGCATCGCCCTCGGTGATTTCATCAGCCCGCCGAACATCCATCTGCTCGCAACTCCCTGAAAAGCCGCAACCCGGCACGCGGCTTCCGCGTTTAACTCATTGAACGGCGTAGAATACCCAGAAGGAGTTGGAATGCGGTTCTTCCGAATTCTCAGTATCGTGCTCGCTGCTTTCGGCCTGGTCCTCGCGGCCCAGGAGCAGCCGGCGGCCGAAGCGCCTAAAGCGGCCGCGGACACGCCCAAAGCTGCCGCCGATGCAGGTTGGCGCGCGGCCGCCGATTCAAAGCCCGGCGAATACGTCGTCGCCCCGGGCACACGCATTCCGCTGAGCCTCATCAACAGCGTAAGCACGAAGCACTCGACCGAAGGCGACCGCGTATATCTCGAGACCGTGTTCCCGATCCTCGTGAACGGCAAGGTCGTCATTCCCCCTGGCAGCTACGTCGCGGGAACCATCACGCAGGTGAAGCGGCCCGGCCGCATCAAGGGCCGCGGCGAGTTCTACCTCCGCTTTGACTCGCTCACCCTGCCCAACGGCGTGACCCGCGACTTCCGCGCCCGCATCGGCAGCCTCGACGGCCGCGCCAGCGAGGAGCTCGACAAGGGCGAAGGCAAGGTCAAAAGCGAAGGAAACAAAGCGGGTGATGCCCGCACGGTCGGCGAAGCCGCCGCTACCGGCGCTTCGGTCGGAGTCATCGCCGGCGGCGCCGCCGGCGGGCACTACGGCATGGGTGCGGGGATCGGGGCGGCGGCCGGAGCGGCGGCGGGCGTCATGGCCGTGCTGCTGACGCGGGGGCCGGAGGCGGTGCTCGCGAAGGGGTCTACGCTGGAGATGGTTCTGGACCGGCCGGTTACGTTCGACGACGCCGACCTCAACTTCGCCAATGCCATGCAGCGGGCGCCCGGGGCCGACGGCGGCGGGCCGCTGCCCAGCCAGAAGCACCAGTCGCTGCCCATGCCCGGCCGGCGGTGGCCGATTTGACGTTTTTTAGCGTGCAAAAACGTGCTAATAGAGCCGTTTTGCAGCGTTTTAGATGCTATTTAGCGTCATTTTGACGCTGTTTTGGACCTCACAACGGCAGTTTCCGGAGCCTCAGCGCGTTCGAAATCACCGACACCGAGCTGAACGTCATCGCCGCGCTCGCGATGACAGGGCTGAGCAGCAGGCCGAAGAAGGGGTAGAGAATGCCCGCCGCAATCGGCACGCCCAGGATGTTGTAGACGAAGGCGAAGAAGAGGTTCTGCCGGATGTTTTGCATCGTCGCGCGGCTGAGCTTGCGCGCGCGCACGATGCCGCGCAGATCGCCACGCACGAGCGTGACGGCGGCGCTCTGGATGGCAACATCCGTGCCGGTGCCCATCGCGATGCCGACGTCGGCGAGCGCGAGCGCCGGGGCGTCGTTCACGCCGTCGCCCGCCATGGCCACCACGCGCCCCTGCGCCTGATTCTGCTTGACGACCTCGCCCTTCCGTTCGACGGGCACCTCGGCGCACACAGCGTCGATGCCGAGCTCGCGCGCCACGGCCTCGGCCGACACGCGGTTGTCGCCGGTCAGCATGACGATGCGCACACCCTGGCGGTGCAGCGTGGCAATTGCCTCGCGCGCGGTCTGCTTGATCGGGTCAAGCACACCCAGCAGGCCCGCAGGGTGCCCGTTCACTGCGACGAACATGATGGTCTGACCCTGGCGCCGCAGCGTCTCGGCCTGTTCGGAGAGGTGCGCGATGTCGATCGCGAGAGAATCGAACAACGCGCGGTTGCCTAGGGAGACCTCGCGGCCATCGACAGTGCCGGTGACGCCCTTCCCCGTGTGCGATTGAAAGCCGGTGACGGGGAGAAGATCGAGACCGCTATCCGCCGCGCCGGAGACGATTGCGCTCGCCAGCGGATGCTCGCTGCCGCGTTCGAGACTCGCGGCGAGGCGCAGCAGATTCGCTTCGTCGCCGAGCCGCGAAGGCAGTACCGAGGCGAGCCGGGGCTTGCCTTCGGTGAGCGTGCCCGTTTTATCCACGAGGAGCGTGTCCACTTTTTCGAGGATCTCCAGAGCCTCGGCGTTCTTGATGAGGACGCCGGCGGTGGCGCCGCGGCCGGCGCCGACCATCACGGCCATCGGCGTTGCGAGGCCGAGCGCGCACGGGCAGGCGATGATGAGCACCGCCACCGCATTCACGAGCGCGTGCGCGAGGCGCGGCTCGGGTCCGAGCCAGGCCCAGATCGCGAACGTCAGAACGGCGGCCGCAAGCACGGCGGGCACGAAGTAGCCTGCGACGACATCCGCCACTTGCTGGATGGGCGCGCGGCTGCGCTGCGCCTCGCTGACCATGCGCACGATTTGCGCGAGCAGCGTGTCCCTGCCCACACGCTCGACGCGCATGACGAACCCGCCGGTGCCGTTCACCGTGCCGGCCGTCACTTTGCTGCCGGGCCCCTTCTCGGCGGGCACGGGCTCGCCGGTGATCATTGATTCGTCCACGGCGCTCGCGCCCTCGACGAGGACGCCGTCAACCGGAATCCTTTCGCCGGGCCGCACGCGCAGTTTGTCTCCGGGATGCACGCGCTCGAGAGGGACGTCCTGTTCGCTTCCGTCCCCGCGAACGACGCGCGCCACAGGAGGAGCGAGCTGCAGAAGAGCGCGGATGGCGCTCGAAGTCCTGCCTCGCGCGCGCAACTCCAGCACCTGGCCCAGCAATACGAGAGTGGTGATGACCGCGGCCGATTCGAAGTAAACGCCGAGCATGCCGTGCTCGCCGCGGAAGGATGCGGGGAAGATGCCGGGTGCGGCGGTGGCGACGACGCTGTAGACATACGCCGTGCCGGTGCCCGCGGCGATGAGCGTGAACATGTTGAGGCTGCGGTTCACGAGCGATTTCCAACCGCGCTCGAAGAACGGCAGGCCGCCCCAGAGCACTACGGGCGTGGCCAGGGCAAGCTCGACCCAGTGCATCCACGAGCCTTCGAGAACATGCGCGAGGGGGCCGTACATGCCGCCCATCGCGAGGACGAGCAGCGGGATGGTGAGAGCGGCGCTGAGTTTGAACCGCCGCATCATGTCTACCTGCTCGGGGTTCACTTCTTCGGCCGCCGTGACAGTGCGCGGCTCGAGCGCCATGCCGCACTTCGGGCAGGGACCGGAGATCGGAAG
>Ga0209777_10002993_pt1 | contig 21456 bp, 21 predicted proteins | sample FrelakmetHBP12HB_FD_187147 | JGI IMG/M metagenome (GOLD analysis project Ga0209777, IMG submission 187147) | Freshwater lake sediment microbial communities from the University of Notre Dame, USA, for methane emissions studies -HBP12 HB (SPAdes)... | ecosystem: Environmental > Aquatic >...
CCGATCTACGCCTGAGCGGGACCTCGCCGCCGGCTAGTGGCTTTCCGGCTTCGGCGGCGGAGCGGCCGGCTTGTCCGGGGGCGGTTTCGGCGCGGCCCGGCGCGGAGAGGCCGCGCGGCGGGTCGTGGCCGAGGGTGACGCCGGGCGCGGGGCCCGCGGTTTGGCCGCAGAAGACACGCGAGGCGATTTCGCCGCCGCTGCCGGCCGCGGCGCGGGTGCCGCCTTGGCCGCCGGCGTCGCCGGCCTTGCGGGCGCAGGATCGACGGCAGCGGCAGGCTGGGGCGCCGCGGCCGGCTTCTTAGGAGCCACCTCGCGCAGCCCGTCGAGGGTAGCCTCGATCAACTGGCGGCGGTAGCGGGCCCGCTCGAGCTTGCGCAACCGTTTGCGTTCCAGCCGGGCGGCGTCGGCGAGCTGGCGCTCGAGCCGGCGCAGCTGCTTTCTGACCCCGGACGGGGCCTTGGCCTCAAGCTTCGCCCTGGCGGCCGCGGCCGGCGCCGCCTCCGATGTCGTTGACTTGCGGCGCGCTTTCCTGGATTCGGACTCGCCCTTGGTGGAGCCCTTCGAACGCCCTTTGGCCATCGTCGAACCTTTCCACGGTGTCGTATCTATGTGGCGCGCATCCAGTGACGTGGCTCGCGCTGGCAGCCGACGAAGCATATCGCCGCCGGTTCGACCGTCAATTCATCACCGCGCCCAGCAGATCGGGCGGAAGGAGCCATCGCAGGACGCCCCCGCCGGGTTCCAGCGGTCGCGTCGCGTCGATGCGGACCAGCGCGGTCTTCCGAAGGGGCAGCTCGGCCACGCCCACCAGTTCCGCGGCCAGCATGCTGAAGTCCGGGTCGTGGCCCACCAGCAGGGGCCGGCTCGGGTTTCCGGCGGAGTGGAGGAGAGCGTCCATCGAGTCGAGATCGAGCGGCTCGCCGAGCTCGGCGACCATGCTGACGTCGAGATCCAGCGCGGCCGCAACCAGGCGTGCGGTCTCGGCGGCTCGCGTCTTGGGCGACGTGAGAATTGCATCGGGCCGGAATCCCGCCGCGGCGAGGAAGGCGCCTAGCCTCTCGGACTGCTCGCGACCCTTCTCGGTCAGGGGCCGAACCTCGTCCGGACCTCTCCACTTCATCGGATCGCCGGCGTGGGCGTGGCGCAAGAGGCAGAGCTGGACTTCGGGCAATCGGTTCACGGCTCGATGATCTCACGCGGGACGGTGCCCGGCGAGCGGCGGAAAGGCGACGGCGCCCGCCGGCCCTGCTCCACGAGCCGGCCCCGGTCCCGCCTAGCCGTTGAGATCCTCGATCTCGCCGGTCGCCAGAAAGACAACTTCCTCGGCGATGTTGGTGACCCGGTCGCCGATTCGTTCGAGGTCCTTCGCGGCGAAGAGCAGGTGGGCGCCGATGTCCACCCAGTCCGGCTCGACACGCATTCGCTCCAGCGACCGCTCGAAGTACGAGTGATACAGCCGGTCGATCTCGTCGTCCTGGGCGGCGACCCGGCGGGCACCCTCGACGTCGAGGTCGACGAGGGCGCGCAGAACGCCGTGGAGGATGGCGCTTGCCAGCTCGCCCATCCGGTCAAGGCTCGCACTGCCTGCGTTGCGCGCTTCCCCGATCCTTGCGACTTGTTTCGCGACACCGGCGGCGTGGTCGCCGATTCGCTCCAGCTCGTAGGCGATGTGCGAAAGCGAGAGCACGAACCGCAGATCGCCCGCGACCGGTGCCTGTGTCGCGATGGTCGTGATGACCAGCTCGGTCAGCTCGGTCTGGGCGGTGTTGATCGCCTGATCGTTGGCCACCACTTCCGCGGCCGCCCGGAGGTCCCGACGAGCCATCGCCCCGATCGCGGCGTCGATGGCGACCGCGACCAGCTCGCCCATCCGAACGACGCCTTCGCGAACCCCCAGCAACTCACGGTCGAAGACCTCGCGATGGCCGTGTACAACGAAACGGTCGCTGTCTTGCACGCTCGGACCAGCTGCGGCTTTGGCGAGCCTCCGATCCCGACGTGGCGCGATTGCGACGAACCACGTCCGGAGACGCTTCTGGCGGGCAAGCATAGCGTCGGCGTCCGGATCAGTGGTCGCCGCCTGGCGCGTCGGGCATGTGCGGGTCGAGTGCCGCCATGCCGGCCCGGAACCGTTCGGCCTCGGGCATGGCCGCGGAGTCTACAAAGCCGCGGTCGCTCGACCCAGTGCGCGCCGGAAGGGCGCTCCGTCGACGGCTCGCCAGATCGCCCCCAGGGCACGCCGGCGACGGGCAACCTCGCGTTCACGTGAGTGCAGGTAGGCGCCGATTGCCTCGGTCTCCGGCTTGGAGAGTTCACCGGAGCGGGCCACGAGCAGGTCCCGGGCCAGTTTCGTGGCCACGTCCGCGTCGTGGAGGAGGCCCAGGTGATCCTGGAGCGCAACCACGCGCGCGAGTAGCCGCACCCCATCCGGGCCGAGCGTCTCGCCGAAGAACTCCAGGGCGTAGCGGAGCCATTTGGTCGCGATCCGGAGGTCGTGGAGTGTTTCCACGTCGGCCCATGGCAGGACCAGCTCGTACGCTCGGACGGCCTCGTAGGTGGCCCAAATCTCGGAGGCGGCGCGGTCGCGGACGCGGTGGGGAGCCGTCGGCGTGGCGACCGCCGCGGCGGTGTTGGAGCCGGCTTCCAGGAACTCCTCCATCTCCCGGATGAAGCTCGCGTACCCGGCCGAATCCAGCTCGGCGATCAGCTGCGTGCGCGCATTCGCCCGCTGGCGTCGCCACAGCGACAGAAGCGGATCCAGGCCCGGGCGCTGCTCCTCGTCCAGCCCCACGCAATAGGCCTCGGTGCCTTCTATCAGGACGTCCAGGTCCCGGACCGCGCCGAGCCGGTCGGCGAGCGTCTCGAGATGGCGTCGTATCTTCTTTGTCTTGCCGGCCTTGAAGGTGCCGTCGAAGATCCGCCAGGCGGCTCGCATCCGCCGGGTCGAGACGCGCATGTCGTGAAGCTCTTCCGCGTCTACGCCGTCTCGTGTTCCCGCCTCGCGGCGCTGCATCTTCGAGAAGTGGAAACTCAGGACCTTGACGGCGGCCTCGGGCATGGTGTCTTCGGCCACGATGCCGATCGTTCGCGGCCCGGTCCTGGCGCGGGTCGCGGGCTTCTCGGGGCCCCCTTCCGCGACGGTTGGGGGCTCGGACGCTTCGACCGGCGCGGCCGTGGTCGGTGCGCCCGCCTCGGGGCGAGCGGGATCCGATTCGGGTTTGCCCGCGAGGAGCTCGGGCGGCGCCGCCAGCCAGCGATTCTTCAGCTCCCGCGGCATGGACGGCATGGCCGCACGGATCGACTTGACCGCCCTGTCCAGCTTGGAGCGCGAGACCGGCCGGAGAGCGCGGTCCGCGTCGAACATCTCGACCAGCGCGGCAAGCGGCTCCTCGCTTCCGCGCTTCAGCTCCACCTCGAGCTCCTCGAAGGTGTCGAGGATTCGCCCCTCGGAGACGACCTCGACTTCGTCGAGGCTCAGCTCGGCCCGCGTGGCGCCGGCCCGCAGAGACCGGACCCGCCGCAGCTGGCGAACCGTAAGCAGTTCGACCAGCGGCTCGTCGCCGCAGAGTTCCATGATCACGTTGCGGGCCTGGGAGGCCGGCCATCCCGCGGGGACCAGCTCCTCGTCGGCCGGGCCTTCGATCTCCTCGCGCCGCTGCAGCCGGCCGGTGGACGCGTTCTGGGCCTTGATGCCTATCTCCGTCCCGCGCGAAGTCCTGCGCAGCCGCGTCGCGAAGCCGGCCCGGGCCAGCGCCCAATCGGCCGAATCGACGTAGCGATCCTCGACCCGGACCGACCTGACCTGGCCGTCCGGTGTGAACGGGCCGAGTTCGGGCGCCACGAGGTAGCGGTCGGCGCCGCCCGGTGTCGCCACCTCGTACTTCATCTCGACTTCTATCTTCCGGGCCGCGGCCATCGGTCTCCCCTGGGTGTTGCTCTATGCCCTCGGGTCCAGCGAGCCGACGCCGGCGTGCGGTCGATGAGGGGCGACGACCGCCGAGGCCGCCACCTGGACGGCCTGCTCCATGAGAGTCTCGAACGTGTCGATGGTACCCGCCTCGCCGCGAATCTCCTCGGTCCGGCGATACGTGCCGTCGGCCCCGAGCTGCCACGACCTGCGGTCGTCGGCGAGCATGACGCCCAGGACGTCCTCGATCCGGGCGCGAGCCTCGGGATCCTCGATCGGCACCAATGCCTCGACCCGCCTGTCCAGGTTCCGCTCCATCAGGTCCGCCGACCCGATGTAGAGCTCTGTTTCGCCGCCGTTGGCGAACGAGAAGACGCGTGAGTGCTCGAGGTACTGGCCCACGATCGAGCAGACGCGGATGCCCTCGCTGACCCCGGGCACGCCCGGCCAGAGCGAGCAGATCCCGCGAATGATGAGATCCACCTGGACACCGGCCTGCCAGGCCGCATAGAGAGCGGCGACGCAGGCGGGGTCCACGAGTGAGTTCAGCTTCAGGACGATGCGCGCCGGGTGGCCGGCCCGGGCGTGGTCGGTCTCGCGCCGGATCATCTCCAGGATCCAGTTGCGCAGGTTCATCGGAGCCACGATCAGACGCCTGAAGTCGCGCTGGCGCGAGAGCCCGGTCAGGACGTTGAAGAGGTCGCTCACGTCCGCGCCGAGCTCCGGGCGGCACGATAGCAGGCCGAAATCCGTGTAGAGGCGGGCCGTGCCGGAGTTGTAGTTGCCGGTGCCGATATGGACGTAGCGCCGCAGGTTCGTGCCTTCGCGGCGGACCACGAGCGACGTCTTGCTGTGGGTCTTGAGCCCTACCAGGCCGTAGACGACGTGGGCGCCGGCCTGCTCGAGCTTGCGGGCCCAGACGATGTTCGCCTCCTCGTCGAAGCGGGCCTTGATCTCGACCAGGACGACGACCTGCTTGCCGCGCTCGGCGGCTGCTATCAGGTCGCGAACGATCGGAGAGTCACCGCTGGTGCGGTAGAGGGTCATCTTGATCGAGAGCACCTCGGGATCCGAGGCCGCCTGGGCGATAAAACGTTGCGTCGAGGCGGCGAAGCTCTCGTAGGGGTGGTGGACCAGGATGTCGCCGGCTCGGATCGCGGCGAAGACGTCGGCCGGTTCGTCCTCGTCAAGCGGAACCAGGCGCGGCGGCACGACGGGCGAGTACACGGGCAGCTTGAGGTCGGGGCGATCGAGGTTGGCGATCTGCCACAGCCCGGTGTGGTCCAGCATGCCCGGGATCTCGTAGCAATCCTCGGGATCGACGCCGACGCCCTTCTCGAGGATCCGGCGCATTGGGGGCGGCATCGCCTTGTCGACCTCGAGGCGGACCGCCTCGCCGAAGCGGCGTCGCCGCAGCTCCGCCTCCAGGGCGAGCATCAGGTCGTCCGCTTCGTCTTCCTGCAGCTCGAGGTCGGCGTCGCGGGTGACGCGGAAGAGATGAGTCTCGAGGATCGTCATGCCGGAGAAGAGCATGTCCAGGTTGGCGGCGATGACCTGCTCGAGCAGGACGAACTTGCTCGGTCCGACGTGGAGGAAGCGGGGCAGGACCTCGGGCACCTTGACCCGGGCGAACCGCTCCTCCTTCTCGTCCGGGTCCTCCATCCGGATCGCCAGCGAGAGGCTGAGCGTGCTGATATACGGGAAGGGATGACCGGGATCGACGGCGAGCGGCGTCAGAACGGGGTAGATCTCGTCGATGAAGCGCTGCCGCAGCGCGGCGTGGTGTTCTGGCACGTCGGCGAAGTCGACGATGTCGATGCCGGCCTTGCCCAGGGCCGCGCAGACCTCGTCGAAGACCTCGCACTGATCGTCCAGAAGCTCTCGGAAGCGGTGCCGGATGGCCGCCAGCTGTTCGGCCGCCGGCTTCTCGCCCGGAGCGGCCACAGCGTGGGCCTCGGCCTGCTCCATCAGGCCGGAGACTCGGATCTGGAAGAACTCGTCCATGTTGCTGGCGAAGATGGCCAGGAACTTGACGCGTTCCAGCAGCGGGTTCCGTTCGTCGCGACCCTCGAACAGAACCCGATAGTTGAACTCGAGGGAGCTGAGCTCGCGGTTGATGTACGGGAACGCGGAGCCGGCCTCGCCCCGCGCTTGCGCAGGCCGGGTCGCGGCTCGCCGGATGATCGAGGTCACGTTCTCTGGCTTCGCCTCTGCCCTATCGTCTCGACGGCAGTCGAGTGCATCGGCCTATTCTCGACAGTCGGCGCAAACACGCAATAGGAGCGTCGATAGGCCCGCGGGGCGAAGCGGGGCCGGCACGAGCCGATCACCGGTTCCGAGCCCTATCCCTCGGCCCGATACCGGCGCTCGCCGGTTTGCGGATCGACGAACACTCGCATCACGCGGCGGCTGGTCGGATCGATGAAGAGCTCCGTCGTCGGCAGGAATCTCGGCTCCAGGTAGACGAGGCTCTCGCCGCCGCCGGGACCGGGCGCGTCATGACTGCGCTCCGCCGCCTCCGAGCGGTACCGGCTCCTCTGAATCACGACGGCGACCATGATCGCCGTGCCGAGCAGAATCCCCAATACGCCGGAGCCGGCGTCGCCGCCGGAGACGCGGAGCTCCGCGAAACCGCCCACGAAAGACAGGGCCCCGAAGATGAATGCCACGACTCGGATCGTCGGATCCAGCATGGCTAGGAATCGCGCCAGTAGCGGCGCTCCCCGGTAGTCGCGTCCACGTGGACCCTGGTCACGCGGCCGGTGGCGGGATCGCGAAAAACCTCGTCCGTCGGGCGGAACCTGGGGTCGCGCCGGGCAAGCCGGCGGCGGGCCCGAGATCCGACGAGCGCGGCCGCGACGGTCAGCGTCGCCAGGGCGGCCACGATCAGGACGAATCCGCCGACCACGCCCAGGACCTGCGTGCCGAGGACGAACGCCAGGACGGCGACGGCCACGGCGATCCAGGAGTAGACGCCAGGCATGGCCTTCTCTCCGACCTGGATGAGGAAGCGGCTTCAGCCGCTGCTACTCGACGACGGGGCGCCCGGCGGCAGCGTCCGGCATGACAACGACCGCGGTCCCGTAGGCCACGATCTCGGACATCGTGTTGCCGATCTCGGACGAGTCGAAACGCATCGAGACGACCGCGTTGGCGCCCATCAGCGTGGCGTTCTGGACCATCCGGTCGATGGCCTGGCGGCGGGTGTCCTCGAGCAGCTCGGTGTACTCGTGGATCTCGCCACCCACGAGCGAGCGCAGGCCGGCGGCGAAGTTGCCGGCGAAACCGCGCGACCGGACGACGAGGCCGAAGACCTGGCCCTTCGCCTCGGTGATGCGATAGCCGGGCAGGTACGGAGTGGTGGCGATGATCATTGCGGATCCTCCGTGAGTTGGTGGACTTGACTGGTCGAAGACTCTTGGCGCTGGTCAGGCGGCCGCCTGCGGCCTAGTGCGGGGTTCATTTCCGATTGTCGGCCCTCCTGCGCCCGCCCGTATCGGTCGTTGGGACGAAACGCGCCTCGTTCTGAAGGTTGAGCCGATGCCCGGCTGCCGATCCGAGTCGCGAGGTCCGCCGCGGCAGGCCGGCTAGCCTGCTCGCTCGGCCGAGCACGTTGCGCATTGGCAGTTCGCGCGAAGCGCCTCGAACGTGTAGTAGCCCGTGTCGTGGCCGTCGGCCCATGTCGGCGCCACGGCATACTGGCCGACGAGGCGCATGCCGATGAGCTGCGTCTGATCCACCGCCAGGGTAGGGTTCGTGTCGAGCCAGCCGGGCCGGCCGGCCTCGCCCTGGCAGTACGCGCACGGACAGAGCAGCCGCAGCGAGACCGTGTCGAAGGTGCTGCGGTGGCCGTCGCCCCAGTCGACGACCACGAGGCCGGCATCTCTGTCGGCGTTGATCGCGGTCGGCTGGTTTGCGGGGTTCGTGGCCATGCCTCATTCTAGGGTCGGCGTCGGGGCGGACGTCCATGGAGTGACCTGCGAGCAGCGGACCCGGCTCGAGTAGGTGGCTTTCGATGACCGCTCCCCGAGAGGGCACTGCGTCCCTCTCCGACATCGCCGATCTGCCCGAGACTGCCTCGCACATGGCGGCCGGCTCCGTCCTGGAGCGGCTCGGTGCGAACGGATCGCTCGGTCTCACACCAGGTGAGACTGCCGCCCGGCTCGCTTTGTTCGGCTCGAATGAGCTGGAGCCGGACCGCAAGACCTCCCTGCTGCGGCTCTTCTGGGATGGGGCGCGCGAGCCGTTCGTCGTGCTGCTCTTCATCGCCGGCTGCCTGGCCATCGCCCTCAACGAGGTCCGGGACGGGCTGCTCGTCCTTGTGATACTGGCCCCGATCGTCGGTGCCGGGGTCGTGACGGAGTACCGCGGCGAGAAGGCGCTGGAGGCGCTGCGCGAGGCTGCCGCACCGACCGCGCGCGTCCGGCGAGCCGGCAAGGTCGAGGACGTGCCGACGCGTGAGCTCGTTCCCGGCGACATCGTCCTCCTGCGGACGGGCGACGTGGTTCCGGCCGATCTGCGCCTCATCCGAGCCGAGGCCCTGAGCTTCGATCGAAGCGTGCTGACGGGGGAGTCTCTCCCGGAGCCGGCTACGGTGGAGCCTGATCCGGAAGGCACCGCCCTTGCCGACCGGCACTCGATCGCCTACGCGGGCACTGCCGTGGTCGCAGGGCGGGGCGAGGGCGTGGCAATCGCCACCGGCCTCCGCACTGAATTCGGGCGGATCTCGCAGGCCCTGGCCGGGCGCGAGCGGCGCCGCTCGCCGCTGCAGCGGGAGCTGGACCGGCTGGTCCGAATCCTGCTCGTCGTCGCCCTCGGCCTGATCGCGATCGTCGTTGGTCTCGGCTTCCTGCGCGGCCAGGAGGCCGGCAAGAACCTGCTCGCCGGCGTCTCGGCGGCGATCGCGGCGATCCCCGAGGAACCGCCGGCGCTCGTGGCCGTCGTGCTCGGCCTGGGTGCATACCGGCTGCTGCGGATGAACGTGCTGGTGCGGCGCCTCTCCGCCCAGGAGACGCTCGGTTCGGTGGACCTGATCGTCACCGACAAGACCGGCACGCTGACGGAGAACAAGCTCGCCCTGACGGCGATCCGCACGCCCGAGGGCGCGATCGAGGACCGAGCCGCGGTGGTCGAGCTGGCCGCCCTGGCCGTGAGAGCCGAGGAAGACGCCTGGAGCGTCGTGACCGGCAGCAAGCCCGGTTCGTTCAGCCGGTCGCTCTTCGGCTTCCTCTCGGAGCAGGCCGTCGTGCTCGATCTCGACCCGGGCGATCTGCTCGACGCCGACCCGGTCAGCGACGACCGCCCGTACTCGCGAACCAGGGCCCAGAGGCGCGACGCGGACGGCAATGCGGCCGTGGAGGAACTGGCCATGGGCGCCCCCGAGGCGGTCCTCGAGATGTGCTCGGGCCTCGGGCCGAGCGAGCGCACGTCGTGGCGCGACCTGATTGAGACCGGGGCGGAAGCGGGTGAGCGGCTCCTGCTCCTCGCTCGCTGCTCCGAGGGAGAAGGCTGGCTTCCGCTCGGAGTGCTGGCCTTCGCCGATCGAATCCGGCCCGGAATCCGCGAGGCAATGGCGGCGGCCGCTGCCGCCGGCATCCATACCCTGGTCGTCACCGGCGATCATCCGTCCACGGCCGCGGCGATCGCCGCCGACGCGGGGCTGCCGAATGCCCGGGTGGTCACCGGCTCGGAGCTGGCCACGTGGGACGATGCCCGCCTGGCCGCCGAGCTGCCCAACCTGCACGTCGTGGCGCGGGCCATCCCCGAGCAGAAGCTCCGCATCGTGGACGTGGCCCGCGGCTCGAACCGAACCGTGGCCGTGACCGGCGACGGCGTGAACGACGCTCCGGCCCTCCACCACGCGGACGTGGCGGTGGCCATGGGCAGCGGCACGGCCGTGGCCCGAGAGGCTTCCGACCTCGTCCTGGGCGACGACTCGTTCGTGACCCTGATGCACGGCTTGCGCGAAGGCCGCCGCCTGGTGGCCAACGTCCAGAAGGGCCTCGTGTTCCTCGTCTCGACCCACGTGGCCATGCTGGGATTCATCCTGATCGCCACGATCGCCGGCTTCGGCCAGCCGCTCCTGCCGATCCAGATCCTCTGGCTGGAGGTCTTCATCGACATGCTCACGGCCGTCTCGTTCGAGGGCGAGGCGGAGGAACCCGGGTCGATGCAGCGGCCGCCGCGACCGAGGACCAGGCCGTTGCTCGACTGGACGATCCTCAGCCGCATCTGCCTGGCCGGCGGCTTCAGTGCCTTTGCCGCGCTCTACCTGATCGAGCAGCACAGCCCGGACTTCACCCACGCCCGGTGGCTGGCGTACAGCGCCCTGGTCGTCGGCCAGGTCGTGCGCGCGAACGCCAACCGCTCGCTGTCCTATCCGGTCCTGCTGCGGCGCCCCAACCCGCTGCTCTTGTTGGGCGGCCTCGCCTGCATAGTCGTGCAGATCGGAATCCCGTTCGCCCCGCCGCTCAAGGATGCGTTCCAGGCCACCCCGCTGGACGCCACGGACTGGCTCCTCGTGGCGGTCGTGGCCCTGGTTCCCGCGCTCATCGCGGAGGCCTATCGGGCGGTCCGGCACAAGCCGTGGGTCGCCTGATCGGTTCTGACAAGAGGCAGCCGGCGCGGCTCTGTTGAGCCCTGTAAAGCAGACTTGACAGCCCGGGCTCTGTCAAGCTAGCTTTACAGGCATGCAGAACGACGTCCGGAAGCTGCGCGAGGATCGATTTCTGAGCCAGGGCGATCTGGCCAAGCATCTCCGCGTCTCCCGCCAGACGATCAATGCCATAGAGACCGGCAAGTACCTTCCGTCGCTGCCACTTGCGATGGCGATCGGGCGGTACTTCGGCCGGGCGATCGAAGAGGTCTTCCGCGATGACGAGCATGGACTGGGAGCGCAGTAACGTGTCGACCAAAGGGCTATTCGGCGGCAGGTGGTGGCTGATCCTGGTCGGCCTGGCTCTCGGGGGATTGCTCGGCCTGGCCGACTTCATCGCCACCGGCTCGACCGGCAGAGCGCTCATCGACGTCGCTATCGTCGGCGGCTATGCGCTCATCCTGGCCCTGTTCCGATCGCGGAGCGAGACGGCCAGCGTCCTGGCCGGCCTCCCGGTGGACGAGCGCTGGGAGGCGATCAATCTCCACGCCCTCGCCGCCGCGGGTCTGATCGGGGCGATCGTGTCGCTCACTGGCCTCGTAGCGGCCGAAGTCGCGGGGCACGATGCGTCGGGTTTCGGCATGGTGGCTGGCGTGATCGGAATCTCGTACATCGGCAGCGTGATCTGGTTCCGGTGGCGGCTGTGATGACGAGTCGATGGCCCCGCGCCCGAACCCTTTCGCCAGAGCTTCGGTCTAACCCCCGGGAGCATCCATGGCCCTGCTGATCGACTCGGTTTCCAAGCGCTTCGGTGACGTCCAGGCCCTGGATGCGATTTCGCTCCAGATCGAGCCGGGCGAAGTCTTCGGCTTCCTCGGCGCCAACGGTGCCGGCAAGACTACGGCCATGCGGATCGTGCTGGACATCCTCCGGCCGGATTCGGGCACGATCACCTGGAACGGAAAGCCCAACACGGACCTGCCGCGCGAGACGTGGGGCTACCTGCCCGAGGAACGCGGGCTCTACGCCAAGATGACCGTCCTCGAGCAGCTGGTCTTCTTTGCCAAGCTCCACGGCGTGAAGCCCAAGGCGGCCGAGCGGGAGACCCGCGATTGGCTGGAGAGGTTCAGGATTCCGGAGTACGCCGACCGGCGCGCCGAGCAGCTCTCAAAGGGCAATCAGCAGAAGATCCAGTTCATCGCCGCGATCCTCCACGATCCGCTCGTGCTCCTGATGGATGAGCCGTTCACCGGCCTCGACCCCGTGAACGCGGCTCTCCTCAAGGAAGCCTTCCAGGAGATGAAAGAGCGGGGCAAGACGCTTGTCTTCTCGACCCACCAGATGGAAACGGTAGAGGAGCTGTGCGAGTCGATCGCGATCCTCGACCGCGGACGGGTGGTGGTCGGCGGGTCGGTCCGCGAGGTGCGGCGTTCTACCGGCCGCCAGATGGTGCGAGTCGCGGTCCAGGGCGATCCTGAGATCGCCTGGCTCGGGACGCTGGACGGCGTCCGCGTCACGCGAAGGGGTCAGGACTACGTGGAAGCGGAGGTTGCGCCCGGCCACGACCCGGGCTCTGTTCTGAGGGCGGCCCTCAGCCGCGGCTGCGAGATCCGGCATTTCGAGATGGCGGACCCCTCGCTCGAGCAGATCTTCATCGAACGTGTCGGCCAGATCGACATGAGCGAACGGACGCTGGCTCCGAAGGGAGCCCATGCATGAAAGGCTGGCGGACGCTTTTCCCGAATGCCTGGTACGTGGCTCTTCGCGAGTACCGCAGCCGGACCCGCACCCGCAGCTTCGTCCTAGGCACCGTGTTGCTGGCGCTCATCGCCTTTGCAGCGACGCAGCTCCCCGTGCTGGTCGACTTCTCGATGAGCACGAGCCAGACGCGCCTCGCGATTGTGTCCCAGGTTTCGGACATGCCCGACTCGTCGGGCCTGCTGGACCATCAGCTCAATCCCGAGGGGCGCAAGAGCTACTTGATCGCGTGGCAGCCGGACGGCGGCCTTCCAACGGCGGAGGCCGATCTCCGTGCCCGTCGATACGACATCCTCGTCGTCATCGAGCCGGATGGCCCGCAGGACCTCAAGTTCACAATTCGGACCGACAGCCCGCAGGACGGGCGCGCGGTCCAGACCGTCGAGACCGGTCTGTACACGGTGGCGATTCAGTACCGCCTCGCAAAGGCGGGCTCGTCGATCGCAGCCATCGAGAAGGCCCCCGCAGTAAGCGTGGTGCCGGTGAATGGGAGCGCGTCGTCGACCAACAACCTGACCCGCGAAGTCTCGGCGGACCTGCTTTCCACCGGCTTGATCGTCCTGATCTTCATGGCCATCGTTACCTACGGGGTCTGGGTTGCGATGAGCGTGGCCGAGGAGAAGGGCAGCCGGGTCATGGAGCTGATGCTCAACGCCACCACGCCCCTTCAGATGCTGACCGGCAAGATGCTCGGGAACGGCGCAGCCGGCCTGGCGCAGTACGGCATCATCCTGGCCGCCGTAGTCGGTGGGCTTCTGGCCCAGGCCCCCATCCACAAGGCCGTCGTCGGCTCGGATGCCGGCACCCAGTTCGGTGGGCTGAGTCCAACCGTCCTGGCCGCCTTCGTGGTCCTGTTCGTGCTCGGCTTCACGTTGTACTCGCTGCTCTACGCCGCGCTGGGCTCGCTGGTCAGCCGGCAGGAGGACGTCCAGAGCGCGACGTCGCCCTTGATGGTCCTGATCATGCTGGGCTACTTCATGTCCGTGTTCGGGCTGCAGGCGATCGACGAGACCTGGGTCAAGGTGGCCTCCTTCGTGCCGTTCTTCAGCCCCTACCTGATGCTTGCCCGTGTCTCGGCCGGCCACGTCGAGCCCTGGGAGTTCGGGCTGGCGGTCCTGCTGCTCTTCGCCGCGATCGTCGTCGCGCTCTTCGTCGCGGCCAGGATCTACAGCGCCGGCGTCCTTCTCTACGGCCAGCGGGTGAGCCTGGCCCAGGTCCTCCGAGCGGCCCGCGTCTCTCGCTGAACCCACGCCGTAGCGTGGATCAGCCGGCGGGACAGCGGCGTCTCTTGGCGCACACCGAGCTTCGCTCGCCCAGTGCGCCTGCGCTCTGTCGGCTGCCCCGCCGGCTTCTGCTTGGGCGTGGTTCAGTCTTCCAGGGGAAGGCGCTGGATGAGCGCCAGGATCGGCCGAGCGGGTGGTTCGGCGATCGGGTCGGGGAGGGCGTGGAGCGGCATCTCGCCCGGCTGAGAGGCGATCCAGCGCCACAGCTCGCTGCGCCGGCCGGGCAGGTACGGGCTGCGAAGGTGGCGCGCCATCACGCCGCGCAACCCCTGCTGGGCCACCGCGAAGTAGAGATCCATTCCGTCTCGCACGACGCCGGGCAGGACCACCAGCTCGGCGCTCGAATGGACGATTCGGGCCAGGCGCTCACGGCGGCGCTGGAGAGGCTGGGCGATGATGGGCCGCCCTCCTGCCCAGATCAGGTCGAAGGCCAGGTAGACCGGCACTACCCCGTCCATCCGGCCGCCGTCGATCCGCCCGGCGAAGGCCTCGCGATCCATCCGGCCCGATTTGTCCGGGAGCACTAGTTCGCCGTCCAGGATGGCCGGCAGGTCGCCGACCAGCGTGGTCAGCGACGACAACTCGGGGAAGAACGGGGCGAGGTCCCGGCCGTCTTCGTCGACCAGGCGCACGCGAGGAGCCGGTGCCGCCCTGTCGGGCTCGATGAAGGCGAGCACGCGGCGCCCGCCCCAGCGCGGCTCGAACATGTGCTCTTCCGAGTCGAATGCGGCGTCCGCGGGCTTGGCGAGCATCGGCCGGATCGACCGTGGCAGCCGGGCCACGTCGCCCGTGAGACTCAAAGAGAGCTGGTCGTCCACGGCCCGAGTCTACTCGGCCGGCCAATCGGGCCGCGTGGTGGAGTGGGCGACCCGGCCTCCGGCACCGTCAGTACTTCTCGGGGACGAAGTGCTGGCTCTTGATCGGAGGGCGGACGTAGCCCTTGTCCACCTGGCGGGGCGGCAGCACGACCTGGGTCGGCGTCGTGTCCTCGTACGGGATCATGCTCAAGAGATGGCTGATGCAGTTGAGGCGCGCCCGCATCTTGTCGTTCGCCTCGACGACCCACCACGGGGCCTCGGCCGTGTCGGTCGCCGCGAACATGACGTCCTTCGCCCGTGAATAGTCGACCCACTTGGAGCGGGCGGTCACGTCCATCGGCGATATCTTCCAGCGCTTCGTCGGCTGGTTGATCCGGTCCTGGAAGCGGCGCTCCTGCTCCTCATCGCTGACCGAGAACCAGTACTTGATGAGGATGATCCCTGAGCGGATGAGCATCCGCTCGAACTCGGGCGCAGACCGCAGGAAGTCGCGGTATTCGTCCTCGGTGCAGAAGCCCATGACGTGCTCGACGCCGGCCCGGTTGTACCAGCTGCGGTCGAAGAGGACCCATTCGCCGGCGGCCGGGAGCTGGGCCACGTAGCGCTGGAAGTACCACTGCGTCTTCTCGCGCTCGGTCGGGATCCCGAGGGCGCAGATGCGCGCCACGCGCGGGTTCAGAGTCTCTGTGATGCGCTTGATGACGCCGCCCTTGCCGGCCGCGTCGCGGCCCTCGAAGAGGCAGACGACCTTCAGCCCGCGAACCTTGATCCACTCCTGGAGCTTGACCAGCTCGACCTGCATGCGGACCAGCTCGGATTCGTAGACCTTGGTGCTGAGCTTCTCCCTTCGCTTCGGGACGAGATCGCCGGTCGTGGGATCGAACGAGTCGGTGCGGGCGATCCTCTCGGCCTGGCGCCGCTCGGCCGCCGAACGAACGACTCGCTTCTCGCGGCGCACCGCCGCTGTGGCCTCGGCGCGGGCCGCGGCGTTCTCCTGGGCGACTGTCGGCGGCGCCGCCGGCGGGGGAGAGGCGGCTACGGCCGCGGCCACTGGCTCGGCAGCGGCAGCCGGCCGTGCTGGAGCCCTGGTCGCCGCCCCCTTCTTGCTCGCGGCCGGGCCGGCCTTGTCGCCGCTCGCCGCGTCCTTGCCGCCATGACGGTTGCGGTGTCCTTTCGCCACGTCAGCCTCCTTGGCGTGCACGGTATGTCAAGCGGGCCGCGCAGGCAACAGGTCCCGCCCGGCTCACGCCTCTTCGGCAGGGACGGGAGCGCGAAGACCCGGCCTCTGCAACCCACGAAGGTTGACCAGGGCGACTCCGCCGACGATCAGAACCGTGCCGACGACCACTCGAGCGTCCACCTGCTCGCCCAGGACGACCGCTCCGAGCGTGACGCCAACGATCGGCAGCAGGTAGGTGACGAGGGAGGCGCGTGTGGCATCCCATCGCTGCAGGAGCCGGAACGAGATCAGGTATGCCACCGCCGACCCCAGCGCCCCCAGCCAGAGCGTGGCCAGTATCGGCTCCGGGCGAAGCGGCACGGTCCAGGGATGTTCGAGGACGATGGCGACGACGGCGACGATCGGCAGCGCCAGGCCGACCTGGCCGATGGCGATGATCATCGGCCGCAGGTGCCCGAGGTTTCGGCGGGCGAACACGTTCGAGACGGCATACGAACAGGCGGCGGCGGCCACGGCCAGCTCGCCGGCGATGCTGCCGCCCCCGGCGTTCCGGCTGACGACGATGACCACGCCGGCGAAGCCGGCCGCCAGCCCGGCAAGCCGCGGCGAGTCGAAGGCCTCGCCGATGGCGAGGGCGGCGATGCAGACCGTGAAGAGCGGGACGGTCGCGTTGAGGATCGACGCCGTGCCGGACGGAATCGACAGCTCGCCCCAGGTGATGAGCGAGAAGGGGATCGCGACGTTGAAGACGGCCAGGAACAGGAGCTTGCCGATCGTCGCGGGGTCGCGCGGGAGCGGCTCCCCCGCGGCCCGGACGATGACGGCCAGGGCCGTCGCGCCGAAGAGGAGGCGGAAACTGACCAGCTGGAACGGGCCGAAGTAGCCGACGCCGATCTTGATGAAGAGGAAGCTGCTGCCCCAGATCGCGCCGAGCATGGCGAACAGCAGCCAGTCGGCGCGGCTCGAATGGAGGGCGGAAACGGCCGGCCTCGATGTCGGAGTCGAGGCCGGAGCCGGGCTGGGCTGAGCCTCCGGGAGTTTCGCCATCGGCGAAGCATAGCCGCGCCGCCGCAGCCGCCGGCCCCTACGTCGGGGCGATGAGGCCCCTCACGCATGGCCGCGGGTACCATTTCGGGATGCGATGGCTCCGGGCCCTGTACATGTCCAACGGGCTTGCCTTTGGCTCGCTGTACGGATTCATACCGGTTCTCCTGCAGTCGAAGGGGTTCGACCCGGCCCTCATCGGCGTCACCACGAGCCTCGGCTCGATGGCCTACACGATGGCGCTGCCGGCGTGGGGGCATGTCGGCGACATCGTCAGCGGTCCGCGCCGCACGCTCCAGATGGCCTGCATTCCCGCCGCCGTGTTCGCCCTCGGACTGAGCGCCCCATTCCCCGTCTGGGCGATCATCGTGTGCCAGGTGGTCCTGAGCGCGGGCGGCGGTCCGGCCATGGCCCTCACAGACGCGATGGCCGTGCCGGTTCTCGAGAATGCATCGCGCCAATACGCTCGCCTGCGGCTGCTCACGAGCATCGCGGCCGCTGCAAGCTCAATCGCCTGTGGCCTCGTATACGGGGCGGTCGGATACCTGGCCGCGCCGGTGATCTACCTGGGCGCGATGGCCGCGACATTCGTGAGCGCCCAGCGCGTGCCCCACGGCCGTGACAGCGAGCGTCGCCGCCAAGCTCGCGCCTTGCGCGACGGGCGAGAGGTCCAGGCCGTTCCGGAGCGAGGCCGGCTCGGCTCGGTCGGCGAGGCGTTCAAGATCAACCCCCGGCTCGTGGCCGTGTTCGTGTCGGTGACGTGCGTCTTCTTCGGGATCATGGCCAGCGGAACGTACATAACACTCCGCATCTCCGACCTGGGCGGCGGACCTGTCGAGGTGGGCTTCGTCACCGGCATCGGCTCCGCGGCGGAGATCCCCGGCCTGGTGATAGCCGGCCTGCTCGTGGCCCGGTTGGGGGCGCGGTGGGTGCTTGCCGCCTCCTCCGTCGGCTTTGCCGCATGCATGCTCAGCTGGATCGTCCTGGTGGACGCCGGCCCCATCCTGGCCACGCGTTTCCTATCCGGAATCTTCTTCTCCGGCGTCTTCGTCTCGTACGTCTTGACCGTAGCGACGATGTTGCCGGCCCGGCTGCAGTCGACGGGCCAGACGCTCATGCAGGCCGCCGCCTTTGGGATCTCGGCGATCCTGGCCAACCTGATCGGCGGAATCCTCTACGGCGCGGTAGGTCCGCTGGGAGTCTTCGGCGTCGGGGCCGTCATCGCCGTGATCGGCGGCGCCATCGGGTTCGTCGCGTTGCCCACGGACCGCGGCTCGATCTCGGAGCCCGCGATCGCGGTGCCGCTGCCGCTGACCGGCTGACTCCGGCCTCGCAACGCCGCGCGCCGGGCCCGGCGGCCCGGTACCATGCCCAACATCGTGGATGGAGGAGAACCCGTGCGGATGTGGGGTGGTCGATTCGAAGGCGCGTCCGACGAGCGGATGGCGGAGTTCACGCGCTCGATCGACTTCGACCACGCTCTTGCCGTGGACGACATCGCCGGTTCGATAGCCCACGTCCACGGGCTCGGCCGGGCCGGTCTGATCGCCCCCGACGAGGTCGAGACGATCGTTCGGGGGCTCGAAGGGTTGCGAGCCGAGGTCGAGGCCGGGACGCTGACGTGGGACCCGGCGCTCGAGGACATCCACATGAACCTGGAAGCGGCCCTGCGGGAGCGGATCGGGCCGCTCGCGGGACGGCTCCACACTGGCCGGTCGCGCAACGACCAGGTGGCCACGGACATGCGGCTCTGGCTGCGGCGCACCCTCGACGGCCTGGACGAGGCGATCATCGAGATGGAACGGGCGCTGGTCGGCCTGGCCGACCGCGACGGCGAGGCGATCCTGCCGGGCATGACCCACATCCAGCCGGCCCAGCCCGTGCTGTTCGCCCACCACCTGCTGGCCTACGTCGAGATGCTCGAGCGGGACCGCGGACGGCTGGCCGACTGCCGGCGACGGGCCAACGTGAGCCCGCTCGGGTCGGGAGCGCTGGCCGGGGCGGGCTATCCGCTCGACCGCGAAGCGACGGCGGCAGAGCTCGGCTTCGACGGCGTGACGGCCAACTCGCTCGACGCGGTCAGCGACCGCGACTTCGTGGTGGAGGCGCTGGCCGCGTTTGCGCTGTGCATGGTCCACCTGTCGCGGCTGGCCGAGGAGATCACGTGGTGGTCGAACCCGAGGTTCGGGCTCGTCCGGGCGGCCGACTCGTTCTCGACCGGCTCTTCGATGATGCCCAACAAGAAGAACCCGGATCCGGCCGAGCTGGTGCGCGGCAAGTCGGCCCGGGTCATCGGCGCGCTCACCGGCATGCTGACGCTCTTGAAGGGCCTGCCGCTGGCCTACCAGAAGGACATGCAGGACGACAAGCCGGCCCTGTTCGACGCTGCGGCCACGCTCGAGGCGTCGCTCCTGGTCATGGCCGGCATGGTGGCGACGCTCACCGTGGACCGCGCCCGTATGCGGGCGGCGGCAGCCGAGGGATACACGACGGCCACGTCCGTGGCCGACGCCCTCGTCCGGCGGGGAGTGGCTTTCCGGGCCGCTCACCACATCGTCGGGGCACTGGTCGCCGAAGCGGAGCGGGGTGGGGTAGGGCTGGACGCGCTGGACGACGCCGTCATCGCCGCCGCGCTGGCCACGTCCGACGATTCGATCGCGATCGCGCTGGTCGGCGATGCGACCGTCCCCGGGGATCTGCGCGCCGCCGCGGGTCTGGAAGGCGCGATGGCCGGCTGCGACGTCATCGGCGGGACGGCGCCTCGGCGCGTGGCCACGGCCCTCGCCGCCGCGAAGGCGCGACTCGGCGTCTAGCTGGCTCGCGCGCGGCCGGCAAGAGTGCCGGCCAGCCTTCCGGAACCCCAACGTCCCGAAGTGTTTCCGAACCGCAACGATCGGTCCGACGGGCGCGGCGTAGTGTTTGGTGCATGGAGATGTACGAGTTCGAGCTGGTGGGAGAGTCGGCCGCTCCGCGCGCCCTCCGCCGCGACGAATCGTTCGTGCTGACCTGCGGGGCCTGCGGCTGCCGGTTGACGGCCCGCGAGTCGCTGCGCGACGGCGGCATGCTCGGGCCGGACGCAGCCTGGCGCCACTTCTGGGGGATGCCCGGCCACGATGCCCGCGGCTGCCGCGTCGATTGCCTCGACCTGCCGCATCGGATCACGCCGCTCGAGGCATCAGCGAGCTAGACGCCCAGTTCGTCGGCCGGCTCCAGCAGATCCTTCTCCATCTCGATCTCGTGTAGATCCGGCTTCCGCGGCATCTGCATCGAGTTGCCGGTCTCCTCGAACCCAACCCGCCGGTAGAGCTCGACCGCCGCCGAGTTGGAGGCCACGACCCACAGGCCCAGGGTCCGCGCGCCTTGCGCCGGCGCCCAAACGATGACCGCCTTGGTCAGGGCCATCCCGACGCCGCTCGCCCGCCGCGCCGGATCCACCCATAGCCCGAACAGACCCGCGCGAGCCCGGTCCTGTTCATCGAGCCGGGCCATGACAAAGCCGATCCATCCCGCCGGCGTCTCGGCGACGAAGGCCGCGCTGCCGCCGCCCTGGGCGTATCTCTCGGTCCGCTCGATCCACTCGCGATCCGGCAAAGACCTCTCGGCGGCGAAGGTGGAACCGAACGCTTCGGGCGATTCCTCGAGCGCGCGCAGCCGGATCTCTCGGACCACACGCCACTCGCCGGCCCGGACCGCTCGGATCGCCCAGCTCGACTTCATGGCGTGAACACTCCGGCACGGTGGCGATCCGGTCAACCGTCGAGGGGCCTTCCGGCGCCCGACGCCGTCGAGGGGCCTTCCGGCGCCCGACGCCGTCGAGGAGCCTTCCGGCGCCCGACGCCGTCGAGGAGCCTTCCGGCGCCCGACGCCGTCGAGGAGCCTTCCGGCGCCCGACGCCTCGTCCTGAACGGCAACCGCCGCGCCACCAGACCGCGACCCCGGCTACACCCGACGGCTACTGATTCCCCCGAACCGCATCCCTACGCTTCCGTTCGAGCGGGGAGGCCCTCCGCGAGAAGAACCAGCTCGCCGGCACCGCCCGACATTGCGAAGGAGAGCAACTCGTGCCGAGCGCGTCAAGTGCCATCAACTCGGGCGACACCGCCTGGGTCCTGACCTCGGCCGCCCTCGTCATGCTCATGACGCCGGGGCTGGCGCTCTTCTACGGCGGCCTGGTTCGCCGCAAGAACGTGCTGAGCACGATCATGCACAGCGTCTTCATCCTCGCCTTGGTCAGCGTCACCTGGGTCCTCCTCGGCTTCACGCTGGCCTTCGGCAAGGACGTCAACGGCTGGGGCTTCATCGGCGGGCTCGACTACATCGGGCTCCGCGGCGTCGGCGTCGCACCGCTGACCCAGTACGCGCCGACGATCCCCGGAACCGCGTACATGGCCTTCCAGATGATGTTCGCGGTGATCACCCCGGCCCTCATCACCGGCGCCTTTGCCGAGCGCAAGCGGTTCAAGGCATTCGTCCTCTTCAGCCTGCTCTGGACGCTCCTTGTCTACTCGCCGATCGCCCACTGGGTCTGGGGCGAAGGCGGCTGGCTGCGGCAGCTCGGCGCCATCGACTTCGCCGGCGGCACCGTCGTCCACATCAGCTCGGGCGTGGCCGCGTTGGTGGCGGCCCTGGTGCTCGGTCCGCGGGTCCGCCGCGAGTCCGATCGATTCGAGCCGCACGACGTGCGCCTGACGGTCATCGGCGCCGGACTGCTCTGGTTCGGCTGGTTCGGCTTCAACGGCGGATCGGCCCTGGCGGCAAACGGCCTGGCCGCGAACGCCTTCGTCGTCACCAACACCGCCGCGGGCATGGCCGCGCTGACGTGGGTGACCGTGAGCTGGCTGCACAAGGGCACGCCGAGCGTGGTCGGTGCC
>Ga0209777_10002994_pt1 | contig 21455 bp, 21 predicted proteins | sample FrelakmetHBP12HB_FD_187147 | JGI IMG/M metagenome (GOLD analysis project Ga0209777, IMG submission 187147) | Freshwater lake sediment microbial communities from the University of Notre Dame, USA, for methane emissions studies -HBP12 HB (SPAdes)... | ecosystem: Environmental > Aquatic >...
CTTCCGATCTCTCTGCGGCCAGTGGCGGCACGGTTGCTGAACGGCGCAACCGTGGCACCCGGTAGCATGGCGTGCGATAATTCGGTGTCACGGCCGGACGGAGAGCGCAGCGTGAAGATTCAGACGGTCAGAGGAACGCGGGATTTTTACCCCGAGGACATGGCCTTTCGGCAGTGGCTGGCCGATCGCTGGCGCCAGGCCAGCCGCCGCGCGGGGTTCGTCGAGGTCGATGGGCCGGAACTGGAGCCGCTGGAACTCTACACGGAAAAGAGCGGCCCCGAGATTGCCGAGCAACTCTACTGGCTCGAAGACAAGAGCGGCCGCAAGCTCGCCCTGCGGCCGGAATTCACGCCGACCCTGGCCCGCATGATCAGCGCACGGCAGGCGTCGCTGCCTGAGCCCATCCGGTGGTTCAACATCTCCCGCTGTTTTCGCTACGAGCGGGCACAGAAGGGGCGCCTGCGCGAGTTCTTCCAGTGGAACGTCGACCTCGTGGGCGTTGAGGGCGAGGTTGCCGACGCTGAGTGCATCTCCATCGCGGTCGATCTGGTGCGGAGCCTGGGCCTGACGCCCCAGGACGTGCAAGTGAAAATCAACGACCGGCGGCTCCTGGCGGCGCTTGTGCGGCACGTGGGTATCTCCGAAGACCGTGTGCCGGTGGTCTTCGGGATTCTCGACAAGCGAGACAAGGCGCCCGCCGAGACGCTTTCGGTCATGATGACCGAGGCGGGCCTCAATGCCACACAGCGCGAGGGACTCCAGCGAATCCTTGCCTGGAAGCACCTGGGGGATATCGACGCGCGGGAACTCGCAACGCCGGAAGTGCAGGTGGCCGTCGAGGCCTTGCGGCGGCTCTTCGGCTTTCTGGAGGTCTACGGCATCGCCGAGTGGTGCCGCTTCGACATCGGCATCGTCCGCGGCCTTGCGTACTACACAGGCCCGGTCTGGGAAGTCCACGACCTGAAGGGCGAGTTCCGGGCGATCTTCGGCGGCGGCCGGTACGACCGCCTGCTCGGAGAATTGGGCGGCAAGGCGATGCCCGCCTGCGGCTTCGGCTGCGGCGACGTGGTGCTCGGGCTCCTGCTGGAAGAGCGCGGCCTGCGGCCGGCGGCGAAGGGAGCGGCCGAGTATTTTGTCGCGGCAGAGGGCGACAACCGGGCCGGCGTCCTGCGCGTCGTCCGTCACTTGAGGCAGCGGGATTTCGCGACGCAGTTCGACCTGAAGGGCGGGAGCCTCAAGCGCCAGATGAAGAAGGCCGCCGACGCTTCGGCGCGGTTCGTGGTCATCGTCGGCCCGGCGCTAGCGGCGGGCGGAACGGTCACCGTTCGCGACATGCAGTCGGGTGAGCAACGTGATGTGCCCCTGGAGAGCCTGGGCGGCTAGAACGGTTCATGGCCAACCGGAAGGTTATCTACGAGGCTTGCTTCGAGGATTACCTCCGGACCGCCGGAGTGCCGTACGTGGCCGTGGACGAGGCGAAGAAGGCCCTGTTCGCCGGCGTCCGATTGAAGAGCTTCGATTTCGTCGTTTATAGTTCGTCCGGCCCGAACCTGCTGGCGGACGTCAAGGGCCGCCGTTACGCCGGGCGCGCATCGGCCAGGCGCGGGCACCTGGAGAACTGGGCGACCCGCGAGGACCTGGGCAGCCTGGCCCGATGGGAAGGGATTTTCGGTTCAGGGTTTGCAGGGCTGCTTGTCTTCTGTTATCATCTGGACTGTCCGGAGGCGGCCGCCGGCTTTGACGTAGTGCACCTGTTTCGCGGCGAATACTTCGGCCTTCTCGGCGTCTATCGAGGCAGATACGCCGACGCCTGCCGCCCGCGAAGTGCGGCGTGGGACACCGTCAGCGTTCCGGCGGCGGCGTTTCGCGAGATGGCCAAGCCCGTCTCAACGTTTTTCTGACGGGTGAGAGAAGGAGGATGGGCGTGGGAGCACGGAGCACATGGGTTCGCGTGGTGCGTCTGGCTGCGGCGGTGGCCGCCATTGGCGTTATGGCCGCGCTGCCGATGGTGGCTTTTGCCGCGGCGGCCAAGGCCAAGGAGCCTGAGAGCCCTTCCTACGCGCTCTCCAACCTGGCTGCCGCCGCCATGTGCATTGTTATTCTTGCGGTTGCCTGCAAGCGGTATCATAGGGCATGAGGGGGCGATTCGAGAATCGCTCGTGCAACCAGAAAAGGAGAAGGCTATGGACGGAAAGACTGTGGTAATCGGGGTGCTGGTCGTCAGCGCCGTGCTTCTCGGTGGCGTGGTGGTGAGCGGCCTGCGTCAGGACGCCTATGCGCAAGGCGGCGTCTACGCGACGTACCTGGCCGTGACCGCATGTGTCCAGGACCAGTACGTCCACTTTGTCGTCCTGGATACGGAAGCGCGCCGGATGCTCTTCTACCAGGTCACCCAAGGCAAGGATCAATCCAAGTACACAATGGAGCCGGTAATTCCCGGTTTCGATCTGACTCGCGATTTCCAACACAAGAACCCGTAAGGCTTCCCCGAACCTGAAGACGGAGATACCATCATGAAAACCAGAGACCTGATCTTGATAGCCCTGCTGTGTGCCAACATCACCCTCGGCGCCGTTGCGCTGGTGGTTCACGTGGGCAAAGCGGAATCCGCTGCCGTGGCCGCTACCTCCTCCCGGGCGGGTGACTACGTTTTGGTCACCGGGCCGCTGACCTCAAAAGTTGAAGGCGTTCTCGTCATCGACGTCGTGGCCAAGCGGGCCAACCTCTACATGCCGAAAGCGACGCAGACTGTCAGCGCCGCCAACCCCTGGGAATTGGTCTGCACTCGTAACCTGGCCCAGGACTTCGCCCTCGGCAAGAAGTAAACGAGACGCCGTCTGAAGCGACGACGAGCAACGCCGATGCGCGGCAGGCCGCGGCGCCTGTGGCGCATTGGCTTATTGGGAAGGGCCGCGCGGCCCCTGTGGAGCCGGACGCACTGTGAGCACGACCTGCGTGGAATCCTGCGAGCGCCGCCTTGAGGCCGGTCAGTCTATCGGCCGCGACGAAGCCCTTGGCCTCCTGGCCGAGGCCGAGTGCGATCCCTGGCCTCTGCTTCATGCGGCGGACCGCGTCTGCCGGCGACTGCGCGGACGTTCGGTTTACCTGTGCAGCATCGTCGCCGTCAAGCTTGGGCGATGCGGCGAGGATTGCCGCTGGTGCGCACAGAGCGCCCACTGGACCACGGGCATTCAGCCGCACCCGCTCATGGCCATCGACGAACTCATGTGCGTTGCGCAGAGTGCCGCGGAGGTTGGCGCGAGGAATTTCTGCCTCGTCTCCAGCGGCGCGCGGCTCTCGCAAGAGGAATTCGATGCCGTTTTGGCGGCCGGGCGCGAAATCGGCCGTCGCACGGGCCTGGCGATGTGCGCCAGCCTCGGGGCACTTTCGCCCGACGATGCCCGGCGGCTCGTCGAGGCCGGCTTCGTGCGGTACAACCACAACCTGGAAACCTCGGCCCGTTTCTTCCCCAAGGTCTGCTCGACGCACACGTACGAGGACCGCGTCCGGTCGGCCCGCGCGGTCCGCGACGCCGGGCTGGAACTGTGCTGCGGCGGCCTGTTCGGGATGGGCGAGACGGACGAGGACCGCGTGGATCTCGCGATGGCCGTCCGCGACCTTGGCGCCGACGTCGTTCCGCTGAATTTTCTCCATCCGATTCCCGGCACACCGCTGGGCGATGCGGCGCCGATTGAGCCGCTCAAGATCCTCTCCATCATCGCGCTCTTTCGGCTGCTTCTGCCAGACCGCCTGATCAAGGTGGCAGGCGGCCGCGGGCGGAATCTGCGGGACCTTCAGAGTCTGGCGTTCCTGGCTGGGGCCGATTCCTGCATCATCGGCAACTACCTGACGACGACCGGCCGGCCGCCCGAGGACGACCTCGCCATGTTCCGCGATCTCGGTCTGGAGCCGGCGCGCAGCCCGGCTCGCCCCTGGCAGGGCGAGCCCCTGGCACGGGTACGGCTCGTGCCGTGGCCGGCTGCCGTGGCTCGACCGCAATGCGTCGCCGTGGCAAACCCGGCGGGCCGGTACGCCGGGGCGGGGGCCTCTGGTGATCGCCACGCCTGAAGGGCAGGGGGTCGTTGTTACCGGCCTGGGACTGGTTCTTCCGCCCGGCGCCGGCCTCGCCGCGGCCGATGACATTTTCAAGGGCCGTAGTGCGGTTTCCCTTTTGCCCGCCATCGAAGAAATCCCCAACGCCACCGGCGCCGCTGTCCGCAATTTCAAGCCGACCGCTGGAACCGAAACGGCCGACCGGGCGCTTCAGTTCGCCGTCTCAGCCGCAGACGAAGCCTTGGCAGGGGCAGGCATGGATCGATCCTCGCCCTCCCCCCAGCGCATCGCGACGGTTGTAAGCCTGAGCAAGGGGCCCTTGCAGGCGCTCGCACGCTGGGCCGGGCAACCACGTGACGCAACCCGTTTCCGGTCGGGGGTCTCGCCGGACGCAGCCGCGTCGGCCATTGCCTTCCGGCGAGGGCTGGCCGGTCCCGTCCTCGCGCCGGTGACGGCCTGCGTCTCCGGCGGCCACGCCCTTATCTGGGGCGCATCGCTGATTGCCCGGGGGCGGGTTGACGCGGCCGTCGTCGGCGCCGCGGAGGCGTCGCTGCATCCACTCGTCATCGGGTCGTACCTGCGGATGGGCCTCCTGGCTGATGCCGGCGGCGATGCGACCCGTTCGGTGAGGCCGTTCTCGGCAACGCGGCGCGGCTTTGCCATCGGCGAAGGCGCGGGGATCCTGGTTCTGGAGTCGCAGGCATCCGCGGCCCGCCGGGGCGTTGCGCCGCTGGCCCGCATCAGTGGGTGGGCGACGGGCTCGCAGGCCTGCCGCCTGGCGGCTATGGAGCCGACGGGCGAGGCCCTCGCGCGTGTAATGTCCTGCGCGTTGGCCCGTGCGGGCCTTGCGGCGGAGGCCGTTGATTACATCCACGCGCACGGCACCGCCACGCTCGATAACGACGTGGCCGAGGCGCGGGCGATCCGGCGGGCGTTAGGGTCGGCCGCGCGGCGGGTGAGCGTCTCGTCCACCAAAGGGGCGCACGGCCACCTGTTGGGCGCCGCGACGGCCGTTGAACTGGTCCTGACGGTCCTGGCGATGCAACGGGGCGAGGTGCCGCCGACAGTCAACCTGACGGACCCTGACCCGGCGATAGGGCTCGACTGTACGCCTCTGGTGGCCCGCCGGCGGCCGATACGGTGTGCCTTGAAGATTGCGAGCGGCTTTGGCGGCCACGTGGCGGCCATCGTCTTGACGGCGCCGGCATCTGTTTAGAGCATTCTAACTTTGGGTGTTTGCGCGGCTACCAGGTGATGGCCGGCCGCGGGATCCGCGGCATGACCTCCGGCAGGTTCGCGTAGGTCAACTCCGACCGGACGGAGTCCAGCACCTTGCCGGACTGGTCGGCTTCGTCGCGGAATCTCTTGTACTTGCTCAGCAGCTCCGGCGACGCCCCTTCCTTGTCGAACCGCACGATATGCTCCTGCCACTCTCTTGTGGCCCACTGCCAGGCGCCAACCGCATCGGCGAGGCGCTTCTGGGCGGCCTGGAAGCGTTTGCGGGACTCATCCTCGCGCCCCTCCTTGCGGGCATCCAGGCTGGCCTGGAATTCGTCGTGTGCGTCCTGCGCCGTCTCAATGGCGTAGTAGGACAGGGCGTGGCAGGCTTGGCTGTAAGACACTACCTTGGGGTCGTGCAGCGTACCGTAGCGGTCGTTGGCCTTGCGGGCCTTGTCGAACCACTCATAGGCGGACAGAAATGCGCTGCGGCCCTCATCTTCCTTGACCCGCCGCAGGTAGTACTCCGCCTCCTGCGAGTGGCCGATCTTATACAGGTACCCCCGGCCCATCTCCAGCATGATGTCGGCGCTGTGCGGGTTGCGGCGGTAGCCCTCTCTCAAGAAACGGATGCCGAGGCGGATCCACTGGTACTTGCGCTCGGGCGATTGCCACTGGACCGTAATGTTCCAGAGCATGTTCCAGTAGTGGAAGGTCCAGACTTCCGGATAATCGCTCTGGAGTGCGGCGATCTTGCTGTAGCGGTCCAGCAGGTCGAAGTGGATCTTGTGTTGCTTTTCCTCCTCAGCCTTGGTCCAGAGCCAGACAACATAAGGACCGCGGAACCCTCCCAGGACGAGCGTGACGGCCTCGGCTGGCAGGTCCTCGATCTCCGCCGTGGGAGCGCCCGGAACCAGCCGCACGGTGTCGCCGCTTGCCGCATCGAAGCCGAACTGCGACGCCAGGGCCAGGCGGCGGCCGGGGAACTCGCTACGGCCCAGCAGGGCCTGGCGCTTCGCCTCGACGTACGTGCGAAGCGGATGCACGCCCAAGGCCACTACGAGCACGAGGATAAGCCCGTAAAGGAGCGTCCTAAAGCGGTCCTGCGACGACGGCCTGTCACCCCCAGGCAAGTCGAGCGGAGGGGCCCGGCCTTCTGCAAACTCCAGGTCGTGCTCGCTCATGCGGCCACCTCGCGGTTTCGCAGCATAAGGGCGCCCGCCGCAACCAGCAGTGTGACGCCCAAGGCCGCCAGCAGAAACGTGGCGCCCAGGTCGGCCGGCGGCATGGCCTGGCCCATGCTCAGACTATCGCTTGGCAGGAACGCCGCGACGTCCGGCAGGGGGAGTGCAACCCGCTCCACGAAGAACTTCCACGGGACCCACTCGGGCACCATCGCCGGAGGCCGGATGCGCCATTCTCCGAACGGGCCTTTCTCGACCGACATGGCCGCGAACACGAAGATCCCCGACAGGACCAGCAGGCCCGCGACGGCGCCGAGCCGGCGCCATAACGCCCAACGTTTCCGCAAGAAAAGCAGCACGGCAATCTGTACAGCCACGATGGCCAACATGTACGCGCCAATCATAGCCGCAGGGGTCGAGTGAAGAAGGAACGGCCGCAGGCTGCTCAAGAGGAACAGGGTGCTGGCCGTCAGAATGCCGACAAACCAGCTCACGCGCGTGCTCACAAAGACGCCAATGGCCGCCAGGACCGTTCCGTAGAACCACACGCACATCATGCCCTTTGCGAAGTTCCACACGTAGGGCCCGGCGTCGAGCCTCAATTGCACGCTCTCCGGCAGAAGGCCGAAGTTGTCATCGTCCGTCAAGGACTCCAGGCGCGCCTCCAGCGGGCCGCCACGCCAGAACTCGCGGTCGAGGTACAACACGGTGGAATGATGGGACTCCGGGTGGAAGAGCAGGGACTTCTCGCGTCCGTCGGGGCGGACGAAAGTGAGCTTCGCCTCGGCCTGGATGTTCGGCGGCGTCCACGAGTCGAGCGAGAAGCCGGCCTCAAATGCCGTGTCCTTCCCGCCGAGCCACTCGGGTTTCACGTCGGCGAACCGGAAGATGGCCGCCTCGCGCGGCAGCCGCGACCGGCCGGCCAACAGCACGCGCCGTCGCTGCTCGGCCGGGTTGACTTCCGGCAGCGCGGCCACGAGGTGCTCCTGGCCCTGCGGCCCGAGAATTTTCAGGGACCCCGCCCGGGCGCCGACAAGCTTGGCGGATTTCAAGGCCATGACCTTCAGGACAAAGTCGTCCGAGGCAGGCAGATTCAGTGCCCCCTTGACCGGAGGCGCCTGGGGAGAGATGACGGTAATCACCAGTTCGCCGGAAGGGGGAATGTCGCAAGTGTCCTGCTGGATCGGCGAGCCGGGCTTCTGAGACGCCGTGTCGGCGCCGAAATCCTCGCCGGCCGCAAGGACGCCTGCGAGGACCTGGGGCGCGGCCGGCTTTTCCGGCTCCTTTGCTTTCGCATCGGCCGGTGCGGGGGCAGCCGGCTGTGCCTCCGGCATCTGGCTGACGAGGAACGAAACGCAGAGGCGGCATGGCCCGGACTCAACCCACTGGCGCAGCGGCGTGTCCGTCAACCGCCAAGCCAGGCGCATTCCGGTTTCGGCGAGAATCCACCGAACGCCGGCCGGACCGCGCCACTCGGGGCCCATTTCGATGCTGATGGCAGGGCCTCCGGCCGCATTGTAGTAGCGGTACGTCTTCAGAGGGCCGGAGTCGGCGACGGCCTCCAGCGCGTTAAGGTCAGCCGAATACGTGGCGCGAGGACCGGCCTCGGCCAGGCGCTCGGCCGCGAGCTTCTGGATGGCCGAAGCGCGCACGAGGATATACCCGTAGGCCCCGACGCCTACGGCGGCGAGCATGACGGCCAGCACCAGCGACATACCGATGACTTTGCCGGCCACCACTTCGGACGCCCGGACGGGCTTCGTGACCACACTGTAGGCCACCTTGGATTCCATTTCGGCAGGGATCGCGTAGGTGGCGAAGAAGATGCCGACCACGATCGCCAGGATGGTCATCACCAGGAGGCTGGTGCTGACAGCGGCCGGAATGCCCTCGAACACCGGATCGAACCGCGGCGAATAGAGGTCCGCCAGAATGAGCACGATGATGGCCGGCGGCACGAGCACCCACAGGCGCATGCGCATCCCGTGGCGCCATGCCACCAGGGCCAGCGCCGCGGTCCGGCGCAAGAACGACCCCGCGGGAAGGCCCGAAGTGGAATATACAGGGTTGTCTGCGTGTTTATGCATTGCCGCCGGCCGGGGCAGGGGGCTCCGGTGCGTCCTTGGTCCCCGAAGGGCCTGCGCGGCCGGGGGCATGAGGCGTGCCGCCAGCGGCGTCGGCCCGCACGACCCGCAGGAACAGTTCCTCGAGGGTCGTCGTCGGATGCTCGGCCGACAGGATCGTGGCCCCGGCGCCGCGAGCCGCCGCCAGGATGGCCTCGCGAGCCTGCGGCGTCACGCCCGCGGCCTGCAACTGGAACACGTCGCGCACCAGCAGCAGGTCCCGGACGCGGCCGAGTTCCTTCAGGCGACCCCGGTCCAGGATTCCGATGCGGTCGCAGACGTCCTGCACGTCGGCCAACAGGTGTGACGACAGCAGAATCGTCTTGCCCTGGGCCTTCAGGTGCAGAATCAAGTCCTTCATTTCGCGGGTGCCGATGGGGTCCAGACCGGAGGTCGGCTCGTCCAGGAGGAGCAGTTCCGGGTCGTTCACGAGCGCCTGCGCCAGCCCGATTCGCCGACTCATGCCCTTGGAGTACTCGCGAAGCTGGCGGACACGCGCGCGGCGGTCCAACCCCACGAGGTCGAGGAGCTCGGCCGTCCGGCGCCGGCGCTCCTTGCGAGGCAGGCCGAACAGCCTCCCGTAGAAGTCGACGGTCTCCTCGCCGGTCAAGAAGCGATGCAGGTACGACTCCTCGGGCAGATAACCAATCCTCTGATTGACGGCCGGGGTGCCCGGCGCATGCCCCAAGACGGAAGCTTTGCCGGCGGTTGGAAAAATCAAACCCAGGAGGAGTTTGATGGTCGTGCTTTTGCCGGAACCGTTCGGGCCGAGAAGGCCGAAGATCTCGCCGCGGTCGATGGCCAAGTCCAGCCCGACCAAGGCGTGAACCTTGGCTCGCCCCCAAAAGTCCCTGTAAACCTTCGTCAAGCCCAGCGTTTCAACGGGCTGAGGGTCAGCCATGATAAACTCTCAAACAGGCGCTCTCGGCCGCCTTTGGGCTGACCGAGAACGGGAGGACTACCGAGAAGAGCCGCTGCCCAACCGCAGCTTGCGCAGGTTCTGGCGAACGCTCTTACGCATCTGGCGGCGCTTGCGCTCGCTCGGCTTCTCGTAGTAGCTGTTCCGCTTGATCTCTTTCGTCAGGCCTTCCTTCTCGCACAGCTTCTTGAACCGCTTCAGCATCTGTTCGACACTCTCGTTGCCCCTGGATCGAATCTTCAGCATGTTGCTCGCGACGCTCCTTTCATTCCAAGTTCATGAGGACCCATACCGTGCAACTATATCGCCGCGAGACCCAGGAGGCAAGCCATTTATGGCCCCTTCTTACAGCCCCGCCCGCAACGTCCGATAATATATGTTATGTTGCGCGGGATGTCTCAAAAGGCTCGAAAATCCGCGTATCTTGTGAAGTCGCCTTTCGAAGGGATACTGGGGGCGTCTTGGGCTGCGATGCCTTGCGGCCATGCCACCTGCGCTATGCGATATGGGCGGACGCGCGGTTGGCATGAAAGCCCCAACGGAGGCGCGGCACAAGCCAAAGGCTCGCGGGGGCTACGGGTCGCACTCGCTCTATGGCGGTCGACCTCCGATCACTTGTCGGTATCGAGCAGATCTTCGTCGGAGATCTCTATGACATCATCGGACTTCTTGGAACCGGCTGCCGGCGGATTGTCGGCGGGCTTTTTGCCACCGGCCAGGCGCTCGAGGCTCGCGAGGATGTCATTGGAGCTCCGCCTGCCACCACCGATGACAGGACCCTTTGGTATCGGCTTAGCGGCGGGCTTGGGGGCCGGCTTCAGCGACGGCCCAGCCTTTGCCGCTGGCGCAGCATGGGCAAGAGGCTTGGCCTGGGCAACAGGTTTGGCCGGGGCTGCCGGCTTGGCGACCGGGGCGGCGACGCGCTGGCGTTTGCCATCGATCTCGATGGCAAACGTAAGCGGGCCGACCTGAATCTCGTCGCCGGGCGTCAGAACCACTTCCTCGATCTTCTCGCCGTTGACGAGCGTGCCGTTGCCGCTCTTCTTGTCGCGGATGAGCACGCGATTGTCTTCGTTGATGATTTCGCAGTGGTGCCGGGAGACGCGCGTCGAGGCGATGATGAGATCGCTGTCCTCGGCACGGCCGATTGTCAGCATGCCGGGCGGCACCTCCACCTGTTTGCCTTGCGGATTCCCTTTCACAAGGTGGAGTTTCACTTGCATGGGAGCAGTCCTCCAAAAGCTCGATCGGTCTTTTCCCTCGAACGCGGACCAAGCCTAGCAAGAGCCCGCACCCGAATCAACACAAAAAGACTTGCACAAAAAGACCTTGGCGTAATCGCCAGGTTGGGTGTATCGCGGTTGCGAGCCCTATAAGATGCGGCCTTGGCGGCCCCCCAAGCTTGAAATCATTGAAGGCAGAATCGATTCCATGCCGAAAACTACTCTAGTAGACCCGGCAAAGTGTGGCCCTGCGCCGTGTGTGGGCCTGTCGGCGTGCACCCGCCGATGACCTGAAATGGGCTGCCTGGCTGGGCAAAAAACGCTCAGAATTGGTCGCTGCTGCACATCCCCTACCGACCAAAAGAAAGACCGCCCCTGCCACAAGATGGAACGCGTGCGCATAACATGTTGTAAAATAACGACTTGCAGCCACTCGGTGGACGTTTCTGTGCAACGGGCCAGTGGCGGCTCGCGAGCGTTTGACTACCGGGGTTTAAGGCGTACCTTTTATCATTGGAGCCCGGGTACATCCGCAGGCTGCCTGGCTACTGAAGGAGTGCGCCATGTCGCGCGCTAAACGAACGCTTCTGCCCATCGGCATTCACCTCAACGCGGACTCCGTGTACATGGTCCAGTTGGAGCAGACCGAGGGCACGGTCGCGGTGGTCTCGAAGGCGGCGAAGCGATTCGCGCCCTCGGACCCGAACCCCGATGTGGATACAGGGGCGACCCGAGTGGGCCGGGCACTGGCCGAGGCTGACGACGCACGCTACGAAGAGGCCCGGCAATTCGTTCGCGAGAAAATCACGTCGAACGGTTTCCGTGGCTTCGAGGCGGTCCTCAGTCTACCCCCGGAGAGCCTGGTGATTGAGCACGTGCGCCTGTCGCCGGTACAGCCCGAAGAGCTGGCGGGTACCCTACTGGCCGAGTTGCAGGGCAAACTGCCCTTTGACCCTGAAGAGGCCGAGCTCCGCCACATCGTGGCCGGCACCGTGTCGGAGAACAACGAACCGAAGCAGGATGTGATCGTGCTGGCGGTGCTACGCGACACGATCGAGCGCCAGGTCGAGGCCATGGCGCGTCTGGGGCTCACTGTCGTCGGCGTGGGCGTCGAGCCGTGCGCCATGTGTTACCCGTACATGTTTGCCGCTGCGCACGCGGCCGCGACGTCGGACGGGCCCCCGTCTCTGATGCTCGTTTACATGGGCTCGCGCGCCACGTACGTGGGGATCATGCGCGGGCACGAGATGACCTTCGTCAAGGGCGTTGAACTGGGCGCCGACAATTTTCTGGGCCCCCTTGCCCGCGCGAAGGGCGTTACGCCGGCGGAAGCCGCCGCCATGCGGGCCAAGTGGCGGGAGTCCTCGACGGCGGTACCGGAGGCCGTGGAGGCGTACAACGGCATCCGGTTCGACCTCGAGCACGTCGTGGACGAAGTCCAGTCGTGCATGCGTTACTACGCCTCGCTGTCGCGAGGCACCCATGTGGACCGGGTTGTCTTCGTCGGGCCTGAGGCGCGGGACCGCGCCCTGGTTCGCGTCATCGGCGCCCACGTGGGTGTACCGTGCGACATCGGCCACCCGCTCGGCGTCATCGCGGATTCCTCCAGCCAGGCGGAACCCGAGCCGGAGATGGCTGCGGCCGCCGGTCTCAGCCTGTTTACGGCCCAATGAGCCAGGAAAAGCGGCATGATTAACGTCATAAACTTCTTGCCGAGCGATTACATGGAACGCCGCGGGCGGCGCCGCGCCAACATCATCTGCCTCATCCTCGGCGGCGTGGCGGTCCTGGGGCTGTGCCTCGCGAGCGGGCTGGCGCTCGTGAACTCCCTCAGCAGCGCCGCGATGCGGGCGGTCGTGGAACAGCAGTACCAGGAAGCCAGCATCCAGATCAAGCAACTGAAGGACCTCGAGGAGCGAAAGGCCGAGCTGGTGCACAAGGTGGAACTCAGTTCGGACCTCCTGGAACGCGTTCCGAGAAGCCATCTGCTGGCACGCCTGACCAACTACCTGCCGCAGAAGGCAAGCCTGACGGGCGTGGTGATGAAGCTCGAAAACGTCGAGGTGCCGGCGCCGCAAAGTCCGGCCTCGTCCACGCCCGCAGGCCCGGCGGACCCCAAGGACGCCGGCGCGGCGAAGGACGGCAAGAACGCCAAGGACAAGCCGGAGAAGATCAAGGTGAAGATGTGGACCTTCCGCGTCGACGGCCTCGCGCCGACCGACGTCGAGGTCGCGCAGTACATCTCGCGGCTTTGCTCCGACTCGCTGTTTCGCGAGGTGGCCCTCCAGTATTCCGAGGAATTTCCTTACCGGGAAGGTACGACGATGCGGAAGTTCCAGTTGTGTTTCCGGCTGAGCCCGGACGCGGAGAAAACTTTGGGGCCCACGGCGGCGCCGGCCGTGACGGCGACGGCCCCTGCCCCCGCGACGAAAGGCAAGTCATGAGAGGCTCTACACGCATCGTGCTGACGCTCGTGGCGGTCGTGTTCGTGTCGGCCGCCGTCATGTGGTTCCTCGTTCTGCCCATGCTTAAGCGGGGCGAGGGCGACCGGGCCGCCGTCGACGACCTGCACGGCCAACTCGTGAAACTGGACCGCGTGGCCCGCCGCATCAGCGATCTCCAAAATGAAGTCGGCCGCCTCGAAAGCGCACTGGCTTTCTTCGAAAATCGCCTGCCTCAGGAACGCGAAGTCGACGTGATCCTCCGGGAGGTCTGGGGCATCGCGGAGGCGAAGTCCCTGACGCTGCGAAGCATCCGCTGCGCCGCGCCGGAATTGCAGGCGCGGTACAGTTCCCAGCCTATCACGATGACGCTGGAAGGGCCGTTTGAGGGCTTCTATGAGTTCATGGTCGGCTTGGAACGCCTGCCGCGACTCACCAAGGTCCGTCAGATGCAGATTTTCAAGTCGCCGATGAAGGAAGGTGTTGTTCAAGCCGAGTTGTTGATGGACATATTTTTTGAGAAATCGAAATGAAACGAGAAGAAGAAGACGCATTTCGCATGTCGGACAACGGCCTGGAGCCGGTCGCCACGGAGCGACGTTCGGCCCGCGCGCGCCCCGGAGGGTCGGGGCTTGGCGACAAGAAGAAGTTGGTGGTGCTGCTTGCGCTGGCCTTTGTTGGCGCTGGCGTTGTGGGCTACCAGTTCCTGGGCGGCGGCAGTGTGAAGCAGGCCGCGGCGGTCACTGCCGTGGGCGATGCGGCGCCGATCGCCAACCCGCAGGACATCGAGGCCATTCTCAAGGGGTTTGATGGCGCGGAGGCCCAGAGCGCCAAGGACCTTACCGTGGACCGCGTGGAAGAACTCGTCAAGAAGTTCGACGGCTATGTGGCGGAACGGCAAGTGCCGCTGAAGGACCTTCGCGCAGGCCCCTTCTCTGTCGAAATCGAGCCGAAGGCGCAAGCCGCTGAAACAGTGGAGTCCAAGCTCCGTGCCGTCCAGGCGCCGGACGCCGTCGCGGAGGCCCGGGCAAAGGCGCAGCGCATCCGGGATGCCGCCTCGCGTCTGGTCCTCGGGTCCATCCTGGTGGCCGGCAGCAGCCGCCTGGCGATAATCAACGGCAACCTCTGCCGAGTCGGAGACGTGGTTGAGGAATTTCAAGTCGGGGCCATCGAGCCCGACCGGGTGCGCCTCTCTTCGGAAGGCGAGACAGTGGACCTGCGTCTGCCGATCGGCGCCAGGGGCAGCATCAAAGGAAGTCCGAATGGCCATTGATGAAATGGATACCAAGACGGCAACCGACGAGGCCGGCACTCTGGCCGGCGCCACGGTCCTTCCGCGCATGGGCGACCTCCTGGTCGAGCGCGGCGTGCTGACGCACGGCCAATTGCAGGAGTGCCTGGCGCTCCAGCGGTCCAGCCCCGGCGAGCGTCTGGGCCAGATACTGCTCCGCAAGGGGTACGCCAAGGAAGACGACGTGATGTCCAGCCTGGCGGCGGAGTACGGACTGGAGTTCGTCCGCGTCAGCCAGATGGAAATTCCGCGTGGGGCCCAGGAACTCCTGCCGCCCGACTTCTGCCGGCGTCACAAGGTCCTGGTCATTGACGAAGACCCTGAGCGCGGCATGGTAACCATTGCGACGCCGGACCCCGCGAACGTGTTCCTGCTGGACGAGGTGCGCCGACGGCTCGGCCGCCGCGTCCGCATGGCCGTCACGACGATGACCGAGATCAACAAGGTCACCGAAGACCTCACGGGCGGCATGGATGATTTCCAGTTGGACGACCTCATCCGCGACATCGCCGACGACAGCGTGGAGATCGTCGTCGACGACGAAGAGGACGTGGCTGACCTGGCGCGCGTGGCCGGGGAGTCGCCGGTCGTTCGCCTGGCCAATTACCTGATCTGCAACGCCGTCAAGGACGGTGCGAGCGACATCCACATTGAACCGGGCGAGAAGAAGATGCGTATCCGGTACCGGATCGACGGCGTTCTGTTCGAGGTCATGTCTCCGCCGCAGACGATGCATCCGGCCCTGGTGTCGCGCCTGAAGATCATGGCCAACCTCGACATCTCCGAGCGTCGCCTGCCGCAGGACGGGCGCATCCGGGCCATTGTCCGCAACCGGTACGTCGATTTTCGTATCAGCACCCTGCCGACGACCCAGGGCGAGAAGGCCGTCATCCGCATTCTGGACAACCGCTCCATCATGATCGGCCTGGAGCGGCTCGGATTTGAAGAGGACCACTTGAAGCTCCTGAAGGAGCAGATCGACCGCCCGCACGGCGTCATCCTGGTGACCGGCCCGACGGGCTCCGGCAAGACGACCACGCTCTACTCGGCGCTTATGACGATGAACGGCAGCGAGATGAACATTTCGACGGTCGAGGACCCGGTCGAGTATTCGCTCGGGTTTGCCAACCAGGTGCAGGTCAACGAGCGCATCGGCTTTACGTTTGCCAGCGCCCTGAGGGCACTCCTGAGGCAGGACCCGGACGTCATCATGGTCGGCGAAATCCGCGACGAGGAGACCGCCCGCATCAGCGTCCAGGCGGCGCTGACCGGCCACATGGTGCTCTCGACGCTTCACACGAACGACGCCCCATCGAGCATCACGCGCCTCATCAACATCGGCGTCGAGCCGTACCTGATCAGCGCCGCGGTCAACGGGGTGCTGGCCCAGCGCCTGGTGCGACGCATCTGCGAGAACTGCAAGGAAGAGTACGCCCCGGCCGACGACGTGAAGCTCGCACTGGCCAAGGCCAATATCCAGGCCGACCGGCTGTGGCGCGGCAAGGGCTGCGAACGCTGCCGCAAGACCGGCTACAGCGGCCGGTGCGGCATCTACGAGATGATCGTCCTCGATGATGCCATCCGCGACATGGTGGCCGCACGTCCGAACGTCACCGAGTTGCGGAGGTACTGCAAGGAGCACGGTATGCTGACGCTGCGCGAGGACGGGATTCGGAAGCTGAAGGCGGGCGTTTCGACCGTCGAGGAGATCCTTCAGGCCACCGAAGACGCGATGGGCACTGATTAGAAAGCGGTGAGACGTGGCAGAGACGACCATGACACAGTCTCCGGTTGCCGGGCCTGGGGTTGCCGACCGGCGCGTGAGGGATCTTCTGGCCCGCGCGGTGGCCAATCTCTCGAGCGACATGCACATTGTCGTCGGGCTGCCGCCCCTGCAGCGTATCCACACGGTCCTGGCGCCAATGGAAGGCGAGGCGCCCGTGACAGCAAAGGAGTCCCGCGGCTTTGTGAAGGAACTCCTCACGCAAGAGATGTACGCGCGGCTCATGGACCGGCTCGACCTTGATTTTTCGACCGCCCTGCCCGACGGCACCCGCTTTCGCGTCAACGCGCACTTTCAGCGGGGGTCGCCGGCCCTGGCCTTCCGCGCCATTCCCGGTCAAGTGCCGGAACTGTCGACGCTGAACCTGCCCGAAGTGGTGGTGGAATTCGCCGAGCTGGAGCAAGGGCTCGTCCTCGTGACCGGCGAAACGGGCAGCGGCAAGTCGACGACCCTGGCCTCGATGGTCGACCACGTCAACCACAAGCGCCACGCCCACGTCATCACGCTCGAGGACCCAATTGAGTACTTCCTCCAGAGCGACCTGTGCATCATCGAGCAGCGCGAGGTCGGCGAGGACGTGAAGGACTTCGCGTCGGGCCTGCGCCACGTGCTGCGCCAGGACCCGGACGTCATCCTGATCGGCGAAATGCGGGACCTGGAGACCATCTCGACGGCGTTGACGGCGGCCGAGACGGGCCACCTGGTCTTCTCGACGCTACACACCAACGATTCCGCATCCACCGTCGAACGCATCATCGACACCTTCCCGGCCGCCCAGCAGAACCAGGTGCGGTCGATGGTGGCCAATACCCTCAAGGGCGTGATCTGCCAGCGGCTGTTCCCCCGCATTGACGAACCGGGGATGGTGCCGGCCGCCGAAATCCTGGTGTCGACGCCGGCGGTGCGCAATTGCATTCGCGAGAACCGTATTTTTGAAATCCCGAATATTATCGAGACGAACCGGGCGCTGGGCATGCGGCTGTTCGACGAGTCCCTCAAGCAGCTTTACTTCAGCGGCATGATCAGCCGCGAAGACGCCGTTGTTTGCGCCCGGTCGTCCGATCAGATGGAACGGGCCTTGTCGGCCTAGGTGAACGATGAACGCCTACAGGTACCAGATCAAGCGTCCCACGGGCCAGGTCGTGGCCGGCCTCCTGAAGGCCGAGAGCCAGATGATCGCCACGCAGGAAGCCCGCGCGCTGGGCGGCACGCTCATCGAGCTGGTGCGAGTGACGGGGGAGGCGGCCCGGGGCGGCGGGCTGCTGGCGCGGTTCGGCCTCAATTTCGGCGGCGGCGTCGGTTCCAAGGAACTCCTGGCCTTCACGAGCCAGTTGGCTTGCATGGCCAAGGCGGGCATCGGTCTGACGACCGCCCTGGATTCCATCGGCGAGCAGATCACCGCCAAGGGCATGGCCCAGGTGGTCCAGACCCTGAAGCACGACGTGGAAGCCGGACGGCAGTTCTCCGAAGCGCTCCAGCGCTTCCCGAAGGTGTTCTCGGTCCTGTACGTCAACATGGTGCGGGCGAGCGAACTGACGGGGTCGTTCGGCCACATGCTCGAGCGGATCACCGAGTACCTGACCCAGCAGGCCGAGACGAAGCGCCAAGTCGTCGGCGCCATGGTCTATCCGCTCATCATCGTCCTCATGGCGATTACGACCACCATTTTCATGCTGGTGTTCGTGCTACCGCGGTTCATGGTGCTCTTCCAGGGCCATGACGAGATCCTCCCCCTGCCCACCAAGATTCTCATGGCCGCCAGCGCCTCGTTGACTGGCTTCTGGTACTTGTACATCGTGGGGGCGGCGGGGTTCGGCGTCGGCAGCGTCTACTTCCTCCGCACGGACTTCGGCCGCACGTGGTGGGACATGGCGAAGCTGAAGATCCCGATCCTCAAGAGCCTTTGCCACGCGATGTACCTGTCGCGGGGCCTGCGGACGATGGGCGAGTTGGTGAACGCGGGCGTGCCCATGCTCGACACGATCGCCATCACGGCCGAGGTCTCGGGCAACGTCCATTACGCCCGCATCTGGCAGCGCGTGCACCTGGCGATCCGAAAGGGGCAACGCATCGCCCCGACGCTGGCCCGGAGCCAGTTCATTCCCCCGAGCGTGGCCCAGATGATCTCCGCCGGCGAAGAGACCGGCACCCTGGCCGAGATCCTCAAGGACGTCAGCGAATTCTACGACAAGCAGCTCAAGGCGACCATCAAGACCGTCACGGGCGCCATCGAACCCCTTATGATCATCCTGATGGGCGGCGTCGTGGGGTTCATTGCTTCCGCGATCCTGCTGCCGATCTTCAAGATGTCGCAGTTGGTGAAATAATATGGCCAACATGAGAAAACGCGGACGGAGCGCCCCCTTTGGCGGGTTCACGCTGGCCGAGGTCCTGGTCTGCACCGTGCTGATCGTCATCGGCTTTCTGGCGCTGGTGACGGCCTTCGGGACGGAGTCGGTCTCGACGCAGCGCGGCGAAGACACGACCCTCGCCACGTTCCTGGCCGACGAGATCCGCGACATGGCCCTTCAGATGCACTTCGCCGACGCCCTTGCCCTGGACGGCACGACGTACAGCCCCATGGTCCTGAGCGGCGGGCAGACCGAGCAGCGGACGAACTGGTCGCAGGTCATCGCGGTGACGCCGGTCCTGGCGACCAACCTCAACCAGGTGGTCGCCGCAGGTTCAGCCACGGCGGCGCGAATGACCGTCGACGTTCGCGCCAACGGAAGGTCCGTGGTCAAGCAGACGTACTACATTTTCAAGCTGATTGGGGTGCCATTCACGGATGGCAGCCAGCGCGGGTGACGGGCCGACAGAGAGATATAAGCTTGCCGTCTCCCGTCGCAAATGTGCGGCGGGAAACGACAGGCGAGATTCGGATGAAATGTGATTCGCGCCTCCACGCCCCGGTGCGACGCGACTCTTAGGAGGGGCGTACTATGTCAAATCGGCAAGAAGTTCCACGGTGTCGGCGGGGGATCGCTTTCGTCATTACGTTGATCTTCCTGGCCCTGTTCGCGTCCCTGGCGGTGGCGATTGCCGCCTGCGCAGACGCCAACCTGACGGTGGCCCATAACCGGATCGAGAGCCAGCAAGCCTCGGCCTTCGCCGGGACGGGCATTCAGATGATGCAGTGCGGCCTGGGCGGCATGCCCGCCAGCGGCGCCGCCGACGCCACGGCCATGCACGCCCTCATACGCACCCACTTGGCGACGGACTTCGCAGGGTCCGCCATGGTCAACACCGCCAACATCACCAGCAACGCCGGCGGCGTCACTATGCCGGCGATAAGCCTGACTCGCGCCGACGGCAGCTCCGGCCAGGTGAACGTGACGATCCAGGCCAGCGGCGGCTCGCAGGACCAGACAACCATAACGATCCGCTCCGCCGCCTCTTATGGCGCCGCCTCGCGGACCGCAACCTACAACATGACGGTGCAGCGCGGCACCACCGTGCTGAGCAACTTCGCCGTGGCCAGTAAGAGTGCCATCTCAATGACCGGCAACGCCCAGATCCTCGGCCTCAATGCTCCCAGCGAAGCCAACATCGTGTCGGACACGTACAGCACCCAGAACGCCATCCAATTGACCGGCAACATCAACATTGCCGGCGACGCCATCGTCGTCAATCCGAACGGAAGAATCTCCAAGACCGGCAACATCACCATCGGTGGAAGCCAGACCATCGGCGCCACGGAACCCCAGTGGCCGCAGGTGGACATCACCCCCTTCAAGCAGTACGCCACCAACACGTATAGCGGCAACGGGAGCGGAAACCTTACGCTCTCCAACATCAGGATTCCGCCGAACACCAACCCCACCTTCTCCGGGAACACGACGATCCGCGGCGTCGTGTACATCCAGCCGCCCAACAAGGTCACGTTCAGCGGCAACACCACGGTCATCGGCGTCATTGTGGCGGACCCGCCCTCCGTGGACAACCTGACGGCCAACCAGGTCAAGTTCACCGGCAACATCAGCACCTCGGGCGTCGAGAACCTGCCGGCCGGCGCACAGTACGACGGCCTTCGTAACCTGACCGGGTCGTTTCTGTTGACTCCTGGTTTCAGTGCGCAGTTCACCGGCAACTTCAACACGGTCAACGGCTGCATGGTGGCCAGCGAGTTCAAGTTCACTGGCAACGCCGGCGGGACGATCAAGGGCGGCATCGTCAACCTGCGAGATTCCACATTCCAGATGACAGGCAACGCCCGCCTCGTGATCGACCGCCAGCATGCCGTGCAGGACCCGGCGGGGATCGTCAGCAGCACCACGCTGGTGTGCGTGTCGGGTTCTTATGCGGAGTGAGCCAGCCATGCGAAACGACCTGCGCTGGCGGGGCTTCACGCTGGCGGAAATGCTGATCTCGATGGCGCTGATGGCCATCATCATGGTGGCCGCCGCCCTGGCCATCCAGGCCGCTGGCAGTTCGCACGCCTACAATGCCGAGAAGACTGAACTCGTGGCCCGCATGCGCGGCGTCATGGACCGCGTGGCCCTGGACGTACGCCGCTCCGCCTCCCTTGATATCCCGGACAGCCACTCCCTGAACATCACGCTGGCCGACGGTTCCATCCACTCCTACACCTGGGACGGCCAGTCCCCCGGTACCTTGCAGTACACGGAGACCCCCGCGGGCGGCGCCCAGAGCGCGCCGGCGGCGCTGACGGCTTACGTCACGACGTTCTCGGCGCAGGACGCCCAGTCGGGCTGCCTGGTCAGCCTCGTGCTGACCGGCCGGGTAGCCACGTGCCGTGCCGACATCACCGCCACACCGGGCAAGTCGCTCTATTAGAAGCTGTTTCATAACCTGCTTTAAGAGCATGACCGCGCGGCGGGCAGTCTTGCCCGCCGCGCAGGCACGGCGTTTTATGCGCGGTGGGCAAGACTGCCCACCGCGCGAAATCAGGTTCTGAAACAGCTTCTTAGCTGACGACGGACGAATAGGAATGGCACCCATCGGAAGGCTGGCCGGCTGCTAGAACTGCCGCAGGAACCGCACGTCGTTCTCGAACAAGAGCCGGATGTCGTGAATGCCGTACTTGAGCATCGCCTGACGGTCGATGCCCATGCCGAAGGCAAACCCCGTCACCTCCTCCGGGTCATATCCGACCGCCTGGAACACGTTCGGGTCCACCATGCCGCAGCCCAGAATCTCGATCCACCCCGTGCGCTTGCACGCCGGGCAGCCCGACCCGCACGTGTTCCAGGCGAGATC
>Ga0209777_10002995_pt1 | contig 21449 bp, 24 predicted proteins | sample FrelakmetHBP12HB_FD_187147 | JGI IMG/M metagenome (GOLD analysis project Ga0209777, IMG submission 187147) | Freshwater lake sediment microbial communities from the University of Notre Dame, USA, for methane emissions studies -HBP12 HB (SPAdes)... | ecosystem: Environmental > Aquatic >...
AATTCTTTTGTTTTTTAGGTTAAGGTTTCCATCAAATTCATATTCAATTAAACCGCCGTACGGAATCTCAAGATTAATAATATTCTCATCGGAAATATTTTCAATATATTTAGCTATAGATCTTAAAGAATTATGACTCGCAACTATTAAAACATTCTTTCCCTCTTTCAAATCCTTTTCTATATATTTACGATAAAAAGGCGTTGTTCTCTTATAAACATCTGCCAAACTTTCTCCACCCGGCGGAGCAATCTTGTAACTCCTTCTCCATAAACGAACTTTTTCTTCTCCATATTTTTTTATTGCGGTTTCTTTGTTTTCTCCCTGTAATTTCCCATAATATCTTTCATTTAATTTTTCTGTCACAAAAACCGAAACATCATCTTCGCTTATATCTATATAGTTTCCCCATTTTTGCATTTTTTCACTTTCAAGGTGGATAAAAATAGGGTATTTTTTGTTCCCGAATTCAAACATTCTCGCCACAGTATCCATATTCCTGAAAAGTGACGAAGTATAAATCTTATCAATTCGGAATTGAAAAATTTTATCTGCTACTTCTTTGACTTTTGGAAGCTCATTTTCGTCCAACGGAACATCCATCCAACCAGTAAACCTGTTTTCCTCGTTCCATTGGGATTTTATATGTCTTAGTAATATCAATTTAGGCATAACTAATTTATTAAATTAATTCTCTTTCTATTCTAACTAATCTGTTGTATTTTGCCATTCTTTCTTTAGGATAGGGCGCGCCTGATTTTATGAATTCAGCGCCAATCCCGACCGCAAGATCGGCAATAAAATTATCTTCTGTTTCTCCCCCCCTATTTGAAACCATAATTTTCCAACCGAATGATTTCGCCAATTTCGCGGCCTCTAAAGTTTCTGTAATTGTCCCTATTTGATTTGGTTTTAAAATTAATCCAGAGCAAGCATTTTTTTCTTGAGCTGTTTTAATTCTTTCAATATTGGAAACAGTAAGATCATCTCCGATTATTAAAATCTTATTATTCAGCTTTAATTTTAATTCCGCAAAATTTTCAAAACCCTCTTCAAAAAAAGGATCTTCGATAGAAATTACGGGGTAACGCGACGTAATATCCTTGTAAATTTCCCCTAAATCTTCTTTAGAAATTACTTTTCCCTCAAATTCATACTTATTATCTTGATAAAAATTTGAAGCCGCAGCATCTATGGCAATTTTTATATTTTCTCCACGACTGGTTTCCATAATCAAATCCAAAGCCCCATAAGCATTTACGGGCATGGTAAAAGCTCCCTCTGCGCTTAACTCTGTTTTTTTAAATTTCTTTTTTAAAATCTCTTTTAATTTGCCGTAAATTCTTTTGCCGATTTCTAAGTTTTCTTTAAAACTTCCGCTTTGTGGCATAACCATAAATTCCTGAAAGGCAAGTTGGGTCTGATTTGAATTTTTAGAATGGGCGTGCTTTCCTCCTTCAATCATGTTAAATGAAGGCAGGGGCATCTGCCAATTTCTAACTTCCAATTCCGAGTTTCTAACCTTTCGAATATATTTATAGAGAGGTATTTCTTCTAATTTCGCCAAAGCCCGGCAAACAGCTATTGAAATAGGTAAAATCGCATTAGATCCTAGGCGCGATTTATTTTTTGTTCCATCTAATTGAATTAAGATATCGTCAGCTCTTTTTTGATCAATTAAGTCTTCTTTCTCCAAAACCGGCGCAATAATCTTTTCTACGTTCTCAACCGCCTTTTTTACGCCTTTTCCGTCATCATCCCTCAATTCAACAACTTCATATTTTCCCGTAGAGACTCCCGAAGGCGCCGAAGCCTCAAAAATACCGAGATCAGTTTTTAGTTTTACTTCAACCGTCGGCATTCCTTTTGAATCTAAAATTTCTTTAGCTTTTAAAGATTTAATTTTAACCATTTTACTTTATTTTTTGTAAATAATCATAAGCAGCTAGAGCTGCTTTTGCTCCCTCACCGCAAGCTGTAACAATTTGTTTGTATCTGCCGATATTGACATCGCCGGCAGCAAAAAGACCGGGAGTTTTTGTTCTAAAGTTTTCGATCTCAATTTTTATTTCGTCTCTCTCGTTAAATTCAACCAAATCTTTCACAAAAGATGTCGCTGGCTGATTTCCAATCTGAATAAAAACGCCTTCCACTTCCAAATTTTTTAGCTCTTGGCTTTTTCTGTCCTGAAAAATTATTGATTTAACAAATTGATCGCCTTTTATTTCTTTTAAAACGGCGCTAGTTATCACCTCAACTTTTCCTATCTTTTTAACCCTTTCTTGATTTTCAGCATCGGCTATAGCTTTTTCGCAAAAATCCAGAATATAAATCTTTTTGACAATATTGCTTAAAAAAATAGCTGTTTCAAAACCCGCATTACCTCCGCCTATTATAGCGACTGTTTTTTCTGAAAAAAAAGCGCCGTCGCATATCGCGCAATAACTTATTCCCCTACCAATAAATTCTTTTTCGCCAGGAACTTCCAATGGTCGAGGATCTCCACCCGAAGCAACAATTGCTGCTTTCGATTCAAACGATTTTCCATCTTTTGTGGAAACTATAAAAATATCTTTATCTTTTTTAAGTTTTATAACCTCATTTATTTCAATATCGATTTTTTGTCTTTTTAAGTGGTTTTCAAATTTCTGGATAAGATCACTGCCTGAGATTTCTTCAAAACCAGTATAGTTTTCAATATTAACCGCCTTTCTAGCCACCTGCCCGCCGAATTCTTTTGTGATTAAAAGAGTTTTTAAATTTTGCCTGGCAGAGTAAATTCCGGCCGTAATTCCAGCCGGACCTCCACCGACAATTATTAAATCGTAAAGCATAACTCTTTTTGGTAATTACTAATTAACAATTAGTGTGTCGCACAATAAATAACCGAAAATCTCTACTGCTTTATTATTTCCGGAATTGCATTAATCAAATCAGTTGCTAAAAGACCCTCTTTTATTCTGTCGCTTACGGTACTGCCAGCCTTACCATTAATATAAGCTGCAGCCTGAGCAGCTAAAAAAGGATCTATTCCACGTGCCAATAATGCTCCACAAATTCCAGCCAATGTATCTCCGCAACCACCTTTTGTCATATAAACAGAACCTGTTTTATTCAGTGCAACTTCCTGACCATTTGAAATTATATCCACCGGTCCCTTTAATAAAATAGTTGTTTGCAAACGAGTAGCTTCTTCCTGAACTATTTTTATTTTTTCTTCTTCTGGCAAATTGTAGACTTCTTTGCCTGTCAGAATAAAGAATTCGTAAGAATGCGGAGTCAATAAAAATTTCTTTCCGGAAATAATCTTTGGATTTTTTCTTAAAGCATGTATAGCGTCTGCGTCAATTACTGCGGGTATGGAAATCTTCTGAAGAAATTCTAAAATCGCTTCCTGGGTTTCTTCTGATCGCCCAAGACCTCCGCCGATTGCTATTGCGGTTTTTCCGTTAGTCGCTGCTTTTGCGCATTCCGTCATTGATAATAAAGTTGCTAAATGGCTTTTGTCCAACCATTTTCCTTCTAATGGATATGCTGCCAAGTCCGGAGAAAAAGAAGCAATAATATCCGCCGCTCTTTTTGGAGCTATAATTCTTACCATATCAACTCCCGCCCTAAAAGCTGCCATACCCACCAAAGCCGGAGAGCCTGAATAAAAATCCGATCCGCCGATCACGGTCAAAAGACCAAAATCATATTTTTTGCTGTTTTCCGGCCTCTCCTTATAAATTTCTTTTAGAATATCTTTTTCTACTTTTATCATATTTTTAAACTGTATTATTTATATTAACCTTATATTATCTTACCCGAATTTTTTTAAAAAATAAAGGGTCTGACTATTGCTACAAGTCTAAACAAATGATAAAATAAACGCTGATGGAAAACAAAATGGAGAATAAAAAAATAATTATCATTTCTTTAGGAGGATCCATAATTTGTCCAAAACCTGGCGAGATTGATGTCAAATTTCTTAAGGAATTTAAAAATTTTGTTTTAAGCTTTCTGGGTAAAGGTTTTAAATTTATTATTGTTACTGGAGGAGGAAAAACTTGTCGTTTTTATCAAGCAGCGGCGAAAGATATCGGAAAAACTTCTAACGAAGATTTGGACTGGCTAGGAGTTCATTCTACTAAAATTAATGCCCACCTATTAAGAACAATTTTTCAAAAAGTAGCTTATCGCGTGGTTTTAGACAGCCCCCATAAAAAAGTTCCATCTGAGTGGAGGCTACTTATTGCTTCGGGCTGGAGGCCCGGCTGGTCAACGGATTATATTACGGTTTTATTAGCAAAGAGATTTAGGGTCCGAGAATTTATCAATGCCGGAAACGTTTCTTTTGTTTATAATAAAGACTGCAATAAATATAAAAATGCTGTTTTTTTTAAAAATATTTCCTGGCAAGAATACCGAAAAATAGTGGGATCTGAATGGACGCCCGGCTTTTCTTCCCCCATCGATCCTATTGCCGCAAAATTAGCTCAAAAACTAAAAATCCGCGCCATTATAACTAAAGGCACGGAACTAGATAATCTTAAAAAAATTATTTTGGGAGAAAAGTTTAGAGGAACGATTATTGAATAAAAAATTTTTTCTTTCTTAAAAAAGCTGGGGTTTCCCAAAATTTTTCTTTTTCCAACATCTCTTTTTCAACCTCTTCGGTTTCTTTTTTTATCTGAATGGCGTTTTTTCTGACCCGAAACAAAGGTTGGGCATTATTTTCTTTTACATCTTCTTTTGGGAATTGGGGCTCTTGCGGCAAATTTTTATTTTGAACTTTAATTTTCTTTTTGGGTTTTTTTGTTTTATTCTTATTTTTGTTTTTTTCTTTTTTTTCAACTGTTTTTTCTGGTTTCTTTTTCGCAAAAACGATTTTTTTAATCGTCATTTTTATTGGTCTTGGATTTTTCTTTTTTGCAACTTTTACTCTTTCTTTTTTAACAACTGATTTTTTTGTTTTTTTCTTTGTCTTTTTCGCCCCGTCAGAAAACATTCTCAAAGAACCACATCCTGTCGCCAGCAAGGTTGTTTTTATAATTCCTGAGTATTTTTTATTTTGCGCAATTCCAAAAATAATTTTTGCCTCTTTGTTTGAAATTCCGGAAATACTTTTTGATATCTGGCTAATTTCTGATAATCCTAAGTTCTTTTCTCCGGCGATATTCAATAAAATTCCTTTAGCTCCCTTAATACCATAAGGATAAAGGGGCGAATTAAGCACTTCTTTAATGGCTTCCTCGCTTCTTTTAGCTCCCCGAACTTCTATCGTATTTAAATATGCCAATCTGCCTTGCCCCTGAAGAACTGTTCTCAAATCGGCAAAATCAATATTTATCAAACCGGGCTGATAAATCATTTCGATCAAACCCTGTAAGCTATTCGCTAAATTTTTATTTATTGCAGAAAGAGCGGCTCTAATAGGAGTACTCTTATCTATTATTTGAAAAATTCTTTCATTCGGAATCACCGAGAAAGCGTTAACCTTAGATTTCAATTCTTTTAACGCATTTTTTGCAATTTCCATTTTTCTTTCTCCCTCAAAACTAAAAGGAAGAGTAAAAATTCCGTAAGTTATATTTCCCAAATCTCTTGATATTTTAGCAAAAATGGGCGCAGCTCCCGTTCCCGTTCCTCCCCCCAAACAAGCTACTATTATACAAAGATCCTGACCTTCCATTATTTTTTTAATTCTCTCTGTTTCATTCTGGGCAGCTAATTTCCCGATTTCAACATTCATACCGGTTCCCAAGCCACGAGTCAAACTCTCGCCAAATTGAAAATGCAAAGCTTTACGGTTAGACGTCCGTAAGGCCTGTAAGTCAGTATTGGCAACAGCAAAAGAAACTCGCCCAACGTTTGAGGCAATTTCAGAAACAATCGAACTTCCGCCGCCCCCAACACCAATAACTCTGATTTTTGTTTTCTTCACTCCGATATCTTTGTTTTTTTCTTCCCTTGCAACAGGAGCTATTTTTTTAGCTGTTTTTTTAGTTTTCTTAATCATTAAAATAGTATAAAGTTTCTATTAAAAAAGGTCAAGGAGAATAACCCCAAGAAATTATTCAATTTCTATAATTTTATATTCTGTTTTTCCTTCCGGAGTTTCAATTTTTACTATATCTCCTTTTCTTTTTCCCAATAAAGATTTTCCAACCGGAGAAAAATAGGAAATCTTTCCACTTAGAATATCCGCCTCTTCCGGTTCGACAATAAGAAATTTCTCTTTATTATTACCCAACTTCACAAAAACAGTAGAACCTATTTGGACTTGGCTCGTTTCTTTTTTGTTAATTATTTTTGCCTCGGATACAAATCTTTTAAGTTCTAAAATCTTGCCTTCTAAAAAAGATTGTTCTTCTTTTGCTTCAGTATAAGCGGCGTTTTCCGATAAATCACCAAAAGAAATAGCTTGCTTTAATTTGTCGGCAATTTCTTTTCTTTTTGTTTTTTCCAAATACTCAAGCTCTTTTTTAAATTTTTCTAAAGATTCTTTCGTTAAATATTTTGCCATATTTTTAATCCCACATTTATCCTTCTCTCTAACCAAACCCTACTTTCTTTATTGTTTTTTAATTCAGCATTATTTTGTTTCATGTTATATTATTCTACCATTATTCGCCCCTTGTGCGAGGCGGGGGGAAATTAGCCCCGCGGACTGACAACCGTTAGAACCCGTTATTTAAATTCCTAAAACCTGAACTTGAGCTTTTCTTTTTCTTGGTTTATCTAATTCAACAATAAAAATTCTTTGCCACTGACCGAGCTGAATTTCTTTTTTAATTAAATTTAAGGTGGCATTTACCGATAAATGGATGGCCTTACAATGAGAATGACCATTAATACATTCATCCTTGCAGAGATTAACTGTTCTTCTGGAAAGATCGTCATGCCGATAATTTGAAGTTTTTGGAGCTAACATTTCGAGATTTTCTTTAAAATCTTTAATAAGGAGGGGTTCATTTTCATTGACAATAAGGGCGGCAGAAGTATGTAAAATCTGAATATTCACGAGGCCATTTTTTATTTGACTTTCTTTAATAAAATCCTTTACCTTATCAGTTATATCTATGAAATCAAATAGGTTTTTAGTTTGAATCTCAATTGTTTTATTAAAAACTTTCATGAATAGTTTATCAAAAATAATATTAAATTTAATTTATTCTATCAAAAACTCGCCCTTTTTACGAGGCGGGGGGACGATAATAGAATTTTTACTCTTTAAATAATTTTTGTTCTCTTTCAATTATCTTGAGAACAGTTTCTTCAACATCTAAGCCGTGCAGCTTGGCTAACCTTACCAATTGCATAAATATATCTCCGATTGCGTCTTCAACTTCTTTTTCATCATATTTCTCTTTTCTTGTTTCTTCATTCACGTATTGTCTAGCAAGCTCTCCAATCTCTTCCATTAAATGGATAAATGTTTTCTCTTTAGTCGGGGTATCGTTTCTCTTTTTATCCCATTTGGCGAGAAACTCGTTTATTTTATTTTGAAATTCTTTTACTTCCATATTAATTCATTCTACCAAAAAACCGCCCCTTGTGCGAGGCGGGGGCGGCGAATCTCTTTAAAATAAAAAAAGAGGCCTGCCTGGGAAATCCCAGACAGGCTTTGAAATCAGAACTTCAAGTCTTTTCTGAATCGGAACTCTTCTCGACTGAAAACAGTTGGTTTGTTAAGTTTACTCCAATATTCAAACTGCTTTTTCAGTCCCGAAAATCCCAATCCATGTGAGTGTCTGACCGCAAAACGGTAGTCACATACGATTTGAAATCCCTGTGACATTGCCCAACCAGCCCATTCGCCGTCTTCGCCACCCAATTCGTATTGTTCGTCAAAGTGATGTTCCTGCCACAAATTTCTGCGGAGAGCAATGTTTGTGGCACCGAATACGCCCATTCCTACTTCACTGACTCGATAAGGACTACGCATTTTGGCAATAAGATAACCGGGCCAATATAAAATTGTTTCCGCCAAAGTGCATCCTTTTCTTGGAATGTTTGGAGAATAGACGCCAGCTACCTTTGGATCGCTAAAGTGTTCTAATCCACACCGTAACCAATTATTCCTGAATGGCAGGGCGTGTCCCACAAGGCAGACTAAGATTTCACCACTTGCCGCCTCCGCTCCCTTATTAAGCGAAAGGGGGAAGTTGAAATACTGCCGTCTTATAGTTATCAATTTGGCACCATTTTCCAATGCAAGCTGGGCGGTTCCGTCCGACGATTCGTTATCAACGACGATGGTTTCCACTTTTCCAATGTAGTCCTGATTTCTTATTGCAATCAGCAGATCAGCCAGACGATCTCTCTCATTCATAGTTCGAATAATCACCGACGCAAACACGGCTTATTCTCCTTTCGTAAAAAGAATTGATTATTTTCAGATCTAAAGTGCTGATATTATTATATAATTATATATAAAAAAGTCAAACCAAAAATCCGCCCCTTGTGCGAGGCGGAATTCATAACTGCCAGGCTTGGATTCGGACCAAGATACATAGCTCCAGAGGCTACGGTCCTACCATTAGACGACCTGGCAAAGACGACCCCGCAATATTTGAAAATTGGGAATTGAAAATTGAAAATTAAGCTCTAAGGTATCTCCTGATCGCAACTAAACTCGAGGAAACCCCCAGAATAATACCGGCTGAAAACTGGATTAAAAGCAGACTCCAAAAACCATTCTTATAAAATTCAATCATATTTAATCCTGGAGAAAAAAATTCCATCCTAGAACCAATACCCCAACAAATTAAAGTAAAAATAATAAAACAAATTATCGCGGAAAGAATTCCGGCAACCGCACCTTGAACAATAAACGGTCCCCTAATAAACCAGTTAGAGGCTCCAACCAATCTTTGAATTTTAATTTCTTCCCGATTACTATAAATTGCCAGTCTTATTGTATTAAACGTGTTCAAAAGCGCGAGTATCACAAGAATTACAGCAAGAATAATGCCGCTATTTTTAAGTATTGAAGTGAAAGAAAATATTTTATCAATTGCCGATTTTCTCTGGTAATAATCAACTTTTTCAATCAAATTTTTAAAATCATCTTTTTCCAAAAAACTTGCTATTGATCCATACTGGTTAGCCTGAAAAGCCGTTATATTCAAAGTGGCAAAAAAGGGATTGCCGCCAACTTCGGTTAAAGAATCAATTAAAACAGGGTCTGACTCATGTTTTTTTGTAAAATCGCTCAAGGCCTGTTCTTTTGAAACATATTCAACGTCTTTTACTTCGGGGATTTTAGTGATTTCTTCTTTCAAAGTAAAAATGTCTTCTTCTGCAGCATCTGACTTAAAATAAACCGAAACGTCAACTTTTTCCTGGATGCTTGCAATCAAATATTGGCTTACATCTTTTAAAAAGAAAAGGGAGCCTACTAAAAAAATAGCCATTACAAGAATAAAAATAGTGGCTACGGACAATCCTCCTTCTCTCACAAAGCCTGACCATCCAGATTTAATAATTCTTTTTAAAGCAATTAGCATATTGTTTTTAAATGATTAAAATGTAAATCTTCCCTTTTCTTCGTCGCGAATTATTCTGCCCCCATCAAGAGTTATTACTCTTTTTTCCAAAGAATTAATTAGTTCTTTGTCGTGAGTGGCTAATAAAATTGTAGTTCCTAATTCGTTAATTTTCAATAAAAGACGAACGATATCCGCCGTATTATAAGGATCTAAGTTTCCAGTCGGCTCATCAGCTAAAATTACTTCCGGACGGTGAATTAAAGCGCGAGCTATAGCAGCTCTTTGTTTTTCTCCACCAGAAAGCTCTACCGGAAAATTAGAAACGCGATGGCTTAATCCTACAATCTCCAAAACTTCAGTTACGTCTCTTTTTATTTCTTTGTCGCTGGCGCCTATTACTTCTAGTACATAAGCGATATTTTCATAAACATTTTTTGAGGCAAGCAGTTTATAATCCTGGAAGACAACCCCTATTTTTCTCCGAAAATTATGAAGTTTTGATAATTTCATTCTGGAAACATCCTGATCGTCAAAAAAAATTCTTCCTTCTGTCGGTCTTTCTTCTGCCAATAATAATTTGAATAAAGTGGTTTTCCCGGCTCCGGATTTTCCGGACAATAAAACAAATTCTTTCGGCTTAACCTCAAAATTAACATCTTTTAATGCTATTGTGTCCGGTGGATAGACTTTAGCGACATTTTGAAATTTTATCATTTACTTTATTTTGATTTCAGCTTCTATAAAAATATCTAATTTTCCATCTAAGATTTCTTCGGGTTTTACGCTCTCAATGTCTGTTCTTAAGTCTTTTACCATTTTATAAGGATGCAACACGTAGCTTCTTATTTGATTTCCCCAGCTAGCAGAAACCTTATCTCCCTTAATTTTTGACATTTCCTTTTGGCGGGTTTCTTCCTGAAGCTGATAAAGTTTGGAAATCAATACTTTCATTGCCTGCCCCCTATTTTCTCCCTGCAATCTTTCCGACTGACAAGCAACTACAATTCCTGTTGGCAAATGGGTAATTCTTACAGACGATTCTCTTTTGTTAACATATTGTCCGCCAGGACCGGATGCCCGATAAAAATCAATATTTAAATCTTCTGGCCTAATTTTTATTACCGCTTCGTCGCTTTTTGAAATTTCGGGCAAAACTTCAACCAAAGCAAACGAAGTGTGGCGTAAGGACTGAGCTGAAAAAGGAGAAATTCTGACTAAACGATGAACTCCAGTTTCCTTTTTTAAAAATCCGTAAGCGTATTTTCCTTTAATTTCAATGCTGGCTGCTTTTATGCCAATTCTTCCTTCGGGCCCGCCCGCTTCTCCGAAAGATTGATGTAAAATTTTCGTTTTAAATCCCTTGATCTGGCAGTATCTTTCATACATTCTCAACAGCATCGTCGCCCAATCTTGGGCGTCTTGGCCTCCAGCTCCGGAATAAATTGATAAAATCGCGTCTCCTTTATCGTATTTTTCTTTCAGAAAAATTTGCGATTCTCTCTGCTCCAACTTTCTTTTAAATGCCTCTAGTTTTTCGTTGTCAGGCTTTTCTTTTAACAGTTCCAATTCTATTTCCAATTCCCCAAAATCTTCTGCCTCTTTTTTTAAATCGGATAATCTCTGGTTTATTTCTATCGCCTTTGCTCTATCGTTCCATAAATCCGGACTTTTTATTTTTTCTTCTAGCTCCTTAATCTCTTTTTTGTTCTTTTCTAAGTCAAAGACAGTCCGTCAGACGACGGAGTTTAGCTTGTAAGTCCTCAATTTTTATATTTTCATTAATCATAATGTTTTCTTATTAAAATCTATCACAAATTTTCCCCAAAGTAAATGAAGCCTTTTATAAAAAGGTGAATAAATGCTTAAGGCGTTAATATAAATTTTTGAGCCGACCCGGGGAATCGAACCCCGAACCTCTGCTTTACGAAAGCATTGCTCTACCAATTGAGCTAGGTCGGCATGGAGCGGGTAACGGGAATTGAACCCGTATCCTGTCCTTGGGAAGGACACGTTCTGCCGTTGAACCATACCCGCGTTTTAAAACCCGAATTTTTCTTTTATTTTCTGCCAAAAACTTTTTTGCACAACTTTTTCTTCCTGGTTCGTTGTTGATGGTATAACTACCGTCACTTCTTCGCCAGGTTTTTGGTACCCCTGTTCTCTTATTTGCTCTTCCCAATAAGCCTCTTGCCCTGACTGCGATAAACCCAATTTTAATTGCTGATTTTTTTCTTCCAAATCTTGAATTTCCGCCTTTAAAGAGTCTATTTTCGTTGTCATTTCGGCGCGTTTTTTACTTATTCTTACATTAGAAACAACTAAAAAAACAACTACGCCGACAAAAAATATTATAATCAAAACGGAATAAATAAGATTTTCTGAAAAGCGCTTTCTTTTTTTATTCTTTTTTGCTATCATAATATATTAAATAAGATGAAGCCAAAATCAATTTTTAAAACAATCTGGATTATCGTGATATCTCTAGTGGTCTTAAGTATGGTTTTCTTTTTACTAGCTCCCATATTTTAGATATAAGGCAAGGCCTAACTCCTAAAAATTTCCAGGAACACCTTGGTGGGAATATGAATTTCGCCTTTGTTTTTTAAATCTTTTTTCCCTTCTTTTTGTCTTTCTAGTAATTTTTTCTTTCTTGTATAATCTCCGCCATAAAGGGGGGCTATAACGTCCCTTCTTTTTGCTTGGATTGTTTCTCTGGCAACAATCTTTCCCCCAACAGCCGCCTGTATGGGCAAAGAAAATAATTGTGAAGGCAGATTATCTTTTAATTTTTCAACTAACTTCTTACCCTCTTTGAAAACATCTTTTTCGGGAACAATGCGCGAGAAAGATTCTTCCTTTTTTCCTAAAATTAAAATGTCAAGTTTTACAAGATTAGCCTTTCTCCAATCCAAAATTTCATAGCTCATCGAAGCGAACCCCTGTGATACTCCTTTTAATTTATCATAAAAATTTTTCGTGATTATTTCCCTAAGAGGACATTCGTAAACTAGTTCTGTTTTTTCCGTACCGATATAATCTGTTTTCACGTGCTTTGATTCCGTATTGGACAATAATTCGGAAATCGCTCCCAAATAATTCAAGGGCGTTAATACCTGAATCCTAACCCAAAGTTCTCTGATTTCTTCTACTCCTGAAGGATCCAACCAATCAGCGGAAGTATAAATCAAATGTTCTTTTTTGTCCTTGGTTATGGCTTTATATATAACTGACGGCGTGGATAATACCAAATCCAAATCAAACTCTCTCTTTAATCTTTCTGTAATAATTTCAGTATGCAAAAGACCTAAAAACCCGCAACGAAAACCCCTGCCTAAAGATTCTTTCATTTCTGCTTCGAAAGTAAAGGAAGCATCATTTAATCTTAATTTGCCGACAGCATCTTTTAAAACTTCGAAATCTTCGGGATTTTCAGGATAAATTGAGGTAAAAACCATTGGCTTTGGCTCTTTATATCCCGGCAAGGGATCAATACCTGAAGATAAAAATTGGGGATTTAAAATTTTTATTATTGTATCCCCTACCCTGACTTTTCCAGGCTCCTTGATACCTGTAGCAATATACCCTATTTCTCCCGCATTTAACTCTTCAGCACTGACTAAATCGGGTTTGAAATAACCGATTTCCTTTACATGCCCTTCCGCCTTTTGCCCCATTAAATATATTCTTTCTTCTTTTTTTATACTCCCTTCAAAAACCCTAATATAAGCTATAACTCCCTTGTGTATATCGAACTTTGAATCAAAAATCAAAGCCTTGAAAGGTTTTTCTTTTGCCCCTACGGGCGGTGAAATTTTTTCTATCGCCTTATTCAAGAGATTTTCTACGTTTTGTCCTAGCTTTGCCGATATTTCAAAAATTTCCGATTCTGGAACATTTAATAATTTTGAAATTTCTTCTTTTGTTTCCTGGGTTTTTGCTTGCGGAGAATCAATTTTATTGACGGCCGGAATAATAACCAAACCCTGATTTCTTGCCAATTCTAAATTAGCTAAAGTCTGTGCCTGTATGCCTTTTGTGGCATCTATTAATAAAATAGCTCCCTCTACCGCCACCAAAGAACGGGAAACCTCATAAGAAAAATCTACGTGGCCCGGGGTATCAATCAGATTTAAGATGTATCCCTTGTATTCCATTCTACAGGGCTGCATTTTTATGGTAATCCCCTTTTCTCTTTCCAAATCCATCATATCCAAAAATTGGGGTCGCATTTTATCTTTAGGAATTGTATTGGTTAATTCCAAAAACCTGTCAGCTAAAGTTGATTTTCCGTGATCAATATGGGCTATAATACAAAAATTTCTAATATTTTCCATAAACATTTATTTATTGTATTCCTTCCTGACTCTTGTTGGTATTTATTTTGTAATAAAAAATAATAATTAGCAAAACGAATTGTAGAATGCTGTCTATTGAAAAAGCTAACGGCAAACCGATTACAGAAATATTACTTATTTTCTGGAGAGAAAAAATTTCTATAATAAATTGCTGGAAAAAGTTCGGGAAACTTAATAATTTTACAAAGCCTAGGCACAAAAAAATATTTAATATCATGGCCAATACCGCGATAATAGTCGGGGTTTTCGTATCCTGAAGGGCAAAAAAAGCTCGAAAAACTAAAGGTATAAGGGTAGTTGCAAAAATTCCTAAGGCAAAAAATCCTAGAGAAGCCGCCGTTAAAGAAACCGCTCCCTCGTTAAATCTTCCAGTTTTATAAATAATATTTATGATTTGATTTTTAAAAATAAAAATCAAAAAGCTTAAGGGAATTACGATGAAAAGAATCTTACGGAAAGTTGATGAAAATTTTCCAATAAAGTCTTTTTTATTTTTAGCCGCCCAAGCCTGCGATAAAGAAGGGAAAGCGGCAACGGCAAAAGGAATACCGATTAAACCCAGGGGAAACTGCTGAAGATTATTGGCAAGAGTAAAAACGGAAAGAGCCCCCGTCGGCAAAAGTGACGCAATGATTGTTACTACCATAAGATTAATTTGAGGAGCTGCAACACCAAAAGTTCTAGGAAGCATTAAATAAAAAGCCCTTTTGATTTTAGGATTTTTTGGATCAAAAATTGGTTTATAGAAAAAACCTGAATTTATGGCAGAAGGAATTTGAATTGCAAAATGCATAAAAGCTCCCACAACAACCCCTATGGCCACCCCTAAAACTCCAAAGGTAGGAACCAAAAAAATAATTCCTAAAATTATGCCGAGATTATAAAAAAGTGGAGCTAAGCCGTAAATTAAGAATTTATTAAAGTACTGCAGAATACCGGAAAATAAAGAAGATAATCCGAGAAAAAGAGGGCTCAAAAAGAGAATTCGCGTCAAAAGAATAGTAAGATCTAGCTGCTCTTGATTAAAACCGGGAGTGATTATTCTCACGATAATCGGAGCAAAAACTCCTAGAATAATTGAGATGAAAATTAAAGAAATTAAAAAAACATTTAAAAGATTGTTTACAAAATCCCAGGCTTCTTTTTTCTCTTTTAAAAAATACTCTGAAAACAACGGGACCAAAACAACGACGATACCTCCCGCAATCAGAATATTATAAATAAAATCAGGAATACGAAAAGCGGCAAAATAAACATCCAGATTTGAGCTTGCCCCGAATGATCCGGCTAAAAGTCTGTCTCTGATTAATCCCAAAATTCGGCTAATCAAAGCTGAAATTGCTAAAATTGTAGCCGCACCGCTTATTGATTTAGTTTGAGAATTAAAAATTTTTTGCAACATTTAGTCATTTTATTTTAATACAATTTCTGTCGCTTTACAAATCTTGAAACTTTTGATAACTTGTCTTAATAGAAGATTTAATTTTTAAACTTTGGATAGAAAATCGGAATGAAACTTACCCACATTATCGAAGCCCAGCAGTTTAGCCGCCCCTTTTTAGAAAAGGAATTTTTCCCTTTAGTCGGCGAGATGGAAAAGATTGTGAAAGCAGGCGGTTCTAATATTCTTGCCGGAAAAAGAGGAATAGTTATCTTCTACGAGCCGAGCACGAGAACCCGATGTTCTTTCCAGACAGCAATGGATTTTTTGGGTATAAGGGTTGTTTTTTCAACCGAAAATGCTCAGAATTTTTCAGCTGCTAAGGGAGAAAGCATGGAGGATACAGTAAGAGTAATTGCTGGCTATCATCCGGACGTGATTATCTTGCGGACCAACAAAACAGGAATGGCTAAATTAGCATCCGAATATTCTTCTGTCCCCATTATTAACGCTGGTGATGGCACAGGTGAACATCCTACTCAAGCACTACTTGATATCTATACAATCCAAAAAGAATTAGGAAAAATTGATGGAACTTCAATCGCTATGTGCGGTGATCTAAATCGAGGTAGAACCGTAAGATCGCTTTGCTATCTTTTAGGAAAATTCTCTGATATTAAAATTTACTTTATCTCTCCAGAAGCACTACGAATGAAGAACGATGTTAAGAAATACCTAAAAAAACAAAACGTTTCATTTATTGAAAGCCACGATCTTAGAAAAGTTGCTCCTTCGGTAAATGTAATTTATCAGACCAGAACTCAAAAAGAACGAGGCGATATAACGTTAAAACATGAAAAAGTAAAAGGCTTTTATCTCGTGAACCAAGAAGTGCTCAATGCGATGAAAAAAGACGCGATTATAATGCATCCCTTACCACGAGTTGGAGAAATTCTTTCCTGTGTAGATAACGATCCCCGAGCTGCCTATTTCCGGCAAGCTGAAAATGGACTTCCCGTCCGAATGGCCATACTAAAACTAGTGCTTACTTAAAGTAATTTATCTTAGGCAAGCCAGAAAGAAATCTCTGGCTTATTTTTTAAATCTTGACAAATGAAATTAACTTCTGTTAAAATAAAAACGTCCTAGCAAATTGGGTGATCGCTCCCGATTTCAAAATCGGGAGAGGAAAGTCCGAACTTCTACTCTTAGATTTTCTAGGGTTAAAAAGGTAGCGGGTAACACCCGTCGGTCGTAAGACTAGAGATGCGAACAGAGACGCCGAGATTCGAAAGAATCGAGGCACCCAGCTCATAAATTATGGGCTAGGTGAGCCGAGGCATAAAATTTATGTGCTCGGGTGAAACGGCTAAATTCTTACCTGGAAGCAAGAACATGCAAAAGTTCTGGCAATTTATCTGGAGCTTTTGTGAAAAGTAGTTCGCATGATTCCGATAGTAATATCGGAACCAGACAGATGATCATTAGCAATGACCCCGACTACGGAGTGATTGTACAGAATTCGGCTTACAGATTCGCTAGGACACCAAATCACAAACTACGAATGTAGTTTGTGCTTTGTTTTCAAGATTAGGCATTGGAACATTCGCTTTAATTGAATATCTGTTGCCCTCTGGGTAATAAATTATGTCTTCGACAACCAAACTCAAAAACCTTGCCTTCTCTTCTTCGGTTAAGAAGTTCAAGTGAACCTTAGCGACCTCAGTAAATTTTTGCAGATTCCTCAGGAAATCGTGTTTCTTCTCCAGTTGGTTCAATCTGATATCAACTTCTTTCAAAAATCTGTCTATGGATTTTTCCTTCTCTGTATAGCCAGAGATTCTCTCTGCTAAAATGTCCTTGTCTATCTTGTCGGATTCATACAGGTCGAATAGCTTATTCTTATTGGCTTTGAAATTATCTTTTTCTCTCTGCAATTTCTCTTTCTCTTCCAATAAACCCGCCTTATTCTTAGTTTTATTATTTAAGAAAGTGCTAAATTCAAATAGCACCTTAGGCTTTTGAAAAGCATTTTTAATATCCTCCCAGACTGCCTTTTCTATTTTATCTGCTCGAATATAAGTCTTGCAACTTCTTTGGGCGTATTCACTCCCGCTATTGCACCTATAACTCCTACATTCGCCTCCGCCTTTCTTTTTTCTATAATTTCCCATCAGTCTTGTACCGCAAACTCCACAATGAAGTAATCCCCTCAATAAATAAAAGGTGTTTGTTCTGGTTTGAATTGACCTTTTATGAATATCTAAAATTTCTTTTGCGGTTTCAAATTTTTCTTTGCTTATGATTGGCGGAATCTTAATAACAATCCAGCTTTCTTTGTATTTCCAACTTGTCTTTTCTGTCCGAGTATACTTTTTCTTGCTGAACCTTGCAACAACAGCCTCCCTCTTTCCATAATGCCAATCTCCCATATAAACTTCGTGCCTTAAAATATGGTGAAGGATACCAGTCTTCCATTTGTTCCCCCTCCTTGTTAGAAGCCCCTTTTTATTAAGCTCAATAGCCACAAGACAGGTTGATTTGTAAAAAAGATATAAATCATAAATAAGTCTGATTATTTTTGCCTCTGGCTCGTTTATCACTATTCTTTTTTCCTTACCGGCATATTCAAACTTATAACCAAACGGGGCAATGCCATTTATAAGAATCCCCTCTTTGGCTTTATGCATTTTTCCCCTGCGGGTTCTTTCCAGAATCAATTTCTTTTCATATTCCCCGACTACGCTTTCTATATTAAATAAAAGTGTGTTTTGGTCGTTTAGAGGTTGGTCTCTAAAAACAACCTCTATCCCATATTTCTTTAAGTCTCTAAGTATCAATAATTGGTTTAAGTGGTCTCTACTTAATCTATCTGGCGAATAAATATAAAGACTCTCCCAAAGTCCCTTTTGGGCGTCATCTCTCATTTCGTCTAATGAAGGTCTTGCCAAAGTAGAACCGCTCCAACCATCATCTTTATATTCTTTGACAATCTGAACTCCGTCTCTTTTGCAGACTTCTCTTAATGATTCTAGCTGAGATTCTATTGTTTGTTGTTTCTCTTGTTTTTCAGTTGAGACTCTGCAATATAATGCCACTCTTTTCATATTTTTAAACTAATACTTTATTATTTTGCCACCTTAGAAGATAGCCCGACCTTCTTCTTCTTTTGCTATCCTTAGAGCCATTTGGTCTCCCTAAGGTTTTACCCTCTGACCTTGCTCGGTCTAACCCCGAGTTTATTCTGCTGATAATCAGCTCTCTTTCGTATTCAGCTAATACCATCAGCATTCTTAAAAACATTTTCCCTTCAGGAGTGTTGGTATTTATATTCTGGGTTAAACTTATAAACTCCACTCCCCCATTTTTAAATTCTTCAAACAGGTTTAATAAGTGCTGGAGAGAGCGACCTATTCTGTCTAACTTATAAACCATTACACAATTTATTTTCCCCGTTCTCATATCTTCCAGCATTTTATTAAAAGCTGGTCTGTTATCCGTTGCTCCAGAAATTCCATTATCAAGATAAGTTTCCTTAATCTGATAATTGTTTCTCTGGCAGTAGTCTTTTAATGCTACTAATTGCGTTTCTATATTTTGCTCATCTTTTGAGACCCGAGCATAGAGTCCTATATTTAGTTCTTTCATATCTTTATAAACCAAAAGGAGCGGAAGAAAGGTTATTGTTGAAGACAACCAGTCAGCTCCGCTCCTCGTAGTTATTTTACCAAATTTTAGAAATAAAATAACCTTTCTAAATGCTGACTTACTAATTGTCTTCAACGCCTTCATAATATCATAGGGCAAGAAGGTCTGTCAAGTATAGTTGATATATCTTGACTGAAATATTGGGAAGACCTATATTATAAGTAATGAAGGCTGAAACTTTTTTAAAACAACTTCTAACTCCTAAACAAGTGGCGAAAAGATTGGGGCTTAAGAGCGAATGGACTATCTATCGCTATATCAAGTCTGGAAAACTTAAGGCAATTAAACTGACCGAAAGGAATTTTAGAATTGAAGAAAAAGACTTAAACCAATTTATTAAAAAGCATAAGACGAAATAAATTTATGGGAGATTTTTGGTTAATTATTATGGGTATCGTGATTGGTACTTTTTTAATATGTCTTTGGTGGTTTTTGCCAATAAAAGCATTAAAGATAATAGCAAGGAATCGTAATCTAAAAGAGCCTCAAGGTTGGATATATGCAACAATAATATTTGGTTGGTGGTCGCCAATTTTATATTGGATTTTTGCTGGAGCTGGAATTGAAGGTGAAGGCGAATCTATAAAAGAAAAACCTAAAGAAGAAGAATTAAGTAAAATTGAACAGGAAATTTTTGAATCATTAAAAGAAAGAATTAAAGATGTTCCGATGAAAGAAGTAAAAAAAATTATAGAAGAAGAGGTAAGAAAAAGAAATTATTTATCGGAAGATTGGCAAGCCCATTATGCGATTGAAAGAATTGAAAAAGAATTAAAAAACTTTCAAAGAGCTAAATAAATTTATGATATCTCCTACTCCTACTCACGATATCGGTTCAATATTCGAAAAAGCAATTTTAAGTGGTTCTTGGGAACTTTTTAAACATATCTGGTGGCTTATTCCTTTGGTTATAATTATAAAAATCTTCTTAGTGTGGCTTGATAGAAAAACTGATAAATGGAAAAGAAGAACTAAATAAATCTATGAAAGAAACAATTAAAATATTTCTAAAACATAACTGGTTTAAAATAATCTTAATCATTATTGTTTTGAAGGTTGTAGGTGGCGCTTTTTATTGGTATGAATGGAGACCGAGCCAGATTAGAAAAGATTGCTATAACATTGCACGAGATAAAGCAATAGAAAAAGCAGGCACGGTAACGGGAGATAGAAAGTTTGCGAAAGACGATTACGACACTTATTATAAGTGGTGTTTAGAGAAATATGGCCTATAAAAATAACCCTATGGAAGAATAAATAAATTTTCAAAGAACAAGTAATTTCCCCATTAAACCCCCGAAAGGGGCTTTTTGGTTCTCAAGGTTTTAAGTATAAATGGTATCTTTACCCACTCCTAATCGTTTATGGTATGTATCAAGCTATTTAAAGGGGCAGACAAGCCAGTAAATAGATATTTTGTGGGGGGTTAGGGCTTCGCTTTAATCTCCACAAAGGGCTCCATAATCTCTAAAATCTCTTTTCTTGTTTTCCAAATGATTTCGGCAATATCTTTTATTTCTTTCTCCTCACCGACAATTAATCTTTCTTTGCAAAGATGGTCAAAGATTTCTTGGAAGCACATATCTAAAGTTGGGAAAAACCAATATGAGGGGTTAGTGTTCCCCCGCTCAAAAACTTTTATAATGTATTGGTTGCTATCAGCCGAAATGCTAATCCTATCATTGATTCTTACTATCGGTTTTGTGTTTTCCATTTTTATTCCCCCGTTAATTTATTAATCTAATCTGCTTTGAGTTTTAAAACTAAAACTTCGGAGATAGATATAATTACAATATTTCCATATACTCCGGACCCCTCCCCCCATCTGTCCTTTCCCCGATTTTTAGATTCCCCCTTTTTGTCTGCCCTATAAAGAACTAAATAATCAAATGTATATTCATTTCTAGTTTATCTATCGTTTTTAAGTGCTTTTAAGGGCTTTTTGGAGGGGAAGATTATTTACTTCCTAACGCTTATGCTTATTTCTCCCTTAAATTAAGCGTGTTTGTGCGAGTATTATTATCTCTTCTGCCCTTCTTTGCTCCTCTTTTATGATCCTTTTATTCTAATTTATTCTTTTACCTCTTTCTTATTGGGGCTTGTCTTTGTTTTTACTTGTCTTACTTTAGTGTCTTTGTCGTATAACTTCTTTATTCTTCCCCCCAAATATTCAATACACATCTTAATTGATTCTTCTTCTGTCTTGGCGTTAGGAAACCTCCAAAAGCGATTAGTAAATTTAGCTATTTCTTCTAACTGTTTGCTGTCTCCTTTTATTTTTTTTTCTAAGCCCCGCAATTTGTCTTTTGAAATTGTCATATTTTTATAGGTTAGTTTTTGTATAATCTTCTAAATCGTTAAGCCTTTCGTCTAACTCCCCGAGTTCTAACGACTTTAATAATGAATCGCTCAATGCTCTAAGTAATGTTGCTTTCTTGTCAGATATTTCCCCCATTCTTACAAGGTTTATGATTTCCTCCAGCATTTCGGAAACCTGTTGAGGTTTCTTTAATTCTTTTTCTGGAAGAA